>Ga0123336_10003592_pt1 | contig 12879 bp, 10 predicted proteins | sample SSSSmetaG_FD_96466 | JGI IMG/M metagenome (GOLD analysis project Ga0123336, IMG submission 96466) | Glacier valley bacterial and archeal communities from Borup Fiord, Nunavut, Canada, to study Microbial Dark Matter (Phase II) - ​SSSS metaG | ecosystem: Environmental > Aquatic > Freshwater > Ice... | reverse complement strand
GCGCCGCCGAAGCAAATGTTGGCGCAAATTTCCGGCAGCAGGATCATGCCGATGCGTTCGCCTTCGGGAGTGAAACAATGCACGCCGTCATAGCCCGCGCCCACCCAGCCAAGACCGGCCCAGATGTTTCCATCGGTATCCGCGCGAATGCCATCGGCCAGGCCGGCGCCTTTGCCGACTAACTCAGTGGAGATTGTCTTGCCTGTGTTCTTGAGCTTTCGGCCATCCACGACATCGAAGATTCCGATCGTCTTCTTGGCTTGGTCATAGGCGTTGGCGCCGGTGTCGCACAAGTATAGGCGCTTGTAATCGGGCGAAAAGCATAACCCGTTCGGCTTAAAGGCGTCCTTGTCGACCAATTCGATTTTCGCGGTCTTGGGGTCGACGCGATAGGTGGCTTCCTTGGTTTCAAAGTCGGCCTTGCCGCCTTCGTAGTTTCCCATGGAGCCGTAGCCGGGGTCTGTAAACCAGATTCCACCGTCGGGATGGACCACAATGTCGTTCGGCGCGTTGAAGCGTTTGCCCTGCCACTTTTCGGCAATCACGGTGACGGAGCCGTTGTGTTCGTAACGTACAACGCGCCGCGTGCCGTGCTCACAAGAAAGCTGCCGGCCTTCGCAATCGAATGTGTTGCCATTCGAATAGTTCGAGTTGTTGCGCATGGTGCTGACATGCGCGTCCTCTTCCAACCAGCGCAGTTGGCGATTGTTGGGGATATCGCTGAAGACCAAATATTTTCCCGCCGCGTTCCACGCCGGCCCTTCGGCCCAAAGAGCACCGGTATACAGGCGTTGTAACGGTGTGTTCCCGATGGCGTACTTCTTAAATCGCTTATCGAGACTGATGATGTCGGGGTCAGGATAGCGTACCGGCTCTTTGCCACTCCAATCCCTCTGTATCTGGGCGGCGGCAGGAACCGCGATGGCCGCGGTGAGCAAACTTCGTCTTGAAATGTTCACGCCGCCCATTATATGTTCCGCCGTTTTTCGAACGTGCTTTTCATCCCGGATTGTGGCGCAAATTACCCATTTCATCGGGGTGCGGACGCTACCATTAAATTGATGAGGACCACGAATGTCTAAACAGGCGAAGCAAACGAAATCCCACCACTCACCCAGCGGATCATCGAAAGAAAAAAAGGAAAGCACGCCAGTGGAGGTCGGCAACGGCGGCGAGTTGCATCAAGTTGCCGGTGGTGGCCATCCGGCCATGACGTCCCAACACGGGCTTACTATCGCCGATGACGAGAATTCGCTGAAGGCCGGTGAACGCGGTCCGGTGCTTCTTGAAGACCGGCTGCTTATTGAGAAGACGCAGCATTTCGATCATGAACGGATCCCGGAGCGCATTGTTCACGCACGTGGAGTAGGGGCGCGCGGCTTTTTTGAACTGACGGAATCGTTAGCTGGTATTTCAAAAGCCGGTATTTTCAACCGCGTCGGTGAGAAGACGCCGGTGTTTACCAGATTTTCCACGGTGGCTGGAAACATGGGGTCCAGCGATATGGCTCGGGACGTTCGGGGCTTTGCGGTGAAGTTTTACACGCCGGAAGGAAACTGGGATCTGGTGGGTAATAACATCCCTGTCTTTTTCATTCAGGATGCCATCAAGTTTACCGATTTGATTCATTCGGTAAAGCAGGAGCCGGATCGCGGCTTTCCCCAGGCGCAATCAGCCCACGATACGTTTTGGGATTTCGTTTCGCTGGTGCCCGAGAGCACACACATGTTGATGTGGGTTATGTCGGACCGTGCCATCCCGCGCTCGCTACGCAAGATAGAAGGCTTTGGCGTTCACACGTTTCGCCTGGTGAACGAAGAAGGTAAATCGACTTTCGTGAAATTCCATTGGCGGCCGAAGCTGGGAATGCAGTCTGTTGTCTGGGACGAAGCGCTCAAGATTTCGGGTGCCGACCCGGACTTTCATCGCCGCGATCTTTGGAACACAATCGAGGACGGAAACTTTCCGGAATGGGAACTGGGCCTGCAACTTTTCGATGAAGAGTTTGCCACGAGGTTCGATTTCGACGTGCTGGATGCAACGAAGTTGATTCCCGAAGAAGCCGTGCCGATTCGGATCGTAGGGCGGATGGTGCTCAACGAAAACGTCGACAATCAATTTGCGGAGACGGAACAGGTGGCATTTTGTACCTCGAACGTGGTTCCGGGAATCGATTTCACCAATGACCCGCTGCTGCAGGGGCGCAATCTTTCGTACATCGATACGCAGCTTTCACGCCTGGGTGGCCCGAACTACACGCAGATTCCCGTGAACGCACCGCGCTGCCCCGTGATGAATATGCAGCGCGATGGTCATATGCAGATGCGGGCGCAAAAGGGACGGGTTTCTTATTCGCCGAGCTCGCTTGAGGCGGATAGCCCAAGACAAGATCCGATGCACGGCTTCCACTCATTTGCGGAGCCGGTTAGCGGGGACAAGCTCAGGATTAGGGCGGAATCGTTTGCCGATCATTTCTCGCAGGCACTTCAATTTTTCCAGTCTCAAACGGAGCCGGAACAGAATCACATCATCGCTTCGTTCATTTTCGAGTTGAGCAAAGTGGATTCGAAAACGGTTCGAGAACGGATGGTGAGCCAACTCGCGAATGTCGATTTGAAGATCGCGACGCGGGTTGCCGATGGACTCGGAATGGTGGGTGAAATTCAGAAAGCCGCGACCACGATAGCTGCGCGAACCGACTTACCGATGTCACCCACGCTGAGTATTTTGAACAAGGCGAAGGTGGGCTTGAAAACACAAGTGATTGGCTGTCTGATCGCCGATGGAAGCGATGCCACGGAGGTTCAAGCTCTGATGAAGGGCGCCGCTCAGATGGGTGCGAAGGTGAAGATTGTGGCGCCGAAGATCGGAGGCGCAGTTACTTCCGATGGAAAGATAATGGAGGCTGATTTTCAATTGGCAGGTGGCGCCTCCGTGCTATTCGACGCAGTGTATGTGGCCCTTTCGGAGAAGGGAGCAAAGCTTTTGTCGACGGAGGCAGCGGCTGTGAATTGGGTACATGATGCGTTTGCTCACTTGAAAGTGATGGGCGCTTCGGCCGCGGCTCAGGCTCTTTTGGACGCGGCTGGCGTTGTTCCCGATGGCGGCGTTCTTGTTGGTGGCAAAGCTTCAGCGTATCTGGAAAAGGCTGCTCAGGGACGCATTTACGTTCGTGAGCCAAGTGTGCGGACGGTGTATTAGATAAGTGAGAAGGCTGCTTGCTCCCATGAGCGTGATGCACGCCGCAATGCCGTAAGCAGCCACTCGCTCCACTGTTCCCACGCCAAGCGTGTCGATGAACGTACCGGCGCCGAGCCCTAGTACGACGGTCGCGGCCAACACCAGGAATCCGACCGCCACTGTTACCCAACTCAACCGCCGTCGCAAGCTAAACCCGAACGCGATCAGGCCCAACCCGCCAGCCAGGAAATGTATTGCCGCAAACGCACGGTGCCAGGGTGGGCTGACGTTTTCAGGAATTAGTCCTACGACGAAAGTCCCTAACCCACAAGCCACAAGCAATAGCAGACCGATGCGCAAAGCCCAGTGCCGTCGAGGCCAGCTGAGAATCGCTCCGCCTGCAATCAATATTCCTTGCAGCGCGAAGGAGGCATTCATGATCGCGTGCCACGGTGAACAGACCAGCGCATCACAAGTGGTACTTCCCAAATCGCTGATGAAATTTGTCGCGAAGTTGTAGGGCAACTTCCACGCCGCGCGCGCAATCTGTTCGGCGACAAAGAATTGCACGCAGCACATCCAAAGCAGTGCAGCGGCCAGCTTTGAAAATCTCATTTGTTCCTTAGCTTGCCAGAAACTGCGTGGGCTCCCCGGTGTGAAATAATTGCGGGCATTATGAGGACAGTACGCGTAGCCTGGTGCATTCTCTTCGCAGGGGCAGCCCTTCTAACAGCACAGCAGCCGGCTCCAGCATCGCCTGAGGAGGCGCGCATCAGAGAAACTATGCGTGACCCAGCCAAACGAGCTGCTTTCATGCGCGAACATTTTCCTGAGCCTGTGTTCGATAAAACTCCGCCGACCCTTCCGGATGGATTCAAAGGGGGCGGCGTGCTGATCTTCTCGAAGACCAATGGCTTCCGCGATTCGCCCGCCATTCAGGCCTCGAACGCCGCGCTATCCGCAATTGCGCAGCGCCGGGGATGGCCGTTTTTCCAGACCGAAAATGGCGCGGTGATGAACCCGGAGCAGCTCCGCCAATTCAAGCTTGTCATCTGGAACAACAGCAGTGGGGACACCCTCACTGAGGGGCAGCGCGCTGCATTCCGCGCGTGGGTAGAAAACGGCGGATCGGTCTTCGGCATTCATGGAGCGGGAGGCGACCCCACGGCTGCTACTTCGCCGATCTTTGCCGCGCCACGGTCCGCGGCTGCATGGGAATGGTATGTGCATACGTTGTTAGGCGCGCAGTTCAAGGTGCATTCTCCAATTGTGCCGGCTAGCATACACATCGAAGACAAGGCGAGTGCGATCACGAAAGGGCTACCGGAGACTTGGCAGCGGTCCGATGAGTGGTACGCCTTCGAGCAGAACCCTCGGAACAATCCCGGCACGCGGATTCTGGCAACAGTCGATGAGAAGAGCTATGAGCCGGGTACAGCTTCGATGGGAACTGACCACCCGTTGATCTGGTGGCACTGTGTAGGGAAGGGACGTGCGCTGTATTCGGCACTTGGCCATGCCGCCGAATATTATGCGGAACCGCAGATGCTTCTGCTGCTGGAGAACTCAATGGCGTGGGGTTTAGAGCGGAGCGGAAGTGTATGTTCGGCATAAGCGTGTTGGCACCGCGAGTTATTTCTTGTTTGCTCATACTCGCTGGTGGCATGTTGGCGCAGACGCCAACCGTTCGGGCCGTCAGTGTTCCGCCGAATGATGCACCGGAGCTAGCGGCTCGCGGCATGTATGCGGTGGGTGTTCGCACTGTTGAAATTGTTCATCGTGAACAGTTGGACATATTGAACCTGGACCAACAGACCCACAAGGCACCTAAATCCGACCGTCACCTGACAATTGAGATTTGGTATCCGGCCCTGATCGGCCCGAACGAGCCGGAAGCGACCACCTATGAGATGCCGCTTCCCGGGCAGAACGCCGCGGCGATCAAGATTGCCGACCAAGCAGTTCGTAACGCGACGCCGGCATCGGGAAAGCGGTTCCCGCTGGTTGTGGTGTCACATGGATACCCGGGGTCACGTTACTTCATGACTTACCTGACGGCGAATCTCGCTTCGAAGGGATATGTCGTCGCGGCCATCGACCATACCGACTCGGTGTTTGGGAACGTGCGTGGTTTTGAAAGTACGCTTCTGAACCGTTCGAGCGATCAGCTCTTTACGATCCACTCCGTCAGCGAACTGGCGAAGGAGGAAAACAATTTTCTGAATGGGATAGTGGATGCAGACAACGCCGCCGTTGTCGGTTACTCCATGGGCGGCTATGGCGCGCTTATCACGGCTGGAGCCGGTTTGAGCGCATCGAACCCTCTGCTGAAACGCTTCGGCGCGGAGAACTTTCAAGACTGGACCGCCGCGTCGTCCACCTTTCAGCAGATGGATCGAAGCGCTGTGAAGGCCGTCGTGGCGATCGCGCCATGGGGCAATCAACCGCCGAATAACGCCTGGGACGTGCAAGGCCTGGCGGGCATCCGCATCCCCACTCTGTTCATTGCGGGAGATCATGACGATGTCTCAGATTATGAAAAGGGCATCCATCCTGCATTCGTATCCGCCGTCAATTCCGAACGATGTCTGCTGACGTACGAGAATGCGCTTCACAATTCGGGTGGCAACCCTGCTCCCGCAGGCGTGCCACTGGCATTCGGCGCGATGCAGGCGTTTGAAGAGCCAGTGTGGGCGAAAGACCGAATCACGGGTATCAACCAGCATTTTATTACTGCCTTTCTGGATCTCATTTTGAAGAAGGACGACAGTAAGCGTGACTACCTACGCGTGAGCCCGGCCCACTCAAATGACGGGAAGTGGGTTGCCGCGCCCGGTGCTCCGGAGACATTCAGCACAGGCAAAGATGCGACCGGCAATCTGTATTGGAAGGGCTTCCGCAAGCGATGGGCGTTGGGGTTGGAGATGTCTTGTTTAGCGGCCACGCCGAAATAAGGGCAGACCGCAAGTTGGTGCTTTTGCGATATATTCTCTAGTCATGATTTGGCAACGGTCCTGCATTGTGGTGGCAGCTGCTGTCTTGAGCGGTTTAGCGATGGCCCAGCAAAACCAGTCGGGTCAGTCCGTTCTCAAGCCGAAGCTTTACAATACGGCCAAACAGAAGCTGCTTGAAGGCAAGCAGGTTTTCAGCTTCACTCAATCGAAATTCGATCCGGCTGCGTACTGCGAAGCTGCGAAGCATTATGACTATGCCTGGTTTGAGATGCAACACAGCACTCTCGAATTCCGGGATGTAGAAGCCATGATCGCTAAGTGTCCTCATGCCCCCGCGATTCCGATGGTGCGTCTGCCCGATGCGCAGGAGTGGCACATTCAACACGCCACGGATATTGGCGCTCTGGGTATCATCATCCCGACGGTGGACGATGTCGAACGAGCCCGGGAAGCAGTCAAGTGGGCGCGCTATCCGCCCGTTGCGCGGCGAAGCGCGGGGCAAGGGCAAGCTGCATCTATCTGGGGCGTGGATTACCGGAAAACCGTCAACGACAATATGTTAGTCGCGATCATGATCGAAACCCCCACGGGGGTGGCCAATGCTTATGACATCGCGTCCGTGCCGGGTGTGGATGTGGTGCTCATCGGCAACAACGATCTGAGTTCATTCTCCGGCTTCCCGCAGGCCGATGACCGATACCAGGTGATGATGACGAAAGTGCGGGACGACGTTCTGCGTGCGGGCAAAATTTTCGGTCAGGCAAACGCGGCTCTCTACGCGAAGGGGCATTCATTGAGCAAGGATGCTTTGTTTTTTCAGAATGGCCCATCCAATGACGGCTGGCTGCCGCCGGCGGTGAACGGTCGCCGCGTGGATCCAAGCGCCCCGCCCCCGGGCGAGCACCCATAACTGCGATAAATAATTATGCCGAAGTCCCGCCGCCATTTTCTGACAGCAGGCGTTCTGTCGAGCGCTCTTGCCTGCACGAAGCATATTGAAAAACCGGCTGAGAAAGCGGCGGAGCTTCCACCCGGTGCTCCACCCGCGTTTGGAACCGCGCCGGGCATCGGTCCTGAAGTTTCCTCGAACACGTTTGTTGAGGCGGCGAAGCTGTCTCAATTTCCGATGAGCCAGGCAGAACGCGAGCAGGCTGCCGGAAATTGGCGTAGCAGTATGGCCCCCGTTTATGAGCGGCGCACCGGCCCTCGCAAGTACTTACCCGGCTCATCTGTTGCGCCCGCTTCGCAGTGGAACCCGGTGCTTGGTGGGCAAACAGCCGGGCCGGCGCGCGACCGCTTTACTCGAACGACGGGCAAACCGGTTCTGCTTCCCCAGAACGATGTAGACATCGCTTTCGCGCCGGTTACTCAACTGGCTCGATGGATTGAATCGCGCGTGCTGACGTCAGAGCGATTGACGGGAATCTATCTAGCTCGGCTGGAACGATTCGATCCCAAATTGCGCTGTGTCATCACTCTCACGCGCGATCATGCTCTCGGTCAAGCGAGGCGAGCCGACCAGGAAATTGCTCGCGGTCGATATCGCGGACCACTGCATGGCATCCCGTGGGGCGCGAAAGATCTGGTCGACACAGCCGGGATTGCGACCACCTACGGTGCCGAACCCTATCGCGACCGCATTCCCTCTCGAGACGCGACCGTGGTAGAACGGCTGAACGAAGCGGGCGCAGTTTTGGTTGCCAAGCTCAGCCTGGGCGCTCTGGCCTTGAATGATGTTTGGTTTGGCGGACAGACCATGAACCCGTGGTTGCTTGAGGAGGGAGCCTCGGGTTCCAGCGCGGGCCCCGGCGCAGCGACGGCAGCGGGCCTGGTGGCATTCTCCATGGGAAGTGAAACTGGCGGCAGCATTGTAAGCCCTGCTATGCGTTGCGGCATTACCGGGCTGCGGCCCACCTATGGGCGAGTGCCGCGAACGGGCGCCATGACGCTTTGCTGGTCGCTGGATAAACTTGGGCCCATGACGCGCTCGGTGGAAGACGCAATGCTGGTGATGCACGCCGTTTCGGGACCCGACGCCGGCGACGTGGCAAGTGTGCCCAGCCGTCTGGATTTCAATGCCAATGCGGAGGTAAAGGGGTTGCGCATCGGCTACTTTCCCAAATGGTTGAAGGAAAGCCCGGCTACGGAGGTGGATCGATCTGCCCTCGATACCGTTCGGCGTTTAGGAATGACACCGGTTGAAGTTTCGCTGCCTGATTTGCCCTACGCGTCACTCAACCTGATCCTGTTTGCGGAGAGCGCGGCCGCCTTTGAGGAGCTCACGCTCAGTGGCGGTCTTCAGAAGCTGAAGTCTCAGGTGCCGGATGCGTGGCCAAATCTATTTCGCCAGGCGCGGTTCCTTTCGGCTGTGGACTTCGTGCAGGCGGACCGGTTGAGAAGACAGGTGGCCCAGGAAATGGGACGCATCTATCAAGAGGTGGACCTGCTGCTGGTGCCTTCCTTACGCGATGAAATGTTGACGATCAGTAACTTTACGGGGCATCCCTCTCTCACGCTTCGGGCTGGATTTGTCGAAGTCGCCGAAGCGAGAAGTGATTGGGCGCCCGACCCGAAGCAGCCGTTGCCGAAGTTTTCGCCGCCACGCCGCGTTCCACATGGTGTCACGCTGATTGGGAAATTGTTTGATGAAGGCACTCTTGCTCAGGCTGGATTGGCACTGGAGCGTGCCTTCAACGTCGCGGCTGAGCGTCCCGCTGACTTCTAGAGCGCTTTATCGAAGAGGCGCGGCGCCCGGCCAGTCGGCCCGGATCAGCAGCGGCATCTCCGGGCCTCCGCACTCCATGACGAGCTCAGGAGGCGAGGGGACAAACACTGCCGTTGCCAGGGCGCGAGCCTCCGCCTGGCACGGTGACGCTCTCGTTTGCGAGTCTCAATAATCATAGAATCCTCAGCCATTCGTAACATCCTGTTCACGTCACCGTTGTTAACCTTCCCTTCGGGTAGGCAAGAACGATGAGCATAAACAAGACTGCTGTAATCATCTGCTTCGCATTCGTCACGGCGCAGGCACAACAGAAGGCCCCGGCGCCACCCAAAAATGCAGGTCCTTACCAAAGATCAGATCGATCCCAGCCGCATTCTGCCGCCGCCTTCAGCCGATCGTACCGATGCTCAACAGAAAGAACTCAAGGAAGAAGCGAATCTGGTTCATACCCGCTCCGGCGAGCGGTTCAAGCAAGCCAAGTGGGACAACACGACCGAAAACCCGATGGCCTTCGCCGGCGTGATCTCGCCCGATTTCGATCTTGCCAAATTGCCCCAAACCCAAAAGCTGCTTGCGATGGTGGTAAACGACGCCGGCATTGCGGCATCTGGAGCCAAGGTATTCTTCGGCCGTAAAGCCCCGGCTGTCGCGGCCAACGCCTCCGATTTGAAAGACTGGTCTTGCGACGTGAACGATAAGCCGCTCAAAGACCGCGCCGGACGCGCTGATCCGAGTGGGCACGTCACCATGGCGTACTCCGTAGGTACCGTCCTGGCATACCTCATGCCGGAAAAATCGCAGGCGATTCTTGCCCGTGCTTCCGACTATTCGTACAGCCGCGAAGTCCGCGGCGACCACTACCATTCCGATATCGAAGCCGGCCATGCGCTCGGCAGTGTCATCGGAACTTTGATGATCGGCTCCGATGCGGCAAGAGCCCAAATGGCGGCCGCTAAACAGGAATTGCAAGCGGCGCATTTGACCTCTGAATAACGAACAACCACTTTCACCGTTAGTTCACGCTCTATTCACTTCCGGCCGATAGTCTGGAATTTCCCGAGTAAAAACAGGAACTCTTATGAACAAACCAGCCCTGGTACTGTTTCTGGGAGCGGTGTTATCCGCCCCTCCCGCGTTTGGACAAGCAAAGAACATCATCCTCTTCATTGGCGATGGCGCCGGCATCTCCAGCCTGAACGCCGCCAGCATTTATGGCTACGGCAAGCCGCAATCGCTCTTCGTTCAGAAGATGCCGAATCTGGCGCTAGCCGACACGTCCTCCGACGGGCAACCCGTATTGCTTACCAAGACGGAATATCTTCTTCTTGAAGCACTGATGCGCAACGCCGGCCAAGTGGTATCCCGCGAAGAAATCGGCAGAGCGCTTTGGGGCAGCCGGGCCATTATCGAACAGAACAGCATCGATGTTCATGTTCGCGGGCTGCGCGCCAAAGTCGATCAGTCCCACCAGGATAAGCTGATCAAAACGGTGCGCGGCTTTGGCTTCAAGCTGGAATCGCGGCCGGAATACCTATGACGCTCCCCATACGGACGCGCCTCACTCTTGTGTATTGCGCCGTGTTCTGCGCCTCCACGCTGTTCCTTGAAGTGGGCGCTTATTATTCCGTGCGCTCCCGAATCGATCTCATCCTCGATCGCGAAATGCAGGCCCGCTTGGGTGGCGTGCAGGATTTCCTCAACGAACATGTCTGCCGCCGCACGCTTCCCAGGCTACAGAGTGAGTTGGCAAAGCATGCCGCTCTGCAGCCGCACTTTCTTCGGATCACGGACGGCAAAGGACAGGTGATCTACAGCGGAGACGGAATGAGCAATCAGGTGCCGCTCCGCCTTCTCTCCGCGCGTTGGAAAGGCGCGGGCACCGACTACAACCTTTCACTTGGCACCGACCTCACGCTGGCCGAAAAATTGCTGCTCCGCTTCCGTCTCCTGATCTTTACCTCCTCACCCATCGTCCTTGCCGCTGCCGCCACGGCTGGCTACTTCATCAGCAAGCGCGCGCTTCGCCCCGTCTCGGAAATGACATTCGCGGCGCGCTCCATCACCGCGGCCGATCTCAGCCGCCGCCTCACCGTCCCCGACGGCGCCGACGAATTTCGCGACCTGGCGGAAACGCTTAACGGTATGCTGGGCCGCATCGAAGACGCTTTCCGCCATGGCTCGCAATTCACCGCGAATGCCTCGCACGAACTCAGGACGCCCGTCGCCCTCATCCGCATGACTTCCGAAGTTGCCTTGCTCACCAACGGCACTCCCGATACCTACTGCGAAGCCCTGCACCGCATTCTGCGCGAAAGCGAAAAGAATCTCACTTTACGCTATCAATCGGCTGACGCCCCGGTTATCGTCGCCGCTCATCCTGAACATCTGAAGAGGCTATGGTTGATTCTTTTGGATAACGCCATCAAATACACGCCCCAGGGAGGCGCCATCTCGGTCAGTGTTCATCATCGCGCCGCCGGTCGTGTTTGCTGCGAAGTAAAGGACACCGGCGCCGGGATCGCGCCCTCCGAAACCGAACGGATTTTTGAATGCTTTTACCGGGCCGATCGCGCCAGAAGCAGAGACGATGGCGGCTCCGGGTTGGGGCTGGCTATCGCGCGTTGGATCGCGAATACCCATCACGCCACCATTGAAGTCGCAAGCGTCTTAGGAGAAGGTTCCGTATTCCGTGTGTCGCTTCCTGTCTCTTCCGTGCCCGAATCGCGCGCCGTTGAATTGCACAAAGAACTTGTATCGCTATGAACGGAACTTTCCGCATCGCGGCTAAAACTGTCCACATTTGGCTTGGCCTGGCTGTCGGCCTGCCGTTCTGCATGATGGGCCTCACCGGCAGCCTGCTCGTCTATCGCGCAGACATCGAAAAAATGCTCCGCCCGAACTGGCATGCCCACTCGACAACACGCTCGCCGCAACCCCTCTCCGAAGCGGAGCGCAACATCAAGGCCCGATTCCCGAATTCCACCCTACAGCATGTCTCCCTTTCCGAGTTCGAATTCACAATCCGCGATCGGGGAAAGCAAACGCATGTCTATTGCGACCCGCTTACCGGAGAACTGCTCGGCACTTTCGAGGTCCCCTGGCTCGATTGGAGAGTCGGTCTGCACCATAACCTCCGTCTCGGTCCGGCTGGCCGTCAGATCGCCGGCGCGATCGGTATTGCGCTGTTCCTCACCAGTATTTCCGGGCTGGCCCTATGGCTCTGGCGCGGAGTGCTGCGCAATGGAACGTGGCGATCCGTTTTCCAGATCGACTGGCGTCGCTGCAAGACCGCGAACTTTCAACTCCACCGCCTCTCGGGCTTAGCCGCCAACGTCTTCCTGCTCATCCTATCCTCCACCGGAATTGTCTTGGGCTTTCCCCGGACGTTCCGGAGTCTTGTGAAGGAACCAACGCGCGTGACAGTTGAGAAGGTCGGGGAACGACTGCCTCTTGAAATGCTTCTCCAATCCGCGTTGCGTGAAATTCCAGGCGGCCAAGCCAAGGAACTGCGCCTCCCGCAGAACAACGCCGCCCCGGTCACCGTTCGCATTTGGCACGCCGGTGACTTTCGTCCTGAAGGAAGCAATAAGGTCTCGCTCAATCCTTCTACCGCGGCGGTGCTCTCCGTGGACCGCTCCGCCGATTGGTCCACCGCCAAAAGAATCGTCATGAGCCCCACGCCCATCCATTACGCGGAGTGGGGCGGCGGCATCGTGAAAGCGCTCTGGTGCGTCACCGGAATCGCCCCTACGTTGCTGTTCCTCTCTGGGTTTGCTATCTGGTGGATGGGCTTTCGCGCCGCAAAGCGCGCTCCTAAGCAGGTATCGCAAGCCGTTCTGACCGCCCAATGAATTCACTAGCTGCCCTCTTACTTCTTTACACCTTGCAAGCCGCCGCGCAGTCTGGTGCATCGCTCCGCGGCCGTGTCGCTGACGATTCCGGCGCCGTTGTCCCCGGTGCTCTCGTCATCGCAACCGGCCCCGATGGTAAGTCCCGAACCGTTGCCGCCGGCACCTCCGG
>Ga0123336_10003589_pt1 | contig 12888 bp, 14 predicted proteins | sample SSSSmetaG_FD_96466 | JGI IMG/M metagenome (GOLD analysis project Ga0123336, IMG submission 96466) | Glacier valley bacterial and archeal communities from Borup Fiord, Nunavut, Canada, to study Microbial Dark Matter (Phase II) - ​SSSS metaG | ecosystem: Environmental > Aquatic > Freshwater > Ice... | reverse complement strand
TGGAAGACTAAATAACGAAGATATCTCCAATATTAAAAATATGCTTTTGACAAAATGTAATGCGAATTTTGTATCAGAATATACAGATAAATATTTATACACTTTGACAGCCTTTTCCAAAGATCTAGGGAGGTTTGTTCGAATAGGTGGAAAGAAAGTTAACTTAAATATTGCAATTAGATATAGCGAAACTGAAAATAAGACATACATATATCTTGCAACTCCTATCATTAGAATGGAGGTATAAGCAAGGGGCAATAGGTAAATGGTGGCAACAAAGATAAAATGCAATACCTATTGCCCATATGTTTTGTATGCCGCCAGATTAGTATGGCTCAATTACTTGAAATATAATGTTTGATAGTTTTATAGAGTCTAATGCAAAAGATATTTTAGCAAGCTTGTTAATGCAGCTAAATATGAGGGAAAGGAAGAACGCCAGGTGTCAAAGTTTTTCATTTCTGAAAGTAAGCCTTTAAAGGGAAGAGTAAGAATTAGTGGTGCAAAAAATTCTGTATTACCTATTATTTCGGCATCAATGCTCGGAGACGGAGAGTCATGCATACTTGAATCACCTGCCTTAGCTGATGTAAGGGCAATGTGTGAGCTCCTAAAATGCTTTGGCTCAAGTGCTGATTTTGATGAAAGTGCTGGTATTCTAAAAATAAACCCAGATAGAATAGGTAACTGTACTGCACCCTATGAATTGGTAAATAAAATGCGCGCATCTTTTTTGGTAATGGGACCTCTACTTGCGCGAACAGGCATGGCAAGGATTTCTCTACCAGGGGGGTGTGCTATAGGTTCAAGACCGGTGGATCTACATTTAAAAGGATTTAGTGCCATGGGGGCAGAGATAAGCCAAGGTCATGGTTATATCGAGGCTAAAGTTAAAGACCATCTCAAAGGAGAAAAAATATATCTAGACTTTCCAAGCGTTGGGGCTACGGAAAATATCATTATGGCTGCTACACTGGCAAGTGGACAGACAGTTCTTCAAAATGCAGCTACAGAACCAGAAATAGTCGATTTATGTAGTTTCTTATTATCAATGGGGGCAGATATAGCGGGCGGTGGAACAGATACAATAATAATCAATGGAGTGAAAAGTCTTAAAGGAAGCACTCATACAGTGATACCTGACAGAATAGAAGCAGGGACCTTCATGGTAGCGGCCGCTATTACAGGTGGAGAGGTCTGCGTGGACAATGTAATACCAGACCATTTAAAACCAATAAGCGCAAAATTACAGGAATGTGGCATAAAAGTTACTGAAGAGGCTACGAGCATAATAGTGAATGGGACGGACAGAAGATTAAAAGCTGTTGATATTAAAACATTACCATATCCAGGCTTTCCCACGGATATGCAAGCCCAGATGACAGCTTTGTTATGCAAAGCTGAGGGAGCAAGTATAATTGTTGAGACGATTTTTGAAAATAGGTTTATGCATGTTAGTGAACTTAAGCGAATGGGAGCAAATATAAAAATAGAGGGCAGAAGTGCAGTGGTTGATGGAAATTCAATGTTGCAGGGCGCACAGGTTAAGGCCACAGATTTAAGGGCTGGAGCCGCTCTTGTTTTAGCTGGATTATCTGCAGTGGGGATAACTGAAATTGCAGATACAGAGCATATTGAAAGAGGGTATGTTAATATTGACAAAAAGTTAAATTCATTAGGGGCTAACATCTCAAGGGTAGAAAATTAATTTTTATTACAAAAAACATGGCTAAGAATCTTCTAAAGAATATTAGCCATGTTTTTTTGTTAGGCTACCACATTTTATCATAGGTTTCGAAGATAAAACATATATTCAGTTATATAGTTGATCTGACTTCTAAGATAAGAGGTAACTAAATGAAAAAATTTGTAATTTACATAATAGTTATTATTTCTTTTATTATTATATTACCATCAACCTTAATAACTATTGGTGGTGGTATAAAGAAGTTGGCACTGGATGATTTTAAAAAGACCTATAACATTGGGCAGACAACCATAAAAGTATATATAACTAAAGAAAAAAAAACAGTAGAAATGAATGTTGAGGATTATGTAAAAGGTGTTGTTGCGGCAGAGCTGCCAAAGTATTTTGAGCTTGAGACAATGAAGGCCCAGGCTGTTGCAGCAAGGACATATGCCTTGGCAAGAAAAAGTGGTCTATACAGGGCACAGGATAATGTCCATAACGATGCAGATATTTGTACTGATGTTCATTGCCAGGTGTGGACAAGCAAGGATACAGCTTTTGAAAGATGGGGAAGTGATGCTGAACAGATATGGGGAAAAATAGATACCGCTGTTTCACAAACCAGTGGCCTTGTGATAACTTTCAATGGTAAGATGATTAATCCTCTATATCATTCAAATAGTGGAGGAATGACAGAAAATGTATCCGCTGTTTGGAAAACAGAAGAAGTGCCATACTTGACTGCTGTTGCAAGTGCAGGAGAAGAGGAATACGAAAACGAGTACAACGGAAGCTTGGCAATAACCTATTCGGATTTTACAAACAAGATAAAAACTTTCAACAAAACTGCAGTAATATCAGAAAAGGATGCATTTAAAGATATTAAAATTGGGCTTAGAACAGCAAGCGGCAGAGTAAATGATATTAAAATTGGAAATATTTCAATGAAGGGTACTGAGTTTAGAACGTTATTTGCATTGAAATCAACAAATTTTACTATTGAAAAGGCTAAAAATAACTCTCTTTTAATTACTACTATTGGAAATGGACATGGCGTCGGAATGAGTCAATGTGGTGCTAACATAATGGCTTCTTCCGGAAAGAACTATTCGGATATTCTTACATATTATTATGCTGGGACAAAAATAACTGACTATAAAAGAGTAAAGAATAATTATTAAAATATTCCATCCATGTATATTGTTTCACTTCATGGAAACAATACTATATGGAGGTGAAATTTGTGAACATTAAAGATTTGTTCGGAAAAGATAGTTTCAATAAGAAGAAGTTTGTGGAATTCTTCGAAAAGAAGGGTTTCTACATAGTTTTGGTGCTATGTATAGTGATTGTCGGTGCGACGGCGGTGTTTGTTACTACCAGAAACATTTCTTCTTCAAAAATTAATGGGGAAGATAAGGTGGTTTCTAATACAAAAGATGCGAAGACAACTGTAGATGTTAGCTCCAAGGCTGTTGCTCAGTCATCAATTGATAGTACAAAAAAAGAAACAGTTTCAACTGCAGTTACTAATGAAACAAAGGATACTCAGGCAAACATTACTACCAAGGATGCTTCCAAAAGTACAAGTGTTGCACAAGTAGTTACAGGTACTCAAACAGCCAAAACCTCAACTACTCAAAGCGCAACAAAAGCAGCTCCTGCAAATCCGGGATTTGCGTCTCCTGTATTCGGTCAAGTAACCTATGAATACTCAAAGGATAAGCTTTCCTATTCGAAGACACTTGACCAATGGATGACACATGATGGGTTAGACATTTCTTCAGAAAGAGGTTCGCAGGTTAAAGCTGTGGCAGATGGAGTTGTTAGTGATATTAAAAATGATCCAAGGCTAGGCGTTGTAGTTGTAATTGATCACCAAAATGGATATAAGACCATGTATGGAAATCTTGCTGCAGATGATATGGTTACTGTTAATTTAAAGGTAAAACAGGGCGAGGTAATAGGCAGCATCGGCAACACAGCATTATACGAGATTGCAGAAGCACCACATCTTCACTTTGAAGTAATGAAAAATAGTGTTTCTGTAGATCCAAAGTCATTCTTACCTAAAAACTAAGGTAAAAAGGGCGCTGTAGGTCACTAAAATGTAACCTAGGGCGCTTTTTTTATGCAATTCTTTCAATTGCCCAATCATATCAACCCTGCAAGGTGCATATATATACAGTAGTAAGCTTAATGATGGCACAAATAGAAATGGACTCAAACGTTCTTTATTTGTGTGGGACTGTATAGAGGGGGTTTAAGCTCATTGAAGGGTTATATTGAAGAGCGTGCAACGACACTGGCAGATTTTATTATTGAGAAAAAAACAACAGTAAGATATGCTGCTAAGAAGTTCGGAATAAGTAAGAGTACAGTACATAAGGATGTTACCGAAAGGCTGGTTCAGATAAACCCTGTCCTCGCCAATGAGGTAAGAATAGTACTAGATGAAAATAAATCAGAAAGACATATACGTGGTGGGCAAGCAACAAGAGCTAAATATCAGGGAGTATAAAAAATGCTGCGGTTAAAGTGCCGCAGCATTTCATATTATAAAGAGAAAAACCATAGGTAAATAACCAGGAGTTTGGTTATTTAAGGAGTCCATATATAAGATAAAGGGCCTAAAAAAGACTTTTACTTTATCCCTGAAAATTGCATGTAATAGTTTGGTAATTTAGGATTATTTTTTTTGACATGGTCAGACAAAGGTGTTATGATTATGGTAATAATGTGCTAATTTGAATAAAAAAGGCTTGCACTTTTTGACACTTTTAGATAACATATTACTGTTAATCTAATTTGAGAGGGAGATGCACTTTGTTTGGATTTGGTCAAGACATAGGTATCGATTTAGGTACTGCTACTGTACTTGTTTATATTAAGGGAAAAGGTATCGTTTTAAGAGAGCCTTCTGTCGTTGCAATAGATAAAAACACCAACAAGTTGCTTGCAGTTGGTGAAGAAGCAAGAAGAATGCTTGGAAGAACACCTGGTAATATTATAGCAATTAGACCTCTAAGAGAGGGCGTTATTTCTGATTATGATATCACTGAGAGAATGCTTAAATATTTTATTAATAAAGTAACTGCAGATCGTTTCTTCAAGCTTTCAAAGCCAAGAATAATGGTTTGTGTTCCTAGTGGAGTTACCGAAGTCGAAAAAAGAGCCGTAATAGATGCGGCTATGCAGGCTGGCGCGAGGAAAACTTATCTTATTGAAGAACCTATTGCAGCAGCAATTGGAGCAGGAATTGATATAGCTAAGGCATGCGGAAGCATGGTAGTGGATATTGGTGGTGGTACTACTGATATTGCGGTTATTTCTCTTGGAGGTACTGTTGTAAGCAACTCTATAAAAGTTGCGGGTGATAAATTTGACGAAGCCATTGTTAGGTATATGCGTAAGAAGCATAATATCATGATTGGCGAGCGTACAGCTGAAGAACTGAAAATAAATATTGGTACAGTTTATCCAAGAGTACAGGAAGTTAGCATGGAGATTAGAGGGAGAAATCTGGTTTCTGGCCTACCAAAGACCTTAACTGTTACCTCTTCTGAGATGATGGATGCACTTGAGGAAACTGTTACAAGTATAGTTGACGCAGTTCATTCTGTTCTCGAGAGAACGCCACCTGAACTTGCTTCGGATATTAGTGATAGGGGTGTAGTGATGACTGGTGGGGGAGGACTTCTTTATGGGTTGGACAAGCTCATTCAGGAGAAAACAGGAATTGATGTTGTCATAGCGGAGGATGCGGTTTCCTGTGTAGCACTTGGAACTGGAAAGGCACTAGACAATATAGATATCCTTGAGTTTTCCACAATTTCTGAAGGTAAAGTAAATAGAAGATAATTTAATAGAATAGGGCTTTAGGCCCTATTTTTGTATTATAATAAAAAACTATAAATTTTTAAGGTTTGCTTCCGATAAATGATATGTATATATAAGTTGAAAGATAGGTACAAAGTGGAGTTTTCTTCAACATATATGGTATAGTGAAATTTAGTTTCCATCAATAGGAGAGTATTTATGATACGTGGATTATATACTTCAGGTTGGAGTATGATGGCAAATGCAAGAAAAATGGATGTTATTACAAACAACCTTGCAAATGCGAATACAAATGGTTATAAAAAGGATGGAGTAGTATTTGAGAGCTTTCCTGAAGCCCTTACACAAAGGATAAAGGATACCAATGGTAATAATGTTACAATTGGAGAAATGAGTCTTGGTAGTGATGTGGGAGAAATACATACATACAACAATCCAGGTCAGGCAGTTAAAACAGATAGAAACCTTGACTTTTCCATTAATGACAATGGTAATAGCTATTTTGCAATAGGTGTAACCCAGCCAAATGGAGATATTCAGGAATACTATACCAGAGATGGAGCATTTTCTATAGATGCGTTGGGCAGGCTTGTTAATAAAGATGGAAATATAGTAATGGGGCAAAATGGTGCTATTACTTTAAAAGGTGATAATTTTAGTATATCATCGGACGGTAAAATTTTTCAGAATGAGAACCAAGTGGGGGCAATAAAGATTGTCACATTTACTAATCCAGAAACTCTTCGAAAAGTTGGAAACAACACGGTGAATACAACTGGGCAAACAGTTCAGGTGCCCTTTATAGGGGAAGTTATGCAAGGGTATATTGAACAGTCTAATGTGAATGTGGTAAAGGAAATGGTAGATATGATTTCTGTAACTAGAGCATATGAAGCCAGTCAAAAAGCCCTTCAGGCACAGGATGGAACTCTTGAAAAGGCAGTAAATGAAATTGGAAGTTTGAGATAGGGAGGAATATAGATGAGAGCATTATGGACAGCAGCATCAGGAATGATTGGTCAACAGTTAAATGTTGATATGATTTCAAATAATCTTTCAAACGTGAATACAACAGGTTTTAAGAAGGATAGATTGGAATTCAAGGACCTTCTTTATGAAACTATGGATAGGGCTTCTATATTAAATGGTCAGGGCAAACCTGTAAATCTTCAGGTTGGACACGGCACCATGCCTGTAGCTACATATAAGAATTTTTCTATGGGAAATTTTGAGAAAACAGATAATAATCTGGACTTTGCTATTGACGGAGATGCGTTTTTCGTAGTAAAAGGTCCAAAGGAACAAAATGTATATACTCGAGATGGAAGCTTCAAGATAGGGCTATCAGAGGATGGAAACAAGATTACAACTTCTGATGGTTACGCTGTATTAGATCAAGATGGCAATGAAATAGTTCTTAGCATTGATACTTCAAAGCTTAAAGTTGGAAATGATGGATCACTGAGCTATATTGATGAAAACGGTAATGCCGTTGATTTAGGCCAGAAGATAGGACTTATGAAATTTGCAAATAAGGAAGGCCTTGAAAGCATAGGTGGAAACTTCTATGCTTCTAATTCAGCCTCTGGAGAACCAGTTTTAGATGAGGAACTTGGAGATAAGAGTGTACTTTCACAGGGCTTTTTAGAGTCCTCGAATGTTCAGGTAGTTGAAGAAATGGTAAAACTAATTGTTGCCCAGAGAGCTTATGAAGTTAATTCAAAAGCTATTCAGGCTTCCGATGAAATGTTAGGACAAGCAAACAATTTAAAGAGATAGAAAAATAATGAATGGGGGGAGTTCCCTTGGATATTAAAGCAATTGGAAACAGTATAGATACAAATGTCACTAAAGCTAATAAGGATAAGGTTTCTGATGACAACTTTCAACAATATCTTGAGAAAGCATATAGCCAGGGGGATCAAGATAAGTTAAAAAAAGCTTGTGATGATTTCGAAAGTATTTTTATGAATATGATGTTCAAAGAGATGCGTGCTACAGTGCAAAAAGCTGAACTTACTCCTAGTGATTCTGGAAGAGATGTATATGAAGGAATGTTAGATGAGGAGCTTATGAACAACGCTTCAAAAAGTGGTGGGGTAGGTCTCTCTAAAATGCTATTCAAGCAGCTCAGTACTCAAATGAAAGAAGCATATACGCCAGAGTCGGTTTCAAAGGCAGTAATTGAAGAAAAGGAATAGTAACTATTGAACCGTCTTGTATTTTTAGACGGTTTTTATCATTTTATATAAAAAAATTATAATTTTTGCCGAATGCAGGCTAAAATATAGTATAATAAACCTACATGTGTATATTTTGGAGGTTCTATTAATGCAGGAAGCGCTTATCACGTTTAAGGGGACTGTTAATGGATTAACAATTATTTTCCAGGAACAGGATAATTTTGATTCCATATTAAATCAATTAGAAATTAAGGTTAAATCAGCCGGAAAGTTTTTTAAAGGAGCTACTTTATCAGTTATATACAAAGGAAAGCAACTTACGTCAATGGAAGAGGATGCAATATTTGAATTGTTATCAACAAAGAGTGGAGCTAATATTTTAAGCTTAAACAAAGAGACTGTTGATGTAGTAGATCAACATATAGTTGAATACCAACAACCACCAAAGCTTAAAATAAATGACCACTTTTTTAAAGGAATTGATCAAGGACCTACAAAATTTCACAAAGGGACAGTTAGGTCTGGACAGCTTATAAGCTATCAAGGGAATGTTATTGTAATAGGCGATGTAAATCCGGGCGGTGAAGTCGTAGCTAATGGAAATGTAGTAGTTATGGGAACACTAAAAGGAATGGTACATGCTGGAGCTGATGGGAACAGGGACGCAATTGTTGTAGCATTAAATTTACAGCCAATGCAGCTAAGGATTGCTGATGTTATTACTAGATCTCCTGATGAAGATGGAGATACTTCAGTGATTAATCCGGAAATTGCATATGTAAAGGATAATAAAGTTTTTATTGTCAATATTTAATTATTTTCTATTGGTAAAGCGTAACTTACAAGGCTGAAAATTGTTAAGGGTAAAATGCCTGAATAACCGGGTATATGAAGCTATAAAGACGGTTATCTCCTTTGCTTTTAACATTGACAAAAGACACTAGTAAGGATATATTTTTAATATAAAAGATTTGGACTGAGAAAAAATCATTTGTATAGAAGTGACAGGCGGGGGGAGAATTAATGGGAGAAGTAATCGTTATTACATCTGGTAAGGGTGGAGTTGGTAAAACTACTACAACTGCAAACTTGGGTACTGGTATAGCGCTTCAAGGCAAAAAGGTTGTTTTAGTTGATACTGATATTGGCCTTCGTAACCTTGATGTAGTTATGGGCCTCGAAAACAGAATTGTTTATGATTTGGTAGATGTTATAGAGGGGACTTGCAGGGCAAAACAGGCAATAATCAAGGATAAGAGATATGAGGGACTGTATCTTCTACCAGCAGCTCAAACAAGAGATAAAAGTGCTGTAAAACCTCAGCAGATGCTAAAACTCTGTGAAGAATTAAAGCAGGAATTTGATTATATTTTAGTTGATTGCCCTGCAGGAATTGAACAGGGCTTTAAAAATGCTATTGCGGGTGCCGATAGGGCGATTGTAGTTACCACACCTGAAGTATCAGCTGTAAGAGATGCTGACAGGATAATCGGCTTGCTTGAGGCAAATGAATTGAGAGATCCAAGACTTATTGTAAACAGAGTCAGACCTGATATGGTAAAACGCGGGGATATGATGAGTATTGAAGATATCGTTGATATTCTGGCAATTGACCTTATTGGAGTGGTTCCTGATGATGAAAAAATAATTATTTCTACAAATAGAGGAGAGCCTGCAGTTACTGATCCTAAAGCGTTAGCAGGACAAGCCTACAGAAATATTGCGAAACGCATATTGGGTGAGGAGGTTCCTTTCTTAAACCTCATGAGTAATGAAGGATTTATGCCTAAATTAAAGAAGTTGTTTGGACTGTAAGGTTATAGGAGGGATTTTATGTTACTAGATTTAACGAGGCTATTCGGAAGGCCAAAAAACTCAAAAGACACGGCAAAGGAAAGGCTAAAATTGGTTCTTATTCATGATAGGGCGAATGTTTCCCCTCAGCTCTTGGAGATGATGAAAAACGATATTATCCAAGTGATTTCTCATTACTTAGATATAGACACAGAGGGCTTAGACATTCAACTAACAAGGACTAAGAGCGAAGATGGGGAAGGAGTAGTTCCGGCTCTTATTGCCAATATTCCTATTAAGAGTGTAAAGGGAAAAGGCAGGTAGGTCCGGAGTATAAGCAGACTATGAATATTGCGCTTATAGCACATGATCAAAAAAAAGAATTAATGTCCGCTTTCTGCATAGCGTATAAAGGAATATTATGCGTGCATAGCCTATATGCGACTGGAACTACAGGTTCGATTATAGAAGAAAGCTCTGGACTCCAGATTCATAAATTTTCCCCAGGCTCTTTAGGTGTACAACAAATTGCAGCAAGGGCTGCATATAATGAAATGGACTTGGTTATATTTTTTAGGGACCCTGTTACGGCAAAAGCCCATGAACCAGGTATTGAGGCACTACTTAAGTATTGTGATATGAATACAATTCCTTTTGCTACCAACATTGCAACTGCTGAGATACTTATACAAGGCTTGCAAAGAGGAGATTTGGATTTTAGAAACTTAATAAAAAAATAATTAACTGACTCGAAAGGGTCGGTTTTTCTATTTTTACAGACATATCTTTTGTGTTTCACGCATAGTTATTGTGTAGAGTGATATTTGGACATCCATTTTATTAAGAAGGTGAAACACATGGATAATGCTATTTTTAGGACACGTTATCAGTCAAACCCATATACAGGCAAGAAAAGATCCGGAGGTAAAAACAAAGTAAGCTTCAAGGAGAAGCTTGGCCTGCAAATTGCTATATGTTTATTGATATTAATGTTTGCAGGAATTATTAAAAATGCAGGCACGAATGTAACAAACAGCTTAAGTGAGAAAATAGGTATTGCATTGTCTGCAGATATGGATGTAAAGCATTTGTCTTCACCTATAATGGACGTTCTCTCTGGATTTCTTGGCCAAAGTCGCACAAGTACAGGCGACGCTGATATAATAAATCCCTTGCCAGTTAGTTCCTCACAGGGAACTACAGATACTAATAAGAAGATAGAAGCTGTGGAACCTCCTTCGAATAAGGCTACGGTAAAAGATGCTCAAGGGGTTATTGCTAATCCAACTCCTTCTTCTGCTGTAAAAATCAAAGGAATATTTATTACACCGGCCATAGGTTTTTTGGGAACTCCTTTTGGAGATATTGTTGATCAGCTGACACAAAAAACGAAGTCACACATGGGAGTGGATATTGAAGCACCAAATGGCACAGAAATAAAAGCGGCAGCAGGTGGAATAGTGCTAGAGTCTGCATATGAAAAGACAATGGGCTATTATGTGAAAATAGAGCATAGCAGTGGATATAATACCATTTATGCCCAGTGTTCTCAGCTGATAGCCAAAAAGGGACAAAACGTAAATCAGGGAGAAGTAATTGCTAAAGTAGGTAGTACAGGCATATCTGTAGGAAACCATCTGCATTTTGAAGTTTGGAAAGATGGAAAGGCAGTGAATCCATTAGACTATATTAAGGTTTCAGAAAAATGAGATATATTAAATTTGGTAAAATTAATCTAGACATTTTTATTCCAATTGTATTGATAATTTCATATCTTGGAGGATTTGTTGGGCAGCTTATCATGGCTTATTTAGCGGTATTTATCCATGAGGCTGCTCATGCTTTTGTGGCATTAATATTTAGATGTAAAGTTAAAAGGCTATATTTTCTTAGCTTTGGCACCAAAATTGAATTGGAAATTAATATAGAAAGCAGATTTAGCAAATGTTTAATTTATGCAGCGGGGCCTTTAATTAACTTCCTTGTAGCAATTGTAACCATGTTTTTCATGTGTAATTTTAATCAAGAAATAATGAAAGCTATTGTTATAACAAATCTTTGTCTAGGATTCTTTAATCTTTTACCATTATCGCCTCTTGATGGAGGAGAAATTCTTTCTATTTTCACCTATTCAAGATATGGCCTATTTTATTCGCAGAAGATAAGCCATATAACTTTTATTCTAGTAATAATTTTATTATCTATTATTTCAATACCTTTTGCACTTTTTTATAATAATTTAAGTATTCTGATATTAGCTATATTTCTATTATTTAAGGATAGAAAATATGAAAAGGCCGCTTTTACGAATGCGAGAAATCTTTATTACAGAAGGGCAAGGCTAATTAAAAAGGGATACTATGGAGTAAGAGAGATTGTTGTACTTGAAAGATTGACACTAGGAGATGCGTTTAAACTCATGGATTTTGACCAGTATCATCTATTAATCGTCTTAAATGATAACATGAAAATAGTACATAGGTTAACAGAGAGTGAACTTCTTTCCGCATTAAATGATTTTGGATATGGATGTACTTTTAAAGAGCTAATCACAAAGAGCATGAACAGCTAATTTATTCTATAAAAAATTGCAATCTACCATTTTTCATCAAAGTACAGTATAATTATAAGGTATATAAGATTAAGAAAAGGATAAATACACTTTTTCAAATAAGAACAAAGTCGAATTTTCTTCTTCTTATCTACAGCAGGATATATTTTGCGCTTTTTGACATAAAATTATTTGTCAAAAGGATTAGCACAACATATTTATGTTAATCTTATTGCAGAGGAAGATGATGAATGAATAAAATAGGAATTTCTTTTATAGCTGTGGCCTTAGCCCTAACTTTATCAGCTGGATGTTCAAAGCAAAGTATCGTCGGAACTTCTGGCAATAGCCAAGCTGGGACAACCCCTGAGCCTACCATCACCCCCGTGAAGGCTACAGTGCAGTCTACACCGACACCAACACCAACGCCGACTCAAACACCAATACCCACACCTAAACCTGCTGAGAGTCAAGCAGCACAGCCAGCAAGGGACATGGGAGTAGTCAAACTAAATACTTCTATATTAGACAAACTAGATAATAAAAAACTTGGTTGGTGGATTGAATTAAATAAAAATCATCAACCAACTACAATTCCTAAGGATATTAAAAAAACAATAGATGAACATGGTGGTATTTATATTGGAGACCCCTCTAAAAAGGTTGTTTACTTGACCTTCGATGAAGGATATGAAAATGGATATACTCCAAAAATTTTGGATACACTAAAAGCAAACAATGTTAAGTCAATTTTCTTTGTAACAGCTCCATTTGTTAAACAAAATGGAGATTTAGTTAAGAGAATGATTGATGAAGGGCATCAGTTGGGA
>Ga0123336_10003588_pt1 | contig 12890 bp, 12 predicted proteins | sample SSSSmetaG_FD_96466 | JGI IMG/M metagenome (GOLD analysis project Ga0123336, IMG submission 96466) | Glacier valley bacterial and archeal communities from Borup Fiord, Nunavut, Canada, to study Microbial Dark Matter (Phase II) - ​SSSS metaG | ecosystem: Environmental > Aquatic > Freshwater > Ice... | reverse complement strand
TCTCTCCGACCTCTCGCTCCGGCCGGCGCGACGAGACGCGCGAGGTAGAGCGCGACGAGACGCGCGAGGTAGAGCGCGACGAGACGCGCGAGGGCGCGTTACTTCTTGAGGGCGAGGCGCCAGTAGGCGGCGGCGGCAGCGACGAGGATCAGGAGGACGACGTAGAGGAGCGTGTTGCTCTTCTTCTCGCCGTCCTTCTTCTTGATCTTCAAGGTGTCGCGCGACTTGTCGTCAGACGCCTTCGTGGCGGCCTTCGACTCGGAAGCGGCCTTCGGAGCCTCGGACTTCCGGTCCTTCTTGCCGGCCTTCTGCTCGGCCTTCCTGGCCTCGAACGCCTTCTTCTCCGCGGCCTTCGACTCGGCAGCCTTCGCGTCGTCGACCTTCTTCGCGGCAGCGGCCTTCGCATCCGCGGCGGCCTTCACCTCGGCGGCCTCCGCATCGACGATCGCCTGGGCGGCGGCCTTCTCGGCAGCGACCTTCGCCGCGGCGGCCTTCGCCTCGTCGGCGCGTGCCTTTTCGGCAGCAGCGGCCTCGGCGGCGATCTTCGCCTCCTCGGCGGCCTTCGCGTCCGCAAGCGCCTTCGCGTCGGCCGTGGCCTTTGCTTCGGCCGCCGCAGCAGCCTTCGCGGCAGCGGCGACCTTCGCCTCCGCGGCCGCCTTCGCGGCTGCCTCGGCCTTCATCTCGGCGTCCGCCTTGGCGGCGGCGGCCTCGAGCTTGCGCTTGATCTCCGCGTCCTGCGCGGCCTTCTGCGCGGCAGCGGCCTGCGCCGCAGCCTGGGCAGCGGCCACCTTCTGCGCGGCAGCTTGCGCGGCCGCGGCCTGCTGCGCGGCGGCAGCCTGCGCAGCCGCAGCCTTCGCGGCCTCCGCGGCCGCGGCGCCGGAGTCGAGGCCGGCGAGCATCGCGTCGTCCGCGTCGGGCTGCTTCGCGGTCGTCGTGGCCGCGGGCGCCGCCGCAGCGACGGCGGGCGTGCCGGCGGTGGGCGCGGTCATCACCCAGCGCTCGTACGTGGGAAGCGAGACGCGCCGCTCGCCGACGGCGATGTCGAACGGTCCCTGCGAGACCTTGCGCGCCTCACCGAAGAGCGGGACCTCGATGCGACGATCGTTGGTCTCGGCGAGCTTGCTCGCGATCTCCTGCGCGATCTTCGTGTGCTTCTCGGTCGCGGCGAGGAGGTCGGAGAGCGCCTTCTCGAACGTCTCGAGATCGAGATCGGCCATGCCGGTGCCGTCGGCCGCGGCGCGCGGGAGCAGAGCGGCGAGCTCCATGGTGAGCTCGCTGACGCGATCCTTCGAGAGCGAACGGAGGAGGCGATCGGGGAGGCCATCGAGCACACGCTCGATCGCCGCGTTGTCGGCGCGCTCGCCGAGCATCGTTCCCACGGCCTGCACGAGGTCGCCCTCGATGCGGATGGGGTCCTCTCCTCCGCCCTCGGCGAGGTAGTAGAAGCTGCTCGTCACGCGGTCGACGCCCACGGTGTGGACGCGGATGCCCGCCTCGACGAGCTTCGGAGCGAGCTTGCTCGACACCGCGATCAGCGGGGACTTCTGGGCAGCCTGCGACGTGAGCGGCATGCGGGCCGGAGGGATCTGCTCCTCCGGCATGACCACCTTGGCGCCGCGGCGGATCTCCTCGGTCAGCGCCTCGCGGGCGACCACGGACACCTCCGTCGACCATCCGAGGATGCCACGGGGTACGTGCCAGCCCGCGGCAGGGCCGGTATGGGCGACGAGTCGAGCGCGGTCGTCTTCGCCGACGAACAATACGCCCGGCAAGACCAGAGAGGGGCTGGCCATCGAGCTGAGGAGGCTACCACGGAAGCTCTGCGAGGTGCGCAGTTCGCTGCATCGACCGGCGAGGGTTTCAGATCCATGGGGACCGCGGTGGTCAAGAGGGAGACGATCCAGAGGAAGGCGTCGCCCACGGCGATGCTGATCGGCCTGCCGGAGACCCTGGCCGCCGCCTGCGCCAGCGCGCTGGCCGCCTGCGAGCGGATACCGGTGATCATGCCGCAGGTGGTGGTGGTGCTCGCCGGGATCGGCCGGGCCGAGGCCGACCTTCTGGCGGACGGCTGCGTGGCGGTCGGGGCAGAAGTCCTCAGGGTGACGCCCGCGGGCGACATCGCCGCGCTGGGCGAGCGCTTGAAGGATGCCGCGAACGTGGCGTTGATCCGCACGCTCCGGTCCTCGTGATCGCCGCCGCGCGTTTGGTCCTGCCGGAACGCCGCGTGCTAGGGTGAGGGGGCATGGAAGCGGAGAACCTCGAGCGATCGGCCTGTCCGGCCTGCGGCGGAGCTGGCGGCGGCCCGTTCGGTCGCGCCGGGAGCGCCTGGGACGAAGAGGAGTACGTGTGCTCGCGCTGCGAGGGGGTCGGCTTCCTCGAGCTCGACGGCGGGGTGCGCGCGGCGCCTCCGAGCCGCGCGCCGGGTCTCGTGAAGGCCGTTCCGGACGCCGCTCCTGCCAAGCCCGACACGGGAAAACGCAAGGCCAGCGCCTGAGCCTGTCGGGATGGTGGACCTGCTCGACTGCACGGTCATGCCCTACGCGTGGGGCTCGCGGAGCGCGATCGCGGAGCTGACGGGTCGGACGTCGCCGTCGGCCGGCCCGGAGGCCGAGCTGTGGATGGGCGCGCACCCGATGGCGCCTTCGAAGGTGTCCCGGGGCGGGAAGGCGCGCGGACTGGCCGACGTGATCGCCGACGATCCGCGCGCCGCGCTCGGCGACGCCAGCGCGGAGGCGTTCGGACCGCGCCTCCCCTTCCTCCTCAAGGTGCTCGCGGCCGCCGCGCCGCTCTCGCTGCAGGCGCATCCCACCGAGGCGCAGGCGCGCGCCGGCTTCGCCGACGAGGACGCACGCGGCATCCCGCGCGACGCGCCAGCGCGCAACTACCGCGATCCGTCGCACAAGCCGGAGCTGCTGTGCGCGCTCACGCCGGTCGATGCGCTGTGCGGATTCCGCCGCGCGGCCGATACGCTCCGCCTCTTCGACGAGCTCGCGGTGCCGGGGCTCGAGCGCCTGCTCGCGCCGCTGCGCGCGGCGCCCGACCGCGAGGGGCTCGCCGCGACGTTCCGCGCAATCATGACGCTGCCCGCAACGGAGGGCGCCGCGCTCGTCGCCGCGACGGTGCGGGCGTGCAAGGCGAGCGCGAGCACCGGCACGAGCGCGTTCACGACCGAGCAGCGCTGGGCGGTGCGCCTCGATGCGCTCTATCCGGGTGACGTCGGCGTGGTGAGCGCGCTGCTCCTCAACCTGGTCCACCTCGAGCCGGGCGAGGCGATCTATCTCGGCGCCGGTAACCTGCATGCCTACCTCGACGGCGTGGGCGTCGAGATCATGGCGAGCTCCGACAACGTGCTGCGCGGCGGCCTGACGAAGAAGCATGTCGACCTGCCCGAGCTCATGCGGGTGCTCGACTTCACGGACGGCCCCGCCCGCGCGCTCCGGGCCGAGGCGGTCGACGATCACGAGCGGGTGTTTTTCACGCCAGCCCAGGAATTCCGGCTCTCCGTGATGAATGTGACCAATGGCTACATCGTCTCGCGTGCCGTGAGCGGGCCCGAGATCGTGCTCTGCGCCGACGGGCAAGCGGTGCTCGCCCCGGCCGACGGCACGCCGGATCTCGTCCTGGCGAAGGGCCGCGCGGCGTTCGTGCCCGCGTCGACGGGGCGCTACGACGTCCGCGCCGGGTCGGGCGGGCGCGCGTCGCTCTATCGGGCGACCGTGAATCTCACGTAGCCTCTCCTCGATGCAGCACGTGGCACCCGTGGTGGCCCGGCGTCCCGATCCGGAGGGAACGCGCAAGATCATCGGCGCGATTCTCTACGCGCTCGGGATGCTGATGGGCGGATTTCTCCTGCTCGTCGTGTTCGTGATCCCGGCGTTCACGTCGAAGCACGCCGACGTCGAGATCAACGCGATGCTCGTGGGCGCCGCGCTCGCGCTGCCTCCGCTCGTCATCTATTTGTGGATCCCGTGGATCGTCGATCGCTACGATCCTGAGCCGTGGTGGTGCCTGCTCATGGCGCTGGCCTGGGGCGGCATCGCGGCGTGCGGGTTCTCGGCGCTCATCAACACCGCGGTCCACATCACCGGCAACGCAGTGGGCGGAGAGTCCTTCGGCGACGTGCTCGGCGCGTGCGTCAGCGCGCCGATCGTCGAGGAGCTCTTCAAGGGCCTCGCCGTGTTCGGGATGTTCTTCTTCCTGCGCCGCCAGTTCGACGGCGTGGTCGACGGCGTGATCTACGCGACGTTCGCGGCGCTCGGCTTCGCGGCGGTGGAGAACATCATCTACTACAGCAACGCAGCCCGCGAGGAGGCGGTGCTCGGCCATGCCGGCGTGCTCGCGGGCACGGTGCTGGTGCGCGGCGTGCTCGGTCCGTGGGGCCATCCGCTCTACACGTCGATGACGGGCCTCGGCTTCGGCATCGCGCGCGAGACGAACAAGACGTGGCTGAAGTGGCTCGCGCCGGTCGGCGGCTATCTGTTCGCGGCGTTCCTGCACGCGACCTGGAACACGGCCGCGACGGTCCTCAACGGGGGCGCGCTCTTGCTGCTGCCGCTGTGGTTTCTCTTCGTGCTCGCGTTCTTCATCCTGGTCATCTGGCTGGTGAAACGCAAAGGAAAGATCATCCGCGACCACCTGCGAGACGAGGTGCTGATGGGCAACCTGACGCCGTGGGAGCTCGAGCTGATCACGTCCCCGGTGGGCCGCATCAGGGCGACCTTCTCGTTCGGCGGCGCCGCCGGCCGGAGATTCATCGACGCGGCGGCGCGCCTCGCGCTGAGCAAGTGGCACACGGGCCGCGCGACGATGGGCCGCAAGATGACGGTGAGCGCGGACATGATCTACCCGCTGCGCCAGGACCTCTTCCGCCTCCGCGGCGAGGTCTCGCGCGCAATAGGCAGACCGGTGCAGCAACCGGCCCCGTGGCAACCTCCGGGCGCAGCGCCGATGCAGGCGCCAGCAATGCAACAGATGCAGCAGCAGCAACAGCAACAGCAACAGCAGCAACAGCCGCCGGGCGGCTACGGGCAGCCTCCGCCGGGCCAGAACTGGCGAAGGTAGCGTCCGACGCAGGCATCATCTTGCTCATCGGCATCGTGAAGGAGAACGCGATCCTGATCGTCGACTTCGCGGTCGAGGCCGAGCGCGGCGAATCTCGCAGGCGCTCACGCTCCGGACGTAGCGGGGCTCAGCCGGCGCCGACGCGGCGATCGCAGAGCATGATGCGCAGCTCGTCGATCGAGCGGGCCATCTTCTCGGCGCGGCGGTGCGCGACCTTGTGCGAGCCGCACACGGTGACGCGGAGGCCGTCCTCGAGCGTGGTCGTGGAGAGCAGCCGCGCGTCGGCGGTGCCGCAGACCGCGCAGGTGGTGTGGCTGGGAGCGGTCCTTCGATCCAGGTTGCCCATACGCATGGCCGGACGGTCGCTCACGGCGGGTCGAAAGGCCAAATTTTCGGCCGCCGCTCGCGCTTGCCGAGCTGCCGCGGGAGCCCTAGCTTCGAGCTCGTGAGCGACTCCGACGACCTCGCCCCCTCACCCCCGACTGCCTTCAACAGCGCCGATCCGCCGCGCAACTTCACGCTCTCGGTGGGCGATCGCGTGCGTGCGCTGACCATCGGCGCGCCGGCCTACGCGACCCGCAAGAAGCGCATCGAGGATCTCGAGCTCACCCACGTGCGCGCGCTCGTCGCGCTCCACGACCAGCTGGCCGCGAAGGGCCGCAGCCACGCCGAGATCGAGCACGTGGTGCACGACCGGGCGCACGCCGTCGACCTGACGAAGATGAACGCGCTCATCGAGACCCACAACCGGTACTACCCGATCGAGGCGAACCTTCCGACGAACCTCAAGACTGGCGACTACCATGTCTACGGCCAGCGATGGATGCCCGAAGAGCCATGGACCGCGCCCCGCTTGCTCGAGCGCGCCATTGCGATCCTCGCCGCGCGCGACGAGGGCTGAGCGCGCTCGCGATCGCACTGCCTCTCGTCATCGCGCTCGGCGGACCTGCCTGCTCGTCGACGCCGGCGTCGGCGCCGCGTGCGCCGCTCACCATCTCGTTCGACTATCGCTACGACACGCGCGGCTTCTTCGCCGATCCCGCGCGCCGCGCCACGCTGGAGGCCGCGGCGCGCGTGTGGACCTCGCGCCTCCACGACACGTTCCCGCGCACGCCGGCCGGCAGCAAGGTGCTGCTGGTGCAGCCCGAGTCGCAGCAGCCGATCACCGTCGAGCTCGCGGCCGACCACGAGGGCGTGCTCGTGTTCGTGGGCGCGAACGTGCTCGCGGATCACGTCGGTGGCCAGGCGGGGCCAGGTGGAACGCCCGGCGGCGCGGTCGACGACGCACGCCGCGCGCTCCAGGATCGCCTCTACGCCGACGACTTCGAGCCGTTTGTCGGCTCGCTCACGTTCTCCACCGTCCCCACGTGGTTCGTCGACCCGACTCCAGAGACCGAGGGTGACGCCCCCGCGGGGCAAGCCGATCTCCTCTCCATCGCCACCCACGAGCTGGGGCACGTGCTCGGCTTCGGCACCGCGCCCCGCTTCCTCCGCTTCACCGAGGACGAAGCGCTCCCGCTCAGCACCGATCGCTACCACTTCCTCGACAGCGCCGCGTCGGGCGGGCGGCGGCCCTGCATGTCCGTCTCGCCCGAGAACGGCCGTCGCAGCGTACCCACCGCGCTCGATCTCGAGGTGTTCGCGGCGATGGGCTACGAGCCCTGACCGCCCTCGTCGTCGTCGTTACCGTCCAGCAGGATCATCGACGACCGCGGCACCACGCTCACGCGCGCGCCGGGCGGCGGCTGCGTCTCGGAGCGCGCCCCGGACCAGAACTCGCCGTGCGAGGCGTTGCGGATCTCGAGCAGCTCGGTGGTCATCATCTCCGCCGTGACGCCTTCGCCGTCGGCATCGAGCCAGCGGCCGAGGGACTGCTCGAGCGTCGGAGGGATGCCCGCGACGTTCAGCTTGAGCGTGGTGCGGACCTTCGCCGGCAAGGGCGGCTGCCCGAGGAGCAGCCGGTGGAGGATGCCCACGAGCGCGCGGACGTCCTTCGCCGCCGTCGCGGTGCGGTCGCCGGTGCCGAGATCGAGGAGCTTCACGCGGGACCCACCGGCCGCCGAGGCGCCGACGAAGAACGTCGATGGGCGGAGATCACCATGGTGCAGACCGTGGAGATGCATCTCGGCGACCGCGGCCGCGCACTGGCGCGTCACCTCGCAGGCCACCTCCCAGCGCACCTGCCCGAGCCGCTGCACGTCACGCCCGACGAGCAGCTCGGTGATCAGCAGCGGCAGCCCTTCGCGGTCCTCCCCCATCGCGATGGCGCGCAGCAGCCGCGCCGACGTGGTTCCGAACAGCCGCTCCGCCATACGCTGGAACGCCGCCTTGCGCTCCGGGCGGTCGGGCCGCAGCCGTCGCACCGCGATGTGCTCGCCGGAGAACGTGTCGGAGCCCGAGAAGACATCGGCCGTCTCGCCGCGGGCGAGATGCGTCTCGGCGAGGTAGCGGCCCTCGAGGAGATACGACGGCGGTTCGGGACGGTCCATGGGATCGCGACGGGGAAGGCTAGCCGATCTGCGCACGTGCCGGCGCCGCGTGTACGCTGGGCTCGCGCATGCGCGCCCTCGATCTTTCCCCTGCCCTCCTCCTCGCGAGCGGCGCCGTCCTCGGCGGCGTCGCGGGCGCCGTCGCCACGCGCCTCTGCGACTGGCTCCCGAAGCGCTACGCGATCACCCATCTCGCGGTGGGCGCGGCGCGCACGCGGAGGAACGTCGGCGTGGTGATCGTCTCGGCAGCGATCGGGCTCTGGCTCGCGCACGTCGTCGCCGTCTCGCCCGGCGTGACGCTGGAGCGCGCCGGCTTCTACTTCGTCACGAACCTCCTGCTCGCGGTCGTCCTCGTGGCGGCCGCTGCCGTGGACCTCGAGCACATGATCCTCCCGAACGAGCTGACGTTCGGCGCCGCGGCGCTCGCGCTCGGTACCGCCAGCTGGCGCGGGGTCGGGCTGGTCGGTGCGCTCATCGGGGCCGCCGTGGGACTCGCACTGACCTACCTGCCTTTTCTCCTCTACAAGAAGCTGCGCGGCCGGAGCGGAATGGGCCTCGGAGACGCGAAGCTCGCGGTGGTGGCGGGGCTGTGGTTGGGAGCGCCGGGCGCGATCTTCGTGGTGTTCGCGGGCGCAGTGCAGTCCGCGCTCTGCGCCGCGATCCTCCGGGTCCTCGGCAAGGAGTTTGCGATGCCGGCGAGCGTCGTCGCGGAGCTCGAAGAGCTCCGGAAGCGCGCCGCCGCCGGCGATGCCGAGGCGCTCGAGGCGCTCGCCGACGATCCGATGGCGGCCGATGTGGGAGGCAAAGGTGGTGCACCGGCGCTCGCCACGATGCGCCTGCCCATGGGACCGTTCCTCGTGCTCGCGTGCCTCGAGCTCGTGGTGGCTCGCACCCCCATTTTCCAGCTGTTCGATCGCTTCCTGTCGCCTCGGTAAAATCGCTTTCTCGCGCGCCGCTCGCTACTCTTCGACAATGCGGAGACTCGTCGCGATCGCGATTGTCGGGATGTTCGGGTCGGCGATGGTCGCGGCCTGCGGTTCGGATACCTTTGACTCGGCGTTCGTGGATCCGAGGGCGCCCGATGGATCGGACATCGATCCCGGGCCCGGTCCAATCCTCGCGCCGGGTGACGGATCGACGAGCCCCGACGGTCAGGCGTTCGCGCTCGCGCCGCTCGATCCCGTGCTCACGTTCACCACCGGACAGGCCGCGCCGACCGTGCAGTTCAAGGCGACGACGTCGGGCGGCGCCACCGTCCCCGCCTCGTTCACCATCGATCGCGGCGAGATCGGCGCGGTGAATCTCTCGACCGGTCTCTTCACCGGATCGGGCAACGTCGGCGGCAAGGCGACCATCACCGCGGCGTGGAACGGCAAGCGCGCGAGCACGTCGGTCACGGTGAAGATCAAGTCGACGAACAACGGCCTCACCGCGAGCGATGCCGGCGCGGACGGCGGCGGCGGCGCCGGTGGCAACGGCGGCGTCGGTGGCGAGGGCCCCGGCGGCGCGGTGAGTGCGGCGACGCTCGCGGTCCTGCAAGGCGCGCGCGTGAGCGACCCGGGCCTCGCGTTCCTCTACCCGTACGACAGGACGGTGTGGCCGCGCGGCGTGCTCGCGCCGCTCCTGCAGTGGAAGCCCGGCGCGCAGGGCGACTACGACGCGGTCTACATCAAGCTGACCGAGGCCGCGTACGAGTACGACGGGTACTTCGCGCGCACCGCGACGCCGTTCATCCACCACCCCATCCCGCGGGCGGCGTGGAAGCAGCTGCTCGCCTCGAACTCCGGCGAGGATGTCACCGTGACGCTCGTCTTCGCGAAGGGCGGCGTGGCGTACGGTCCCGTCGTCGAGAAGTGGAAGATCGCGTCGGCCCCGCTGAAGGGCGTCGTCTATTACAACTCGTACGGCACGCGCCTCGCGAAGAACTTTGGCGGCGCGGTGGGCGGCGATCACCAGTTCGGCGCGGCCACCTTGGCCATCAAGGCCGGCGGCACCGACCCCGCGCTCGTGGCGGGCGCGAGCGGTGACGCCACGCAGTGCCGCGTGTGCCACTCGGTGGCCGCGAACGGCTCGGTCCTGATCACGCAGCGCAACCTCGGCGACCAGCTGAAGTTCAGCGCTTACGATCTCAAGACCGGCGTCGAGACCGTCATCACGCCCGAGGGCACGGGCGCGAACTTCGCGTGGCCCGCCATCTATCCCGACGGCTCGATGTTCCTCGGCGACTCGAGCAGCGCCGCGGGCTCCACCACCGCGCCCAACGGCCTCTTCACCACGCCCGCCGGCGCCGTCGTCACCCCGACGGCCATCACCACGAACTGGCCCGCCGGCTTCCGCGCCGCCTACCCGGCGTTCTCGCCCGACGGCAAGAAGCTCGCGTTCACCATGTTCGCGGGCGCGGCCGGCGCCGACACCAAGACGCTCGGCACGATGACCTTCGACAAGACCACGAAGCAGTTCGGCCCGCTCACCAGCGTGCACGTGCCCACCAGCGGCACCGCGATCTTCCCGTCGTTCCTCCCCACCAACGACGCGATCGTCTTCGAACGCGAGACTCGCTACAACGGCCGCGACTACGGCGGCACGCGCTCCGACGGGGACGTCGCGCCGCCCAGCGCTGCGGCCGACGTCGGCACGCACGCCGAGCTGTGGTGGCTCGATCTGAAGTCGAGCCCGCCCAAGGCGTTCCCGCTGAACAACCTGAACGGCAAGACCGCGACCGCCTCGTACCTGCCGACGGGCCCGAACGCGCACGACGACGACACCACGCTCAACTACGAGCCGACGGTGAACCCCGTTCCCTCCGGCGGCTATGCCTGGGTGGTGTTCACGAGCCGCCGGCTCTACGGCAACGTCGCGACGATGAACCCGTTCTACAGCGATCCGCGCTTCCACGATCTCACCACGGAGCCGACGCCCAAGAAGCTGTGGGTCGCGGCCATCGACCTCAACGCGCCGGCCGGCACCGACCCCAGCCATCCCGCGTTCTACCTCCCGGCGCAGGAGCTCCTGGCGGGCAACTCACGCGGCTACTGGGTCGTCGATCCGTGCAAGAACGACGATAGCTCGTGCGAGACCGGCGACGAGTGCTGCGGCGGCTTCTGCCGGCCCGGCACCGGCGGCGCGCTGGTGTGCACCGCCACCGTCCCGGTGTGCGCGCAGGAGTTCGAGAAGTGCACGGCCAGCGCCGACTGCTGCAACTCCTCGGTCGTCCAGTGCATCAACGGCCGCTGCGCGCTCCCGACTCCGAAGTGACGGTTCGCCGGAGCTCGAACGTGCCGCGGTGGTGAACACCGCATTCCCGCCGGTGACGCGTGCGAGCGTGCAGGTCCCGGAGCGCCTCGTCCGGCAGCACCCGTCGGCTGAGGCCAGCACGAGCGTGAGGGGCAAGAGGCGCTGTCCCACACGGACCACCCGCGCACCCACACGGAAGATGACCACGAGCCCGGCCACCACCTAAGATAGATTTGACGTCGTCAGGAGGAACCAGGGCGTGGCAAAACCGAGGAACGATCGCAATCAAGCGGTGACGAAGTTCTGTCTCGCGATGGAGGAACATCGGCGGACGGAGGCGGGCCGGGTGCGAACTGCGAAGGAATTCGTCGCGCACTTCTTCCCGTTCGACGAGCAGAAGGCGAAGGACCAGCTCTTTCTCCACATGCCGAACGACGTGCGCGGGCCCGTGCTCGCGAAGTGGGGTATCCGCGGTGCAAAGGCGGCGCTGAAGGACGACGACGAGAAAGTGAAGCTCGTCGTCCACGACGCGCTGGTCGCCGGCGACATCGACGAGGCCATCTTCGAGTCCGGCATCGAGGCTCCGATCCTCGTCGACTGGATCGTCCTCGCCGAGTGGTGGTCGTTCTGGCGCCATGGTCGCCTCACGGGTGTCGCCATCCAGAAGGCGCTCGCCACCGCGCGCGAGCTCGCCCTCATAGACGACCAGTGGTTCCTCTTCAACGTCCAGGGCCGCGGCGGGAAGCTGCGCGGCACCGACGTGCTGTGCGACACGCTCAGCAAGGACCAGATCGTCGCGTGGGTCCGCAGGCTCCACGAAGCCGGTGACGGCTCCCCCGCCGGCATCGTCGCGGCCATCGGCTGGGAGACCATCCTCGCGAAGACCGCGCAGGACGCGCTGCTCTTCGCGCTCGATCAGTTCGCGCGCAAGGCCGGCCTGGCGCCCGAGGCTCCCGAGCCGAAGACCTCGCTCGCCGGCGTGCCGCAGGGCCGTGAGCCAGAGACTGCGCGCGGCGTTCAGCACACGGCCCATCCCACGGTGAGCGCTCCGGGTGACGCCGCGGCGCTGGCCGAGGCGGATGCGCTCGCGCATCCTCTCGAAGGAGGTCTCGCGGTCGCGATCCCGGACATCCCGGCGATCGATGGCGGCGACGAATCGGACACGCCGGCGCGCATTCCCAGCGCCGCGGCGCAGGGCGTGTGGGCGGCGACGGCTCCGGAAGAGGAGAGCCCCAAGCTCGCCGAGGCCCGCGAGGCGATGATGCAGACGCTCATGCAGGGCGGTCCCGGCTCCGGACCCGCCGCGCAGGACCTGAAGCGCGAGGCCTGGGACGAGTCCGAGGTGCCGGCGAAGCCCTCGTCACTCGAGTGGCCCGAGCCGCCTCCGGTCACCACGAACGGTCAGCACCCGAGCGACGAGCCGATCGCACTCGACGAGGATGACCTCCAGAAGGCGTCCTCGCCGAAGGTCCCGCTGCCGAATCCGCCGCCCGTGCCGAAGAAGCCGGGCACGCCGCCCCCGAAGACGCGCTGATCGAGGACATGCCGGCGGGAGAAACGTGATCCACGCCTCGACCGCCGTGCGGCCTTCTCGTCGGTCACGTGCGACGCGGGCGGCGCGGAGACCAGCAGCCAGCGCCCTCGATCACCGCCACCGTGCTCCGCCGACGCGTTCGCGTGTGCCACCACTGCCGGCCGCCTTGTGCCATCTGGCCCCCATGATCGCGCCGTCACTCCCGCGCCGCCCACGGCGGCCCCGGAAACCAGCGCTGCGCCCGGTGGCGCGCTTGTTGCGACCGGCAGCGCCATGAATGCCTACCCGCGCCCGAGAATCGAGCTGCTCCTCGCTGGGATCGCGGCCACGGCTGTCGCCGCGTTCGCCGGATGCGGCGGGGTGACGGACGGCGGCCCCGGCAACGGAACGAGCAGCAGCAGCGGGACGATCGCCCCCGGCGAGACGGGCACGACCAGCGGCGCCAACGGACGACCGGAGACCTGCGACAACGGCAAGGATCCCCTCTGCGGCTGCACGCTGCCCGGTCCGATGAGCTCCGCGTTCGACTACCGCGGCCCTCCCGTCGACGCGAGAGACGCGGGAGACGCGGG
>Ga0123336_10003583_pt1 | contig 12902 bp, 4 predicted proteins | sample SSSSmetaG_FD_96466 | JGI IMG/M metagenome (GOLD analysis project Ga0123336, IMG submission 96466) | Glacier valley bacterial and archeal communities from Borup Fiord, Nunavut, Canada, to study Microbial Dark Matter (Phase II) - ​SSSS metaG | ecosystem: Environmental > Aquatic > Freshwater > Ice... | reverse complement strand
GAGAGGAGTTGGAAGTAAAAATTGTATTTCGCAGAAAATGAATTTTTTACTTTTTTTATTAACTAAACAAATGTAGCTATTTTTTTAGTTAATAATATATCTTTAACTAAATTTAACGTTTATAAAGTGAACCTTTACTTCCATTGAAAGATGCACCAAAGAGGACGAATGTTGCAAAGTCAAAAAGTTAGCTTCAATCGGAAAGTTTGGTTTGATGACACTTTCATTCATTACCTTCGCAAACCCAACAAGAATGCTTACATCACCAGCGCTTCGAGCAAACCTGCCAACTTATCCAAATCCTCCTTTAAATGCAAAGCACTGATAATTAGGCGAGTAACTGGGAGATCGGTAGCTGTTGGATAGGGAAAACAGGCAGTCATAATACCATTCTGCTTTAGAAATTCATGCACGTTCGATTTCTGGGTGCAGTAAGCAGGATAATTATCAATAGAATCTAAAAAAGAATTTTGCGAAATTTTGGCGTTAAAATAAGTAATATTCTCAGATAATTTTTGTTGCTGCTCCGTAAAATACGCAAGCGAGTTAACAAAAGTTTCCAACAAAGCGGGCATCATTGGCGATGCTCCCGCAAACATCGGTGACTGACGTATAGATGAAACCGTATCTAAATCGGACAGGATAACGCCACCCGTCATGCCCATAGCTTTGTTGAGAGAGGCGGTGATAATGAACCTCACTCCGACACTTCGAGGTGAAACTTTAATTCCAAAACTATGCGATGCATCTACAACAACCGTAATATTTTTACTCGCTGGTAATTGATTAATCCATTCAAAATCAAACTGTTCCACATAAGGAGAGCCAACCGAATCAGAACAAATAATAATATTATCAGCACTACATTCTCTAACTTTCTCAGCAATCAAGGAAGTCCATGCTGAATAATTTAGCCCCTTTTCCCAATCTTCCAATTGAAGGTTTTCCATATACCAAAGTGCTGGGTGAGTTTTGGGAGCAAGGAAGAATTTAGTATCAGATTTTTGAAGGAATTTAACGACCAATTGCCCCGCCCACATACCCGATGAAACGGTTAAGGCAGCTGGCATTTTGGCAAATTTAGCAAGTTCAACTTCTGCCTTTTCGTAGATATTTAAACGAATATTACTGTTACGTGAACTTCCCCAAGACATACCGTATTGCGTTAATGCTTTGGCAAAATTCTCCCTAAACCCTTGATGATGAGGCATTCCAAGGTAAGAAGTACCACTAAACCAAAGGTATTCTTGATGGTTAGTGGTAAAAATTCGACTTGGTAATTGATCACTTATGTAGTTCATTTCTTGATTATCTTAGCCCTGCTCCCGTTCCATTCTCCTCCGCATAAATCACCTTCCCATAGTCAATAATTATACCTGTTGAAACTTGGTCGTCAACCAAAAGAATGCCATCCATATCCACGTAATCTAAGAGGGGCAATAATTGGGCAATGGCAGAACAGCCAACGTTAGATTCAGTCATACAACCCACCATTACTTTCAATCCCAGACTACGAGCGTGGTCAATCATACGTCTTGCGGGCGTGAGTCCACCGCATTTCATAAGCTTGATATTAATGATATGAAAGAAACCGTAACAGCGAGCCACGTCTTCCTCCACAATACAACTTTCATCCGCCACTATTGGCAAAACAGACTCTGCAAAAACTCGTTTCATGCCTTCCCAATTGTCAGCTTTCATGGGTTGTTCGATGAATTCTACACCTAAATCTTTTAGGGCGAGAGCGTTTTGCAAGGTCTCTTCTACGCTCCAAGCAGTGTTGGCATCTACTCTAAAGACGGCATCGGTATGTTTTCGGAGTTCTTGTATAATTCTAATATCATCTTTTGTACCTAATTTGATTTTATATAAAGGAAATGGTATTTCCTGCATTTTGGCAACCATTTTCTCAACAGTATCAATGCCAATGGTATAATCTGTAATAGGATTATTAGTAATATCTAATCCCCACAATTTATACAACGGTTGACCTTTTTTCTTTGCCCAGAGGTCGTTGGCGGCAATGTCTAAAGCACATAAAGCAAAAGGATGATCGTCTTTGAGATATGGGTACATATCCGCCCAAAATTGCTCTGGATTTTGGAGGTTATAATTTTCAATGAGCGGACGAATTGCCTCTAATTGAGCAATCATTTTTCCCATCGTAACGCCATAATAAGGCGTTTCAGTGGCCTCCCCGAAACCCCGAAATTCACCATCTTGAAGTTCGACAATGAGGGTAGGTTGCACATCACGAGACTCGTGGGTAATGGTGAAAGTGTGGCGAAGGTTTAATTGAAATTGATGGAGGAGTAACTGCATTGGTTATTTTTGATTGTTTACACTAAGTTAAGGAAGATTTTGATAGGTTGTGTTTGCCGTTTGATAAATTAGGTTTGGCGTTTAAGAAACAATGGGTATGTTTATGATATGCATTCTTTGTCGAAAATTGATGAAGGCTTTAACAATAAAAACAATATGACAAAAATTGGTAAAATTCCTAAAGATAAAAGACGTTGGATGAGTTGGTTGAAGTTTTATTTTTACGGTAGAAGTGTGATTAATTTCAATCATATATATTGACATTACCAACTTAATTTTGCTGAGATACCAATTCGGAATATAGCTCAAAATTTCGTGAGTATTTACATTTAGTGTCCTATTATCTTAATTTTCACTTTGAAAATTGCTGGATTTTTAAGCCAAAATGATAATCATATATTTGATTTCTTTTTTATTTAATTACGTTACATTATTAAGATTTTTTTTGGTTTTGGCATAAATAATCATTACACAAATTTGCTGTTTTAATGAATGGCAAAAAAGCCCCAATCTTTCGACTGGGGCTTTTTCCACGATATTCAATTCGCATCCTTACTTTACGCTATTTCAATTGAACAACTTTGAATTCTGACCTGCGATTTATTGAATGTTGCTCTTCTGTACATTCTACGCCATCGGCACATTCGTTCAATAATTGTGATTCTCCGTAGCCTGTTGCTTGTAAACGACTTTTAGAAACTCCACGCTTCATCAAATATTTCCTAACCGCTTTCGAACGTCCTTCTGATATTTTCTGATTGAATTCGTTAGTTGCACGGCTATCTGTGTGTGAGCGAATATCAACTCTCATATTCTTATAACGCTTCAACATCGTTACCAACTTGTCCAGTTCACGAGAAGCATCGGCACGGATATTACACTTACCATAATCGTAATAAATATTTTCAATTGCAACTATATCCCCCTCTTCAAACATACTTAAATTAGCGTTAATTGTTCTTGGTCCACCTTTACCTAATTTCTTGATTTTGTTACTTCTTGAACCAAAATTATCTTTTATTGCCTCAATAGTATAATCACAACCTTCACAGATTTCAAACTGATAACGTCCATCAGAACCCGTTATAAAACTCTGAGTTGAACCATCACAATCATTTTTCAAAGTAATCGTTACGCCACTCAATGAACGTTTATCTTTGTTGACAGTTACACGTCCACGAATTGTCTTCGTTGTTGGGCATGGAATGGCATTTCCAGTATTTTGACCTTGATAACCCACTGAACTTCCATCAACTGGTGTTCCAGTTGTTGAAGAACCGGTTGTTGTTGAAACAGCACTACTATCAACTGCCACTTCTTTGATTCTTGATAACGGAATATCAATTGTCGTTTCTCCTTCTTTACATGGTACTGTTTTTGGTAAATAACCTTCACGACTTGCTTTTAATTCGCATTCCTTACCTACTTCCACACAGATTTTGAAGGTTCCATTTGTGTCGGTTTTCTTCATTTCTGATTTACCGCCCATTACAACGGCAACATCAGCATTATCTAAAGGCATTTTTGATTCTGCATCATATACAATAATTTGTACTTCCTCGCATTCGGGTTTTTCATCACATTCACGAGTAAAACGATAAATGTCATCATCAGTTCCTCCACGCTTACGATTTGAAGATAGATAACCCATTTTACGCTCGCCGTCTGCAATGAAACCGAAGTCATCTTTGCTTGAATTAACGGGCGTACCCATATTTTTAATTTTTCCTTTTAGTGTTGAACCTCCCGATAATTGAGCATAGAAAATATCCAAATCACCCAATCCAGCGTGTCCGTCAGATGAGAAATATAGGTTACCTCTTTCATCAACAAACGGAAACATTTCGCTTCCTGCGGTGTTGATTTCAGATCCTAAATTTACGGGTGTTCCAAAAGCACCACCGTTGTATTCAACTACGTATAAATCCGTTCCTCCAAAACCTCCTGGCATATCTGATACAAAGTACATCAATTTATTATCTTTCGTTAGAGAAGGATGTCCCGTTGAATATTCATTAGAATTGAAGGGAACTTCTTTGATGTTGTTCCATTGCCCAGCACCTTTATCATCTCCTATGTAGATTTTCAACTTGTTGATTTTATCCGCTGAGGTTTTAAATTTACCATTGTTGAAGTTGTTGCGAGTAAAAATTACTTTCTTACCATCATTCGTAAAAGTCATTGGACCTTCATGATATTTGGTATTCAATGATTTACTGAATTTCTGCGTTCTTATTGCTGGATTCTCAATATAGCCATAGTCTTGGTAGATATTTGTTCCACCGAAAGTTCCAACCGTTTTTGAATCGTTTGCAGTTGATGATGTATATTCATCCGAACCTACAACGCTTTCCGTACTTCTCGACTTGGATTTATTGGCATCCGCACCACCCAAACCTGCGGCAGAGGCGGTTAATGCACTTACGTCTGTTAAGTAATACATGTCCAAGAAACGAGAGTTATCCCAACTAAAAATACGCTTTAAGCCTGTGCCTTCAGTTCGTCCCGAATTGAAAACCAATCCATTTTTATAGTACATAGGACTGAAATCGGCCTTATCGGAATTAATAGAAAGATAATCCACTTTGTAGCAAGCTGCATTTTTATTCAATGTCTCAACGTTTTTATACAATTTTTGAAACCCACCACTTCTTTTATCGGCAGTTTCAACTTTTGCGTATTTATCGTAGGCTTCTTGCGAGTCTTTATACTTGCCATTTGAAGCCAAAGCTTGGGCATAATACAAATACACCTTCGAGGCATCGCCTAAAAATTGTGAACCACCGCTGATTAATTCTCGATAAACTCGTTCTGAGTTTTGCGAATCATGAATTTGACGATAAGCATACGCCAATTTCATACGAACTGACTGTTTTTCTGAATCGGAAAGTTTTCCTTTCAAAACCTGCTCGAACATTTCGGCGGCGTTGAGGTAGCTCATTTTATTAAACTCATACTCTGCTTCCTTGAGAGATTGAGAGAAAGTATTAGCAACTACCAGAAATGCCAGCACAAGCATTAGTCCAGTTTTCTTCAAATTAATCATCGTTTTGAGAAAGTTTTATTACGTTATTAAGGCGGGGTTATTTTTAAATTATCAATGTACAATTAACAGTGGAAATCGTAATAAAACTCAATTAACAAATCATAAAACACATAGTATGTTTGCAACAATATATTATTTTCCAATAAAAAACTCGGACAAAAATTGTTTATTACTTACTGTTAATTAATAACTGGTTAAAAATATCTTGGGGTAAGAATTTTGGCTTTTTTGTAGCCAAATTCATAGCGAAGCATTATTTCATGCGTACCACTTTGCTTACCTCTAAATCCATTCAAAGCAAAGTCATAAGCATATCCTAAACGGAACTGATCAGTTGCTTGGATTTCTAACATCCCAATTACTGCATCACCGTTTAAGTTACCGAATGGTGAAGAGAAGTTTTTGTTATTTGTCCTCCAAGAACCTCCAATAGCAATTCTGTCTTTAATCCATAAGTTCAAGTTTAGATCAATGGCGACAGCATCACGGGTTGCTTTCACCAAAAATGAAGGTTTCAAAGCCAATGAACGCCCTAAACCAATTACAAAACCTGCCATCAAAAAATAATGCCGATCTTGTCGTGCGGAAGTAGCACTTGTATCAGCTGATCCTGTACCATCCCTAAAACGGTTCTGGATAAGTGTTGGAACTGATAATCCAATATATCCACGGTCATTACTTAGGTATAGCCCTACCCCAACATTTGGAAGCCATTTACTAACATTTCCAGTGAAAGCGAGGTCTGTGTCTGTACCTATTAATGTTCTTTGAACGCCCGTTAAATTTCCTGTAAGATTAGTTACGCCTCCTTGAACACCCATTGACAAGGTTGTTTTTTGAGATACTTTCACACGATAAGCGTAGGAAAGTGCCACCCCAGTATTTTTAAATACACCGATTTGGTCGTTGTAGGCTTGAAACCCAATACCCACTTTTTCCTTTTTAATTGGTAAATCAATTGTGAAAGACTGCGTAGCTGGAGCACCCTCGATACCAACCCATTGCTGACGGTATAAACCAGTCATGCTCAAAACGTCTCTACTACCCGCATACGCAGGATTAACCGCCAACATATTGAACATATACTGAGAGTATTGAACTTCTTGCTGTGCATGAACGGCTTGGACTCCTGTCAACGCAGCAAAAGCCAGCGCTGTCATGTATCGAACTCTTGAAAACAAACCCTTGAGTTTCATGTGATAAAATGTTTAAATGATTATACTATTTCGTAAGGATTTAGAAAATTTTAAATTTTCAGCCTTTGGCATATCCTATAAGTTTTCCTTTTTTTTTATTTTCACTCGATAGTCTTTATAAACTACCGAGTGATTCAATCCACTATTATCTAATCAATGTAATAGATTTGATTTCCACTGGGGCAATCTTATCACCTTTCAATCCAGTCGAATCTTTCTTGTAACGTGTGTAACTATAGAAGTATGTACCATCTGGTAAACCTTGTCCTCCACCAATTGCTACAACACCTTGGTTTGATTGACCTATCCAATCTTCATTTACATAATTTTCACTTGCGTAAACAATGCCACCCCAACGGTTGAAAATAATCAATTCATTAATTTCATTAGGATTCATTCCATAAATCTTGAGTCCATCGTTCTTGCCGTCACCGTTTGGAGAGAAACCTCTCGGTACAAATGGTGTTGCCAAAACAATCTCGCCATTTTTACAAATAATCGGTGTTGGTGATGCTTCGTCTGGACTACCGTCTCCGTTGATGTCTGGTATTAATCCATTCACTGAAATATCAAAGGTCAATTTCGTGGTATCTACTACACTTTGAGCCTTTGCAAACGCTTGTGTGTAAATCGTATCTTTTAATGGCTTTTTAATGTTAATCATGTAAGCAATTACGATACTATCTCCAACCGCAATAAATGAGCTATCAGATTTTGTAATGGTCAAATCACGTTTACCATTGAAGGTTGGACTAATTCTGGCATTTCCTCTAATTACTCTTGGCGAACCGATTAACTTCCATGATTCAGCTTGCTTACCGATTGTGCTATCAATATTTGTGCATAAACGTACATTTCTTAAAGCATCTCTACCGTAGTTTTTTGCAGTCATGATTAAAGTCACATTGCAAGTGCCATCTACCAATGGAATCGAATCTCTCACCGCTGCTAATGCTATACCAATTGATACTTGCAATTGTGAAAGTAGCCCTCCTGCTTTCAACTGTACTGGCGTTGCTTCATTGTCATTCGATGGGTCTTTATCTCCGTTTTTATCTGGATTATTACCATTCGTCGAGATGTCTTTGTAAGTCAATAAGTCCGTTCCAGTTCCTATGCCGATGGCTACGTTATTAAAGATTTTCTCTGCATCAGGAGCGGCAACTACATTAACCCTTACTGTCAAGTCAATGATTGCTGTATCTCCTCTTGCTAAACTTGATGAATCAGGAATTAACAAATCAGTAAATAAACCTTTACCAGTATATTTTTTATTCACGGTCAAACCTGGTGTTCCAATAACTATTGGCGTTCCAACAAGAACTGCACCTTTGGCTGTGAACACTGCGTCCAAGCTATCTTTCACACTTAATTTAGTAATCGCATTGGAACCCATATTCACGACCCTGATTCTGTATGGAACTGTCCAGTAAGTGGTTGAGTCGTTTTTCAATCTTACCGTTAATACTTCTTTGGCTAAACCAAATCTTGTATTTGGTAAGTCGAAGCGTAATACCTCTCTTGTTTTCGCCGCTAAATTTTCATTACCTTTCGTTCTACCAGCAATTGTTGCAGTACTTACAAGTGGTCCTTTATTCCCATTTAAGGTTACTCTCACCACGTATCTAATTGTATCAATGGCGTTTGCTAACATGTAACCTCCCGTTTTCACCATGCTTGAATCTGTCTTACTAAACAAGTCATTTGGAGTCAAATTGGTATTGGCATTCACCGTTGGTTTCGTTCTGATTTCATACGTTATTGGCGTTCTGAATGTTTTCGCTAAATCATTGTAAAGGGTTACATTTTTCAAAGTATCCTTACATACGTTTTTCGCAATCAAACGATACGTTACGTCAAAAACTCCTGTCGAAACTTTCGCCGTATCAAGAATTGCCATTGCAAAATCAATTTTACAAGTTGTTACTGGAGGAATCGAATCTCTCGTCACAGTAATTGATGATTTACTTGTATTATTTGGAGTAATCAAATCAGCTTTACTTGAATTACAGATTCTTACCGTATTTGCAATTGTGCCAACCGTTACTGCTTTCGTTACATAGGTGAACGTGCGAGTTTTACCCTTGCTGATGGTATCAATCTTAATGGTTACGCTGTCACCTGCTTTGATAACTCCCGTTCCAAATACATAAGTCAAACCACTTGGAATTGGATTACATAATTGAACATTCTTCGCAAAACCTGCTCCGTTATTGGTTAAGGTAACAGTATAAGTTACGTTATCACCTACTTTAAAAATTGATTTATTTGCCGCAATCACTACTGCCAAGTCTGCATACGTTGTATCTGATGCTGGTACTAATACCACCGTTGAAACATTGTTTGTAAGAATTGGATCAACTGGTGATGTCTTCGTAATTCTTGCGGTATTTCTGATAATCGTATCCTTATTGACTTTCGCCATGTAAGTATAAGTTACAGAACTTCCCACTGGAATTGAAGCCGTTGCCACTCTCAAAGTATCTCCCGATCTTGATGGATCACCCGATTGGAATGTTAGGAATTTTGGTAATAAATTATCGACTACAACGTTCGTAGCTACTTTTGGACCATTGTTCGTTATTTTGATAGTGAATGCTACTACATCGTCTTTCGCAATCAATTGCTTATCCGCCGTTAATGAAAGAGCCAAATCAGCTTCATCTTTCGGTACTACAATTGTCGAATCAAAACCATTTATAGTTACAAATGATAAATTATTTGGTCCTACGTTATCTTTAAACGAACTTACTGAAACTGTGTTAATTACATCAGTTTTCACGTTCATCTTCGCAACGTAAGCATACGTTCTAACTTGCCCTTTCTGTAATGAATCAAGGCTTATCAAAATAGCACCATTTGTCAATACCTGACCCGTTGGACTTGAGACGAATGTTAGTCCTGCTGGAATTGGATTCACCAACACTACTTGTTTAGCCGTTGCTGATCCGTTGTTCGTTAAGTTTAAGATAAAATTGATATCTTCCCCTACTTTCGCTTTCGTCTTATCTGTTGTAATGACCACTGCTACGTCAGCAACTGTTTGGTCAATATCTCCTTTATTGATCGTTGCTGTTCCTATCGCACCCGTTCCGCTATTGTTGTTAGGATTCGGATCTTTCGTGGTTGAAGTTCCCCCTGCGGCAACCACTGTTTCAGATTTAGCATTCAAGACTGATGTATAAGTATAAATTACCATTCCATCTTTATCTAAACTTGCAATTGTTGCTGCCAATAGATTTCCAGTTTTTGTTAAACCCCCTGTCTGTGATACATAAGTCAATGTTCCTGGAATTATTGAGGATACATTAATGATCTTTGCAACATCTGGACCTAAGTTCATTACTTTAATCGTTGTAGTTACTGTATCATTTACTGCATAGGTAGCTTTATTTGTTGTAATCGTAATTACTACGTCAGCACCTAAACCTGCTGATGGAGGAACTACACCGCCAGTTATGATTACACTTCCGCCCGTTCCTGTTCCATTATTATTATTTGGATTGGGGTCAGTTGTCGTTGTTGTTCCAGTTGCTATAATGGTTGCTGTTCCGTTTCCAGTAACTTTAGCTGTGTAAGTATAAACTTTTACACCATCTTTCACTAAGCTGTCCAACGTTCCTTTAAACACATTTCCAGTTTTTACTAAACCACCCGTCTGAGCAATGTATTCCAAAATTGATGAAAGCGTTGAACTTACATTGATCCCTTTTGCCATCTGTGGTCCAAGGTTTTTAACCGTGATGGTTGTCGTTACAATGTCACCTATTTTGTAGGTAGTTTTATCAGTTGTTACTGTAATTACTACATCTGCACCTTGAACAACCACTGGATTAATCGTTACAGAGCCATTTGTACCCGTTCCGTTGTTGTTGTTCGGATTTGGATCTGGATTGTTCGATGTCCCTGTTCCTGTAATTATAACTGGGCCTGTGCCAGCGAGAACTGATTTGTAGACATAAGTTACTATTCCGTTTCTTACTAAGCTATCTACTTTACCTGTCAATACTTTTCCTGTAATTACTAATCCACCCGTTTGTGAAATGTAAGTCAATTTATCTGGTGCTGTACTTGAAACCGTTACATTTTTAGCCGTCGCTGGTCCAAGATTAGTAATTTTAATTGTTGTTGTTACGGTATCTCCTACTGTGTAAGTTGTCTTATCCGTTGTAATAATTACCACAACATCTGCTGAATTTGCTGGTGGTACTGAAACTACCACAGTTCCATTTGGATTGCTACCGTTGTTGTTATTCGGGTTCGGGTCTGGGCTTGTTGAAGCAGATGTTCCTCCAACCGTTACTGAGGTTGTTGTTCCATTCATCTTACCTATCCATGTGTAAACCTTAACACCACCACTAATCAAACTATCTAATGTTCCATTTAACAAATTACCGCTTTTCAGTAAACCACCCGTTGAATTTACATAAGTTAGTCCACTTGGAATTGAAGCTGAAACTATCACATTCTTACCCGTTGCTGGACCGCTGTTTCTCACCATGATTGTCACTTTCACTGTGCTATCTAAGGCAATATTGTTTTCAGTTGTAACCATTATCTGAATATCAGAATCAATTGATGGAATTGTACCATCTTTGTTTTCAACTGTAATCTTTGTTGCTACTGAATAACAACCTTGTGCGTTCCTGTAACAAGCATAATACGTACCTGCCCCTACTGCACTTGGATTTGCTACCGTTGTTGAACTTGAGCTCACGCCTATTTTGAATACTAAGGTTGCTCCTACTGGTAAATTACTTGCGACCAATTTATTCAAATCAATCGTTGTTCCTCTATCAATTTTTACGCTATTAGCTACTGGTGCATTTGGAATTACTAAATAATTAACCGTTGCTGTATCCGATTCAATTGAACAACACTTGTTAGCATCAACCAACTTGAAGTAATATCCACCTGAACTTTTTACTGTAATACTTCTTGTAGATGCAATCTCAGCGGTTGTTCCAACTTTAAACCATTTGTAACCATACGTTCCTTCGGTTGCTGTCAATTTCACAGAATCCGTTCCACATGAATTTAAGTTTCCGGTTACTGCAACTAATGGCTTGAACTTAACGCCTTGCATTGTCAGTATCATGGTATCAGCTTTCGATACACATGGTCCTGAACCGTCTGGGTCATTTGTGCAAATAATCAATTTAACCGTTCCAGCCAATACATCCGCTAATGATGAACGATAAGTAGCAGTTGGTGATAATGGATTATCAAATGAACCCGAACCTGTTGTTTTCCAAATGATGCTGGTTGCAGCACCTCCGAATGTTCCAGATAATTTATATATTTTCTCTGCACAAATTGTGGCATCGGCTCCTGCTGTTACTGTTGCTGGTATTTTAGCACAATCTTTTGGCGTACAATCTGTGTTGATATAAGTATTGATTACCCCTGGTGATGAATAACATCCCGTTCCAGTTTTCTCGAATACATAATATGTTCCAGTTCCTACTGCACTTGGATTTGAAACCAATGGTGATGTTGGTAACACTCCTATATGATATTCAAATACGCCTCCCGCTGATAAGGTTGAAGTTACACCCGATGCTAAATCTACCGTTAAGAACGGACAACCATTGTTCAAGTTTTTGGTGGTTGGCGTTTTAATACCCGCTCCTACCGTTACTGTGATTTCATTTGAGCGTCCACTTTCACACTTATCTAATTTACAGATTGCTACGTATTTGGTAGTAGTATTTGGCTTTGCCGTAATTACGTTTCCGACTTGTCCATCATTCCAAACGATTGTACCTGTGCAATTTGTGGCAGTCAATGTTATTTGAACTCCTTGGCAAATTGATTGTGCACCACAAGTGATTGATGGTGCTGGTGGATTTCCTACGTTCACCGTTGCCACACTTGATGGTGATGATACACAAATTCCCACTGTACAAGTGGCAGTATAATCAGTAGTCTTTGTTGGAGTAGCCGTTACGATTGCTCCAATTTGACCATCTGACCATTTAACCGTTCCTTCACAACCAGTTGCTACCAACGTAATCGTACTTCCTGCGCATATTGTACTCGCTGCACATGAAATAGTTGGTACTGATGGAATTGTAACGGTTACTGTTACTTTATTCGATTCTGGACTATAACAAATTCCTTGCTTGCACACCGCTGAATAAACTGTTGTTGAATTTACCGTTTCAGTAAGTGTTGCTCCTGTTTTACCATTCGACCACTGTATTGTTCCTGCCGTACAACCAATTGCTGTTAATACAACTGTGCCTCCCGCACAAACACTCGGTGGAACTGATGTGATTGTTGGTGCATCTGGCGTTCCAACTTTCACCGTTACAGGCTCAGATGTTTTCGCTTCT
>Ga0123336_10003581_pt1 | contig 12910 bp, 12 predicted proteins | sample SSSSmetaG_FD_96466 | JGI IMG/M metagenome (GOLD analysis project Ga0123336, IMG submission 96466) | Glacier valley bacterial and archeal communities from Borup Fiord, Nunavut, Canada, to study Microbial Dark Matter (Phase II) - ​SSSS metaG | ecosystem: Environmental > Aquatic > Freshwater > Ice... | reverse complement strand
TGGTCTCCCTAGTGAAGCGCACGGACCCTGCGATCTGTAGCACCCTACCGGAGGTCGGCCACGGTCGCGGGGCGGAGCCACCCTCCTACAATCCGCTTGCCTCCCAATTAATTGCTACTTGAATTAGCAGTTCTCCTGCTACCTGACACCTGACCCCTGACACCTTGCACAGTCTAGGTGTACGAGATATTATTGTGCATTACACGCCGGGATGTCCACCGCGCCCGATCACAGCATGGGCAGCATCCCGACGTAGGGGCGAGGTATCAGGGGTCAGGGGTCAGGGGTCAGGGGTCAGGGGTCAGGAGTTTGGTGAATAGGGTGGGGCCGGGGCAGAGGTTGCTCCGGCCCTGTTTTGTGCGCGGCAGCGGATCGCGCCGTAATTCAGGCGGGACTTTCATCATTCCTTCATGTGGCTGGGGTATAATAGGAGCAAAGCGGCAGGGAGTGCAAGATTACTATGCGCCTATTGTTGGTCGAAGATGATCAGCGGCTGTGTGCCGTGTTAGTTCGGGGTCTGCGGGAAGAAGGCTACATTGTAGATGTGGCCGCTGATGGGCCGACCGGGTTGGCGGCAGCCGAGTCGAACGCCTATGATCTGGTGCTGCTCGATTTGATGCTACCCGGTTTGGACGGACTCAGCGTGTGCCGCACCCTGCGCCGGCACCAGCAGCGCGTGCCCATCATCGTCATCACAGCGCGCGACACCAACGAGGAGCGTATTGCGGGCCTGGATGCCGGGGCGGATGATTATCTGGTCAAACCCTTTGTGTTTGGCGAACTGACCGCCCGCGTGCGCGCCGTGTTGCGCCGCGAGAGCCTGAACCGCAGTAATCAGCTCTACTTGGGCGCGTTACGGATCGACCTGACGGCGCGCCGCATCTGGCGTGGCGACCAGGAAGTGGTGCTGACGGCCCGCGAATTGGCGATGTTTGAATATCTTCTCCTGCACCCGGATATGGTCTTAACCCGTAGCGCGCTGGAGGAGCGCGTCTGGCCCCAGGAGTTTGCTATCAATTCCAATGTCGTGGATGTCTATGTGCGGCGGCTGCACCAAGCGCTGGGCGCTGAGGGGCAACGGATCGAAACGGTGCGCGGCAGCGGTTACCGCTTGCGCGTGCGCCAGGGAGCCGCGGATGCTTAACGGGGTGCGCCGCCACAGCCGCAGCCTGCGCGTGCGCCTCATGGCTTGGTATGGCGGGGTGATGGCGGCGCTGCTCGTCCTATTTGCCCTGCTCCTCTATGCCCTGCTGGCTGTGGGCCTCAACCAGGAGCTGGATCGAGCCTTGCGCGTCCGCAGTGATGACATCGCCACGTCCCTCAACGGGGATGACTGGGCCAGCCTGAAGGAGGATCTGACCCCCGTGCCTGGGGTGCCTGTCCGAAATGACCTGACGGGCCAGAGTCAGGAGGAGTTGGCCCTGATCTACGGACCGGATGGGATTTTGGTGGAAGCGAGCGGCCCGCGCCTGGACCCAATTCCTGATAGCGTGCGGGCCGCTGGCAGCCGCTATGTGACGCAGGCTGGTGACCGTGCCGCTTGGCGGTTGTACGCTAGGTCGTTGACGCTGACCGGCGGCACGGGAACCCTCCTGGTGGGGCGGTCGCTGGCCGGCACTGAAGCGACCTTGCAGCAGACGGTGTGGGCCATGCTCGTCGCCGGACCACTGTTGCTGCTGCTGGCCTGTGGCGGCGGCTATTTCTTGGCGGGTCGCGCATTGGCCCCGCTTCAGCGCATCAATCAGACCGCCCGGCAGATCCAGGCCCAGGATTTGAGCTTGCGGATCGGAGCCGGCGCGGGCACGGGCGAGATCGCGGAGTTAGCGCACACCATTGATGCGATGCTGGAGCGGCTGGAGCAGGCGTTTATGCGCCAGCGCCGCTTCACGGCGGATGCGGCCCATGAGCTCCGCACGCCACTGGCCGTGCTGACCGCCGAAGCCAGCCTCGCGCTACAGCGCCCGCGCCGCCCCGCCGAGTATCAGCAAGCGCTGCTGGTTATCGGGCAGGAGAGCGAACGGTTACGGGTGCTGTTGCAGAATCTGCTGACGCTGGCGCGCGCCGAACAGGGCACCGTGCTGGGGCTGCCGTGCCCCACCGCCTTGTCCGCCGTTTGCGCGCAGGCCATCAGCGGCGTGACGCACCAAGCCGAGGCGAACGGGATTCAGATCGCGGTGGATCAGGTGGGCGATCCCCTCGTCTGGGGCGACCCGATCTGGCTGGCGCAACTCCTGGGTAATCTGTTGGACAACGCGGTCAAATACAGCCCGCCGGGTGGGTTGGTGCAATTACGCCTGGGCGCAGTGGCAGACAGCGTCTATCTGGCGGTTGCCGACAACGGGAGCGGGATTGCGGTGGCCCATCTCCCCCACATCTTCGGTCGGTTTTATCGCGCGGATGCGGCCCGCAGCCGCGATAGCGCGCAAGCCGGCGCGGGCCTGGGCCTAGCGATCTGCCACTGGATTGCCGAAGCGCATGGCGGCACGATTACAGCGGCGAACGTACCCGGCCAGGGGGCTTGCTTTACCGTGCGCTTACCCTGCTACCACGGCGTGGTGGTGCCGAAGAGCGACGCGGGACAAGATTCATCGTAGGTTCATGCGCGATTCATGGTGGGTTCATCTCCGTTTGCTAGACTGTGGGTATGCAACGCCAACGCGGGCGCAGGCAATCGTACCATCAGCGTAAGCGCAAGGAGAAACTCATCATGCAGAAGTTGCAATGGTTCGTCGTCGGTCTGATCGTCTTGCTAGGCGGGGCGTTTCTGGCGGCCAGTGTCAGTCCCCGGCCGGTGGCGGCCCAGGCGCTCATCAACCCGGCGGATTTCACCCTCACCGTCAACAACGCCTACTTCACCCTGGTGCCGGGCACAACGTTTAACTACAAGCGCAGTGGCGCAGACGGCAGCACCGAAACCGTCAAAACAATTGTCACGAACCGCACGCGAGCTGTGATGGGCGTGCAGACGGTGGTGATTTGGGATCGGGCGTGGCTGGACGGCAAGCTGATCGAAGACACCTATGATTGGTATGCTCAGGATAAAGCGGGCAATGTGTGGTATTTCGGCGAAGACACCAAGCAGTATAAAGACGGCACCGTGATTGGCACGAAGGGTTCGTGGGAAGGTGGGGTCAACGGTGCCCAACCCGGCATTATCATGAAAGCCAAACCGCAGGTCGGTGATTCGTACCGCCAGGAGTATTCCAAAGGGATCGCGGAAGACGTGGCGGCGGTGCTGGCCTTAAACCAAGCGGTATCCACCCCTGCCGGCTCGTACACCGGTTGTTTGCAAACCTTGGACACGAGTGCCCTTGACCCTAAATTGCAGGAACACAAATATTATTGCCCGCAAGCCGGCGGGAATGTCACGCTAGTGGTGGATACAACGAACAATGAGCGCGAAGAGTTAGTCAGTCTTCAGACCAGCGCTGAGTCGGTTAGCCCCGCCGCGGCCGCGCCATCCGCCCCGCCGGCGGCAAGCCCCGGTATGCCGGTCACCGGGGGAACCACCGGGCTACCCCTGCTTCTGGCGCTCGCGCTGGCCGGTCTCACGCTGCTGACCGGCGGGTGGGTGGCCCGCCGCCGCAGCCGCGCGGTGCGCCCGACCGCTTGACGACCCCTGACCAGTAGCGCGTCCACTCGTGGCTCTCCCGCTCCTTTGCTGTAGTTAAGCACGGCTTGGCCGTCACTACAGCAGCAGGGCGGGAGCGTTGCTTTCATTGACAGGGGTCTGTATCATGTGCTAGACTCGACTTGTAGACAGCACATATAGGAGAAGACGCAAATGGCTGACGAGACATCCAAGCGACAAGAAGCAGCAGTCGTTCAGGAAGAACGCCAACTGGCAACGCAGCAGATCACGGCGACCCTGGCGGTATATGTCCAAGTGGGCCACGCCACCGGAAGCGCTGTGGTGCTTGACGCTCAACACAGTTATCTGCCGGTGTTGATTGGATCGGATCAGCGACCCATTCCGCTCTATGACTTTGTTGAAGCACTGGACAGCATTGTAGACTACAGCGCATTACAGTCGGAGTTTCCTAATCTTTCATTTACGCAAATCGCCGGGGCTATTGCGTTTCTGCGTAAACTCGCTCATTTTAACACTCGTGGGCTGGATATTGACCAGTTAGAAGATGAGGCACTGGAACAAAGCGCCGAGTTCCAAGAGGCGCTGCGCCGCGCCATAGCAGATCAGGGAGCTGCTCGTGTGCTTACTCCTCAGTAATGCAATGGCTGATCAGGGCTTCGCTATGCTTAAACAGAGTGGCGATGACAAAGACTATATCGCCCGGCTGGTGCAACACGCATTAGAAGATTCTGTAACTAAAGCAGCAGGACTACACCAACTACTTGAACCGTTACTCAGTTGGCAGCACGACCCAGAACTCCGACGTGTACGGAAAGTGCTTATAGGTCGCCATCGTTTTTATATTACGGGTCAGCATACTGAGTGTAGCTATACAGTGTGCTATGTTAAGATCCATAAGCGTGATGAAGAAAATCGGGAAGAAGATCCCAGATTTCAATCTCAGATCTTTGCTGCTTTACAAGGCAAGGTTACGCACGAGTTAACAGGACAATCACCTGAAGTTATAACTCTGCCTGTTATTGTCCTTCCATCCGAATTGGTAACACAGGCTTTTGGTCAGGCAGACGGAGGGGCGCGTAGAACATTAGAGCAAATCATCAGAGGTGAAATAGTTACTGCTTATCAAGCTAACAGTCAGCCCATCCCAGATGCGCGGGAGTTAGAACGGGAGATTCACATCCGCTTAAAGGCTGAGGAAGCCCGCTATTATGAAGCCCAAGCATCGCCGGATTGATCACCACGCATCACCTCTCGCGGGTGAGGTTCTTTGCATGGATCTACGATAATGACAGACACCTATGACCTGATCGTGATCGGGGCTGGGTCGGGCGGGCTGACGGCGGCGGGCTTTGCCGCCAAGTTGGGGGCGCGCACGGCGTTGGTCGAGCGGGCGCGGGTGGGCGGCGATTGCACCTGGACCGGCTGTGTGCCCAGCAAGGCGCTGATCCGCGTGGCCCGCGCCGCCCATGAGGCGCGCACGGCGGCGCAGTTCGGCATCCAGACCGGCCCGCCGACCGTGGACATGGCGGCAGTGCGCGCCTATGTGCAAGGCGTGGTGGCCCAAATTGCCGCCCAAGAAACGCCTGCTGTGTTGCGCGACGCAGGGCTGACCGTGATCGAGGCCGAGGCGCGCTTTCTGGATGCCACGACGATCCAGGCGGGGGCGGCGCGGCTGACGGCAAAAACTTCATCCTCTGTACCGGGGCGCGGCCTACTGTGCCGCCGATCCAGGGGCTGGCCGACGTACCGTATTTCACCTACGAAACCTTGTTCGATAACGACCGCCTGCCGGATCACCTGTTGGTCGTCGGTGGCGGGCCGTTGGGCTTGGAAATGGCCCAGGCATACTTGCGCCTGGGCGCACGGGTGACGGTGGTCAGCCCGCAGATTTTGCCCAAAGCCGAGCCAGGGGCGCAGGCGGTGTTGCGCGCGGTGCTGGCGGGCGAGGGCATGGCGTTTGTCGCGGCCCGTGCCACGGCGGTGCGCCGCGACGGGGATACGCTCGTGCTGACGGCGGGCGATGGGGAAGTGCGCGGCGATATGCTGCTGGTCGCTACCGGGCGCACGCCGGTGGTGGACGGGCTAGACCTTGCCCGCGCCGGGGTGGCCTACACGGCACAGGGCATCACGGTGGACGCGCATCTGCGGACCACGGCCAAGCACATCTTTGCGGCGGGAGACTGTGTGGGCGGGCCGCAATATACCCACTTCGCCGGCTGGCAGGCGTTTCAGGCGGCGCGCAATGCGCTCTTGCCCGGCAGCAGCGCCGGCTTCAGCGACGCGGTGCCCGCCGTGACGTTCACCGACCCCGAAGTAGCCCAGGTGGGCGTGCTGGAAGCGGCGGCGCGGCAGGCCCACGGCGACAACGTGGTGGTCACGCGCCGGGCGCTGGATCATGTAGACCGCGCCATCTGCGAACATGACCAAGCGGGCTTCCTCCAGTTGATCCACAAGCCCGACGGCACGCTGCTGGGAGCCACCATCGTGGCAGCCCGCGCAGGTGAGACGATCACCGAGTTGGTCGTGGCCCTGCAACGCGGCCTGAAAGTGGGCGATTTGGCCGGCGTGATGCACGCCTACCCCACCTATTCGACGGCGGTGCAACTACTGGCTGCCGACTTTGCCGTGGATCAGGCGCTGCATGGGTTGGCGGGCAAGCTGGTACGTAAACTACAGTTCTGAATTATGAATTCTGAATTGGATTTACCGACCGGCGACCGGCGACTGACGACTGACGACTGACGACCGGCGACCGACGACCGGGAGGAGAGGCATGGACGTAGAGCAGAGCAAAGCCGACTTGCTGGTGCGGATCGCGCACGAACGGGCGGTGCTGGAAGGGCGGATCGGCTTGCTGACTCCCGCGCAGGCCGCACAGCCGGGGGCTGACGGGGTACTGTCGGCCAGAGATATGCTCGTCCATATCGCCGGCTGGGAGGCGCGTTGCACGGCATGGATTGCCGCCGATTTGCGTAGCGAAACTCCGGCGGTGCCTGCGCCCGGCGCGACCTGGGCCGATATGGACTGTCTGAACGCCGAGGCTATTGCCGCGTCAGCCGATCAGTCCTTTGACCAAGTGCAGGCCGCTGTCGCTGCCACACACGTCTCATTTGTCGCGCAAGTTACTGCCTTGCCCGAAGCGGATCTCACTGACCCGCAACGCTTTTCCTGGCTGCGGGGCCGCGCGATTTTGCCGCTGATCATCGCCTGCTCCTATGAACACTATGAGGAACACGCGGCGCAACTCTCCGGCGGCTGAACCATACCAGTAGCGGCTACAGCGACTGTTGTGTACCCAATAAGGCCGGTATGGCACTACCGGGCGGGATGGCACAGACTTAGCCTAGAGCGGCTCTCATAAAGATGAAACCGAGGGAGCAGACTGCAACCGCAGCCACGCCCAGGCCCAGCACGATCCCAATCCAGGTCAAGCGACGTGCATGTGGCGGTGGAGTTGCCATCTGGCGGATGGTCCGCAGTCTGACAGTTCCCGGAATACACACGGCTACACCGAGTGGGCCAGCGATGAACAGCAATGCCAACGCTAGATTGTTGCTGAGGTCAACACTAGGGAGTTGTAGGACATATAGCAATAGCGCCCCAGCCAGCAGCACTAGGCCACTAATCGCTAGTGTGAAGAGGACAATACCATCTACCGCGACGGCAGAACGGGATGGGCGAAGCGCGCCTCCTGCCAATGCCTCTGTGCCTTCCTCCACCTGATCGCTGCGCTGGCTTGTTTCGGCTACTGTCGGCTGGTGGGCCATCGGTCTGAACCTCCCTATGATACCGCCCCTAGTGCGGCTATCATAATGATGAAACCGAAGAAGCAGAATGCTATCACAGTCACACCCACGCCCAGCGCGATGCCGATCCAGGTCAAGCGACGTGCGCCTGGAGGTGGAGTTGCCATTTGACGGATAGCCCGCAGTCTGACGATCCCCGGAATACCCGCAGCCAGACTGAGAATGACGGCGATGACCCACAATCCCAACATGAGGCTGTTGTTCGGATCACCACCGGGAATGTCCACAACTCTCATATATAGCAGTATTGCGCCGGCGAGCAGTACTGCGCCGCTAATCGCCAGCGCAACTATGCTGATGGTCTGTGCGGAAACCGCAGACGGAGTGGGTGTGCTATGCTCGCTGCTCTGCTCTGTCTCGGCTACTGTCGGTTGGTGGGTCATTAGTATGAACCTTCCCTATGCTAGACGGGCTGGGCCGGAAGTGGCAATCCGCTTCCAGTGTCCCGTACATCTCTAGTATAGGAGCTATCGGCGCGTGGGCCATCGGTAATTCTACCTATTTTGTCTATCGCAGGACGGGCTGGGCGATTTGGCCTATGATTGGGGAGGGTGCGCTTCTCGCCATTGAGAAGCCGACTAGCAGCAACATCGCTGTCACGGGCTACAGGGGTTTCAGCAGGCCACTTGGCCGTAGCCCCAGTCCTCCGCGTCGGCGGGCAAGGGCGGGAGCGCGTCAGCCGCTGGGCGCAGGGCGTGGCAACCGCCAATGACCCCCGACCAGTCCTCCCCATCGGCCTCGGCCACGGGCAGCGGCCAGTCGGGCGCGGCGCCACAGGCCCGATCTGCGGCCAGGTCGGCGGGCGATTCTAATTCTAAACGAACCATTGTGCAACCTCCTTGTGTGAGCCGGTCGGCGCACCGGCGTGTGCCTAGCGGACCGCAAACAAAAATCCCCGCCCCCAGTGCTGGGGCGAGGATCAATCCACGCGGTTCCACCCAAGTTTCGCAGCCCCGACCAGCCCACCGGCAGGCACGGCGCTACGCTTGACGGCGGCTAACGGGGCCGGCCGGATGCCTATACTGCGCCGGGGGCGCCGGCGGTTCCAGGCATCAGCTCAGAGGGGGTATAGCGGCAGGCTAGGGGCGAACAGGGCTTCCAGTCGGTGGCCCGGTCTCTCTGGCGCATGGCCGGCGCTACGTGTCCTCGTCACAGCAACAGTATGGCGGTGCCTTGCACCGCATCTGTAGCATAGCACAGTTTGCCGTCTCTGTCAATGGTTACTTCGGCGCACAGAGTCGTAACTGTTCCGCCGGGTGGATAAATGCCAGGGGAAGGCGGTAGCAGCGCTGCTTGCTGCGTCGGATTGGTACGGTGGCGCACTACCACTAGATGCAGCACACCAAGGAACCCAATCCGGCGCAGCAAGCAGCGCTGCTACCGCCCGTCTATCCGCTCTACTGCAACGCCCGCTACCTCACTGCACATTTACACAGAGTCCGTCCATTGACAGAGGGGGTAGGCTATAGTAGAATCAGATAGACCGTGCTTGGCGCAGGGGAAAGCAGAATAACGGGGATGAGTAAAGTTCCAGCCGCATATTCGCCCGCGACGGCCCGGCCGGGCCCGGCCCAGCCGCGTGCCTCGCGCTGGGCGCAGTTGGCCCGCCTCGTGGCGGGGGGCCGGCGGCGTAGTGGGCCGGCCGATTTCCTGTCGTTGTTCAGCGATGCGGCCTTGCTGGAATGGGGCTTGCAAGTGCGCTGGTTTGGCGTGGTCGCGCTGCTGCTGCTAGGGGCGGGGCTGCTGCCGGCCGGCGTGTTTAGCCCAGCGCGCTATTTCACCACGGCGCTGCTCGCGCTGCCGGTGTTGACCTACAATGCGTTATTGTTGGCGCTGTTGCGGTTGGAGCGGTTCGCGGGCAGTGAGCGGGTCTTGCGCGGGCTGCGCTGGATTCAGTTGCCGGCGGACCTGATTGCTATCACCGCCCTGCTGCATCTGACCGGCGGGGCGACCACGCCGCTGCCGATCCTCTACGTCTTCACGATAGTCATTGCCATCTTGTTGGTGCCGGTGCATGGCACCTATTTCGCGGCGGCCATCGCTTCGCTGTGCTACGGTATCCTGGTGCTGCTGGAATTGACGATCCTACCGCCGACGCTGTTGCCGTTGCTCAGTACCACCGAACCGCAGGGCGCACTGGGCGGCGCGACCTATGGTATCCACTGGGCGGTCGTGGTGGGCATCCTCTGGCTGGTGGCGTATGTGGCCGACCGGCTGGTGCAGCGGATGCGGGCCGGTGAACGCCTGATCACGCGGCAATTGGCGGATTTACGCCTGCTCTATCGCTTCAGTGATAACCTCACGGCGGCTCCTAATCTGGATTCGGCGGCCCAGTATGTCGTTAGCGAACTTCAGGCCATTCTCCGGGCCGACACCTGCTCGCTGATGGTCGTCAACCGGCACGGCGAGGCCGAGTTTCGCGCCGCTATCGGCATTCCGCCCGATACGTTGGTCGCCTACCGTCGGCACCCGCTCACGCGCGCGAATCCGCTGCTGGCAAGCGTTCTCAGTGGCGGAAGCGGCGTGTTTGCTCCCGATGTAGACCGTGTGGCGGGTCTCCGCGCGGTGTTGTTGCGCCCAGGTATTTGCTCATTTTACAGCTTTCCCTTGCGCGCCGAAGAGCGCACCGTGGGCTTGATCAACCTGACGTTCGACCGGCCCTACACGATGCCGGCGGCCACGTATGAATTGATCGAGTTATGCAGCCGACAGGCGGGGCTGACCCTGGAACGCACCCTACTATACCAGGAAGCCCAACGCGCCGCGCGCGAGATGGAGAGCCTGTACCACATTGGGCTGGCAACTTCGTCCAGCCTGGATATTCACGCCGTCCTGCGCCAGATCGCCGATCAGGTGCAGCGGGTCATGGAACTCGATTCGATGGTGCTGGCGCTCTACAACATGAAGCAGGGTACGCTGGATTTCATGATCCAGCGCGAAGGCGGCAAAGACTTTCCGCGCGAGGTGCTGCCCCTGAGTGAAGTGGGCGCATCGGGCTGGATCATCACCTCACAAACCCCCCTCTTGGTGCGCGACTGGGACCGCGAAATCCACAACTTGCCTTTTGTAGACAAAAACCAAATCGGTGATGCGGTCCAATCGTATGTCGGCGTGCCGCTGACGATCAACAACCGCATCATCGGCGTGTTGTCGGTGCAGAAGCGAGAAGCGTATGCCTATGACGACGACCACCTGCGGCTGCTGACGGCTATCGCGGCGCAGGCGGCGCTGGCGTTGGAAAACGCCAATCTGCACAATGCGGCCCGCCAGCAAGCGTTACGCGATAGCCTGACCGGGGCGTATAATCACGCGGCGTTGTTGGCGCGGATTGACCAAGCCGTGCGCCAAGCGCGCCAAGCCGGTAGGCCCGTCTCGTTGATCATGCTTGATATTGACATGTTCAAGGGCTATAACGACACCTATGGGCACGTCGCCGGGGATACCGTGTTGCGGGCGGTCGTGCGGGCGATTACGCAAAACATCAAACTCGGTGACAGCGTGGGTCGCTGGGGCGGCGAAGAGTTTGGCGTGCTGCTGCCGGGGGCCAACCGGGAGGCGGCGTTGCGCGTGGCCGCCCGTATCCGCGCCACCCTGGTTGCCATCCAGATGCCGGAGCAACGGGGCGGTCGCCTGCCGGTGCCGACCGTCAGCCAGGGGGTTGCATCGTATCCCGCTGGGGCCACCACCACCCCCGAATTGGTAGACCGCGCGGACGCGGCCCTCTATCAGGCCAAAGAGCAAGGCCGCGACCGCATCGTGAGTTGGGACAGCTTGATCCTGTTGGCGCGCCATTCCTAGCGCCGCCCAGGGTCGGGGGACACCGCCCCCTCCTAGCGATGCGCCCATCGTCAGCCCGCGTAGGCGGGCTTCGTAGCGGTAGCCGCGACTTGAGTCGCCCCGTGACTATGCCCAACCCCGACCCCGCCAGCCGGCCCATCTTGCACGCAGCCTGGGTGCCGGCGCGTGGGCGCGGCGGGGCGCTCCTGCTGTGGGGCGAGCGGCGGGAGTGGGGCGCTTCTACTGCCCCGCTGGATACGACTACCGTGCCGCGCCATCCCTGCGCGGCAGACGAGGCGGCGGTGCGGGCCGCGGTGGCTCAATGGGGAGGCGCACCGGCAGTCGGCGTGTGGCTGCCCGCCGTGCCCCTCTTCTTGCCGCTGACGACGACCGGCAGCCCCCAGCCCTCAGCGGCGCTGGGCGGCGGGCCGGCGGTGGGCGGGGAGCCGCAGCCCTGGCTGGTGGGCGCGCTGGCGTTGGCGGGGAGCCGGGCCTTGCCGCTGTTGCTGCGTGTGCCGCCGGGAGATGGCCGGCTGCCGTGGGGCGCGGGGCTGCGCTTTTGGGCCGGGGCGGCGCGGCTGGCGGCGGCGATCCTAGCCGGGGGCCGCTACTTGCCGACGATCACCAGTGATGCCGACGGCGATTGGGCGGGTTGGGAGCCGGCCTGGACCAGCCCCAGCGATAACGCAGCGCGCGTGGCGTTGGCGGCGGCTATGCCGGGGGTCGCCGCCGCCGCCACGCCCAGCGTGGCCCCCACCGCCCTGCTGGATAGCTTTGTGCGGGTCGCCGTGGCTGCCGGGGTGCGGGTCTGGGGCGGCAGTCCGCCGTTGCCGCCGCCGCCGCGCGCCGGAGCCACGCCCGCCCAGCAGGCCGCCTACGAGTGGCTGCTGGCGCTGCTCGGCCCCGATCCGCTGATCGCCGCCGACCCCGCCGCGCTGCACGCCCTGACCCGCCAAGTGCTGGCGTGGCGCGATGGGCAGCAACCGGCGCTCGGCACGCCCTCGTTTCGCGTCTGCTTCCGCCTCGAACCGCCCGCCGGCGCGGCCACGCCGTGGCTGCTGCACTTCCTCTTGCAAGCCACGGACGATCCCAGCCTGCTGTTGCCCGCCGCCGCCGTGTGGGGCAACAGCCAACCCGGTGGGCTGCTGCATGGGCGACCGTTCCCGCGTCCAGCGGATCGGCTGCGGGCGGGGCTACGCGGCGCGGCACGGCTGTTCGCCGCCCTCGACGAAACGCTGCGCCACCCCGCGCCTTTGCACGCGCCCCTGACAACGGGGTTGGCCTACGGCTTCTTGCGCGAGGCGGCGCCGGCTTTGCAGGCGGCGGGCTATGGCGTGCTGGTGCCACCCTGGTGGGGCACACGCGAATCGCGGCCCGCCGTGCGTGTGCAGGTGGCCGAAGTCGCGCCGGGGGATGCTGCGCCTGCACCGCCCAGCGGGTCGGGCCTGCTGGGGGCCGAGGCGGTGGTCAGCTTCGACTGGCAGGTGGCGGTGGGCGATTTGATGCTGGACAAGGCCGAGTTTGAGCGGCTGGTGGCGCTGAAAACGCCATTAGTGCAGGTGCAGGGGCGCTGGGTGGAGTTCCGGCCCGGCGAGGTCGAGGCCGCGTTGCGCTTCTGGACCGCACAGGCCGCCCAACCGCAGCGCGTCGGCAGTGTCGCCCGTCTGCTGCTGACGGCGGACACCGCCGGTTTGCTGCTCGACCCGGTGCCGGTCGCGGCCTCGCCTGTCGTGCA
>Ga0123336_10003580_pt1 | contig 12910 bp, 10 predicted proteins | sample SSSSmetaG_FD_96466 | JGI IMG/M metagenome (GOLD analysis project Ga0123336, IMG submission 96466) | Glacier valley bacterial and archeal communities from Borup Fiord, Nunavut, Canada, to study Microbial Dark Matter (Phase II) - ​SSSS metaG | ecosystem: Environmental > Aquatic > Freshwater > Ice... | reverse complement strand
GCCACCCTTCGGTTCGATGTCGCCTGCATGCTGAACCTCAGCTCCGACCATCTGGATCGCCACGGTGACATGGCTGGCTACCTCGCCGCCAAGCGCCAGATATTCGGACGCCAACAGGTGGGCGACACGGCAGTGATCGGCATCGATGACGAGTACAGCGCCGCATTGGCCAAGGAATTTTCACGAGCCGTGCGCATTTCCGGCCACCTGCACGCCGACATTTGGTGCGAAAGCGCCACCCTGAGAGACGCTGCCGGTCCGATTGCAGAGATGGCCGCTTCTCACGCCCTTCCAGGCGAGCATAATGCGCAAAATGCGGCAGCTGCCGCGGCCATGGCACGATCCCTTGGCGTTGCGCGTGAGGATATCGCAGCCGGCATCGAAACCTTTCCTGGCCTTGCGCATCGTCAGGAACTGGTGGCTACAATCCAAGGCCTGCGCTTTGTGAACGACAGCAAGGCTACCAACGCAGATGCCACCGCACGCGCGCTGGGTTGCTATGACCGCGTTGTCTGGATCGCCGGCGGCATCGCCAAAGCTGGTGGCATCGAGACGCTTGCACCGTATCTCCCGCGCGTGGCGAAGGCTTTCCTGATTGGCCGCGACGCGCGAGCGCTTGCAGAAACCTTGACGCGCGCCGGCACGCCACACGAAATTGTCGCGACCTTGGACGAGGCCGTCCCACTCGCCCGCAACGCTGCACACGAGCTTGGTGCAGACACCGTTCTGCTGTCACCTGCTTGTGCCAGTTTCGACCAGTTCTCCGGCTTCGAGGCGCGCGGCGCGCATTTCACGAGCTTGGCACGCGCGCTGGGCGCCTCGCGCGAATGACCACCTTCTCGCGCGCGGACCAATCCGTGCTTGGCCGCTGGTGGTGGACAGTCGATCGCTGGACATTGTTCTGCGTCGTAACGCTGATCGGCTTCGGCTACGTTCTGGTGCTCGCCGCGAGCCCAGCCGTCGCCGAGCGCATCCACCAGTCTCGGGATGTGTTCATCGCCAAACAGGTGGTGTTCCTTGCACTGGCTGGCGCCATCATCGTCGGCGTTTCGCTTTTGACGCCGCGCAACATCCGCCGTTTGGCGCTGGTGGGTTGCATTCTGGCTATCGGCCTGACAGCGCTGACCTTGGTGCATGGCATTGAAATCAAAGGCGCGCGCCGGTGGATCGCGTTGCCCGGGATGTCGATCCAGCCCAGCGAATTTCTCAAGCCGTGCTTTGCGGTGGTGACGGCCTGGCTGCTGACGGAAGGGCGCAGGACCACGGGCTTTCCAGGCACGTTTCTCGCTTTCGGTGTCTTCGGCGTCATCCTGCTGCTGCTGAAGTCTCAGCCGGATATTGGCATGTTGTCCGTCATTACGGCGGTGTTCTTTGCCCAGATGTTTATTGCCGGCATGAACATGGCCTTTATTGGAGCAGGTGCGCTGGGCATGGTGGGGGCGGCCATTGGAGCATACGTGTTCTTTCCCCACGTCCGTAGCCGAGTGACACGTTTCGTGCACCCTGAAAGCGGCGACCACTATCAGGTAGACACTGCATTGCAGGCCTTCGGCAATGGTGGCTTGCTCGGCCGCGGTCCTGGTGAGGGGCGCGTGAAGGATTTGCTGCCTGACGCGCATGCCGATTTTGTTTTCGCCGTAGCCGGCGAAGAATTCGGATTGCTGATTTGTCTGACGATCCTTGGCGTATTCGCCTTCATCGTGCTGCGCGGCCTGTTGCGCCTGGTGCAGGAAACCGATGAATTCGTCATTCTCGCTGCATCCGGTCTTGTCACCGGTTTCGGCCTGCAAGCCTTTGTGAATATGGCGTCTGCATTGCACCTGATCCCGACGAAGGGAATGACTCTGCCCTTTATCTCCTATGGTGGCAGCTCTGCGTTGTCGGTCGCGCTTGGGATAGGCATGTTGTTGGCGCTGACGCGTCGCCGCACGCATGGCGATCCATCATGAGGGGACCTGCGGTGCAGCCGATCGTGATTGCCGCAGGCGGTACTGGCGGGCATTTCTTTCCGGCTGAAGCCCTGGCGGCAACCCTTATCAAGCGCGGCCATCGGGTCGTGTTGATGACGGATGCGCGGTCGGGAGCTTTGCAGAGCGATGTGTTTTCTGGGCATGAAGTTCATGTTCTACGCGGTGCGGGCATTGCCGGCCGCGGTCTGGCGAAAGCTGCACGCGCCGCGGCATCTCTGGCGGCGGGTATTTTGCAAGCGCGAGCCATTCTCGTTGGGCTGGATGCTGCCGCCATTGTCGCTTTTGGCGGTTATCCCAGCGTGCCGCCGATCCTTGCCGCGCGTATGTTGCGACGCCATCCCGTGCTTGTCCTGCATGAACAGAATGCAGTCCTTGGCCGTGCCAATCGTTTCCTTTCGCAATGGGGCGATCTTCTCGCCTTTGGCTTTAACGAGACGGCACGTGTTCCTGCCAGCGCGAAGACGTCCTTTGTCGGCAATCCCGTGCGCCCCGCCATTCAGGAATTGGCTGCCGCTACTTACACGCCCCCGGTTGACACGATACGGCTTCTGGTGACCGGCGGCTCTTTAGGAGCGCGCATCTTCAGCGATGTCGTTCCGGCGGCTTTATCCAATCTTCCGTTGGAATTGCGGGTACGACTCCACGTGGTTCAGCAATGCCGGGCGGATGATGTGGAGCGCGTGACATCCGCCTATGCAGAAAGCGGTATTCATGCGGAGTTGTCGCCGTTCTTTCGTGACGTGGCGGAACGCATCGCTGCGGCACATCTCGTGATCGCACGGGCTGGCGCTTCCACTTGCGCGGAGCTCGCGGTGATCGGCCGACCAGCTATTCTAGTTCCCTTGCCAACTGCAATCGACGATCATCAGGCCGCCAACGCCCGCGCACTCATCGGCGCCACGATTATCTGCCAAACAGAGTTTTCACCTAAATCCCTTTGCGAGAAGTTGCAGCATATGCTGACCCACCCGGCGGAATTGACTGCCGCAGCCCATTCGATTGTAGCCTGCGCCCGGCCGCGAGCGGCGGAAGAGCTTGCCGACGCCGTTGAATTGCTCATTGCACGTGTGGGGGCAAGAGCATGAGGGCGCTTCCGCTCAGCATCGGGAAGATCCATTTCGTCGGCATCGGCGGCATCGGCATGTCCGGTATCGCAGAGGTGCTGCATACGCTCGGATATGCGGTGCAGGGCAGCGATATCGCGGATAATGCAAATGTCCGGCGCCTGCGCGCACAAGGGATGAAGATCGCCATCGGGCACGATGCGGCTAATCTTGGGGACGCGCAGGTGGTGGTCGTCTCCACTGCTGTGAAGCCAGACAATCCAGAAGTCGTCAGCGCCCGCCAGCACTTGATCCCTGTGGTCCGTCGCGCCGAAATGCTGGCCGAGTTGATGCGGCTGCGTTGGGCGATTGCAGTAGGCGGCACGCACGGCAAGACCACCACCACCAGCCTTGTCGCAGCGGTGCTGGAAGCGGCCAAGTTGGACCCCACGGTGATCAATGGCGGGATCATCGAAGCCTATGGCAGCAACACGCGGCTTGGCGAAGGCGACTGGATGGTGGTGGAGGCTGATGAGAGCGACGGCAGCTTCTTGCGCCTACCAGCCACCATTGCCGTCGTCACCAACATGGATCCGGAACATCTGGATCACTGGGGCAGCGCAGAAGCGATGACGGCGGGCTACGACCAGTTCGTTGGCAATATTCCATTCTACGGTTTCGCTGTCCTCTGTATCGATCATCCTGCGGTGCAGGCGATGATTCCGCGCTTGGACAGAAGGATCGTCACCTACGGATTTTCGCCGCAGGCCGATATTCGTGCCGAGAACATCCGCGCCGACAAGCTCGGCGCCACATTTGATGTGGCCGTCACCGACCGGTTCCGCGGCCGAGGGCGCCGCATGGGACCTTTCCGGCTTGGAATGCTGGGGCAGCATAATGTGCAGAACGCGCTAGCGGCGGTGGCCGTGGGCTTCGAGATGGAGATCGACGACCAGACCCTACGCAGCGCATTTGCAGGGTTCCGCGGCGTTAAGCGTCGCTTCACGAAGACGGGCGAGATCGGCGGGATTACAATCATTGATGATTATGGCCATCATCCGGTTGAGATTGCGGCCGTTCTGAAGGCTGCACGGCAGGCAGGGGCGCGGGATGTGGTAGCGATCGTGCAGCCGCATCGCTATTCGCGCCTGGCTTCGCTGTTCACAGAGTTTTGCACCTGCATGAACGACGCGGGCACGGTGATCGTGGCGGATGTGTATGCGGCAGGCGAACACCCTCTGGCCGGGATCGGCCGCGACTCGCTCGTCGACGGTTTGCGCGCCAGCGGGCATCGCAGCGTCGTTCCACTGGACGCGCCTGAGCATCTGGCGGAGATGGTGCATGCCATTGCGAAATCTGGCGATTTCGTGGTGTGCCTGGGTGCGGGTAACATCACCACCTGGGCCCATGCTTTGCCGGCGCAGCTCGCAGAGTTGCAAGGTAGTAGCGGGCGCGGTCTGCGCGTGGCTGGTGCGAAATGATGACGGCGAACAAGACATCGCATCTGATGGATGCGTTGCCGCCGGTCGCGGGGCGAATCCAGGAAGATGCGGCGCTGGCTGCGAACACATGGTTTCGCGTCGGCGGGGCAGCCGAAATCCTGTTTCGCCCAGCCGACACCGCCGACCTGACGCAATTCCTGGCCGCCATGCCGATGCAGGTTCCGGTCACCGTCATTGGCGGTGCCTCAAACCTCATCATCCGTGATGGCGGACTGGCGGGCGTGGTCATCCGCCTGGCACGCGGTTTTGGCGCGATCGAGATAGACTCTGATGGCGTCATCGCCGGCGGTGCCGCACTCGATGCGGTAGTGGCCGAACATGCGGCGGAAGCCGGGCTCGCTGGGTTGGAGTTCCTGTCGGGTATTCCGGGCACGATTGGCGGCGCGGTCGCGATGAACGCGGGCGCCTATGGCGGCGATGTCGCCAGCACGCTTGATTGGGCGGAGATCGTGACCCGGCAGGGAGCTTTGCACAGGCTTGCTGCGGGCGAAATCGGCTTCTCCTACCGTCATTCCGGCCTACCACCCGAAAGCATTGTGGTGCGCGCCAGGTTCATCGCCCGCGCCGGCGACAAACACGTGATTGCAGCGCGCATGGCCGAGATACGCAACAGCCGGGAAGCGACGCAACCGGTTCGCGCGCGGACCGGGGGATCGACATTCCGCAACCCTGAAGGCGGGCGAGCCTGGGAACTGATCGAGGCTGCGGGCTGCCGCGGACTGACGCGTGGCGGCGCACAGATTTCGGAAAAGCATTGCAACTTCTTGCTCAACATCGGAGCGGCCAGTGCAGCCGATCTTGAAGGGCTAGGAGAGGAAGTGCGCAGACGCGTCCATGCAACCAGCGGCATCACGCTTGCCTGGGAGATAAAGCGGATCGGCATTCCAGGCGCGCGGCCGGAGGTGCTGTCATGAAGCGCGTTGCGGTGCTGTATGGCGGCATCTCCGTGGAACGCGACGTGAGCCTCGCGAGTGGCGCCAAGGTGATCGAAGCGTTGCGCGAGGCTGGCTGCAATGTCACGGCCATCGATGTCGGGCACGACCTCGCTGCCGTGCTGGCCGCGCTCAATCCGAAGCCGGACGCTGTCTTCAATGCGTTGCACGGCAGGTTTGGCGAAGACGGTGTCATCCAAGGCGCCCTGGACTGGCTGGAAATCCCCTACACGCATTCCGGCGTGCGCGCGTCCGCGTTGGCCATGGACAAGGCTGCGAGCCGTGCGGTTTTTGCCGCCGCAGACTTGCCGATTGCAAACGGCCGTGTGGTTGGAATGGACGAATTCGAGCACGCCGATCCGCTGCCGCGTCCCTATGTGATCAAGCCGCTGAACGAAGGCTCCTCCGTCGGGGTTTCCATCCTGCGCGCGGGCGATAATCGACGCAGCGAGATCGTCCGCGATTGGCGGTTCGGTACGCACGCCTTGGTGGAGGAATTCATCCCCGGACGCGAGCTGACAGTGGGTGTGATGGATGACCGCGCGCTGACGGTGACGGAAATCTCGGCAACCCACGCCTTCTACGATTATGAGAGCAAGTATGCGGCCGGCGGCTCGCGGCATGTTCTGCCGGCAGTGCTGCATCCGCAGGCCCGTGACGAAGCGATGTCGCTCGCGGTTGCGGCCCACCGCGCGCTCGGCTGCCGCGGCGCCACGCGCGCCGATTTCCGCTATGACGATACGCAAGGCGAGCCCGGGCGGCTGGTACTACTGGAAGTCAACACGCAACCTGGCCTGACGCCGACATCCCTGTTGCCGGAACAGGCGGCGTTCTGCGGGATCGACTTTCCGGCCTTATGCCTCTGGATGGTGGAGCACGCCGCATGCCGCGCATGAAACGCGAGATTGCACGCCCCAGCCGAATCAAGCTGCTGATGCGGCGGCAACGGCGCAATCTTCGCCTTGGAGTCTGGGCGATTAGCGGTTTTGCCGTTGTCCTTGTCGGCGTCAGCGTCGCGCATTCCGCGCAGACCGGCGGCACGGTTGCCGATTTGCAGCGGCGGTTTGGCCGGGCCATCGATTTGCGGGTGAAAGACATCCAGATCGATGGACGCTCCAATACGCCAGAACCGCTGCTACGCGCGGCCTTGGGTGTCAGCGTCGGCGATCCCATCCTCGGTTTCTCAGTAGAAAGCGCCCGCCAGCGGATTGAGATATTGTCCTGGGTGCAGCACGTGGCGGTGGAACGCCGTCTGCCCGGCACGATCTATGTCGACCTGACAGAACGACGTCCCTTCGCCATCTGGCAGTATCAGGGGAAATTCCAGCTGATCGATCGCGGCGGCGAGGTCGTGACGAACGAGGATGTGGCGGCCTTCACGGAATTGCCGCTATTTGTCGGCGCCGGCGCACCGGCGCACGCGGCCGAAATGCTGAGCGCGCTGACCGATGCGCCCGACGTGAAATCTCGTGTGGCCGCCATTGTACGCGTGGGTGAGCGCCGCTGGAACTTGCAGCTGAAAAACAAAGTCACGGTGATGTTGCCGGAAGGTCACGAGCCGGCCGCACTGACCCGGCTGGCCAGCTTGCAATCCACCCAGCAGATCCTGGATCGCCCATTGGTTTTCATCGACATGCGGCTGCCGGATCGCCTGGCTGTGCGCGCTCGGACTTCCACTGATGCCAAGCCTGCCGACGAAAAAGCGATCGATTCGAAGCCTGCGGATCCGAAGCCAGCCGAACCCGTGCATGACAACGCCAACAGGAGAGCGACATGAATGATCTCTCCCGCCGGTCCACCCTGTCGCTGCCGCCGCCAATGCCGCCGGACCCACTGCCACGTCCGCGCAATCTACGTGCAGGCCCGTTTGGCGTGCTCGATATCGGCAGCACGAAAGTAGCCTGCTTGATCGGGCGCACCGAGTCTGATGGCAGTTTGCGTGCACTGGGCAGCGGTTTCACCAAGTCACGTGGCGTACGTGGTGGCGGTATCACCGATTTGGACGAGGCCGAGCGCGCCATTCGCGCGGCCGTGGCACTCGCCGAGGAGATGGCCGATTACCGCCTGCGCAGCGTGACTGTAAACCTGTCCTGCGGTCACCCGGAAAGCCATTTGTTCAACGTGCAGTGGCCTGTCGGCGGCCGGCAGGTGAGCGAAGCCGATGTGCGTCGCGTGATCACGGAGGGCCGTGCGCGTGCCGTCACCGAAGGACGCGAGACCATCCATTCACTACCGGTCAGCTTTTCCGTCGACGAGACGCAGGGCGTTGCTGATCCTCGCGGCCATCATTGCGATCAGCTTTCGGCTCGCTTGCATGTGGTCGACGCGTTGTCCATGGCGCTGCGCAATCTCGGCGCCGCCGTCAGCCGCTGCGATCTGGAAATCAGCGAAGTGGTTTCTGCACCTTTCGCGGCCGGCCTGTCCTGTCTGGTGGAGGACGAGAGAGATCTGGGTGCCACCGTCATCGACATGGGTGGCGGCACCACAAGCCTTGCCGTGTTCGGCGAAGGACAGTTGCTGCACACGGCGCAGGTCTCCATCGGCGGCCAGCATGTCACCCGCGACATCGCCGGTGTTCTCTCCACACCCATCGAAGCGGCCGAGCGCCTGAAGACATTGTATGGCAATGCGCATGCGAGCCCGGACGACGAGCGCGAAATGCTGGCGGTGCAGCTGATTGGCGAGGAAGACCACCAATTCGCCAAGATCCCGCGCAGCATGGTTGTGGGAATTATCAAGCCCCGGCTGGAGGAAACGTTCGAAATGGTGCGCGACCGGCTAGATGGCGCGGGCCTTGGCCGCGCGGCCGGCAGCCGCGTGGTGCTGACGGGGGGGGCCAGCCAGCTGGTCGGTGTGCGCGATCTGGCCGCACAGGTGATGAACCGCCCCGTGCGGCTCGGGCGCCCCGTTGGCATGCGCGGCCTGCCAGAAGCCGCCAGCGGCCCCGCCTTCGCCACCGCTATCGGCCTGCTCGGCTGGGCGGCCGGCGAGGGCCGCTCCCTTCACGACATCGATCTCGATGCAGCAAGACCCACAGGTTTTTTGCAACGAATCGTCGAATTTCTTCGCGAGCGACTCTGACGCACCGCTTAGAACGCTCCTAACCGCCACCGCACTGACAGGGACCTGACAATGACACTGAACCTCACCATCCCGCAGACCCAGCATACCGATTTCACCCCACGCATCACCGTCATCGGTGTCGGCGGCGGCGGCACGAATGCCGTCGACAACATGATCCAGCTCAATCTGCAGGGCGTGGATTTCGTTGTCGCCAATACCGACGCGCAGCAATTGATGCACAGCAAATCCGATCGCCGCATCCAGTTGGGCCCGCATCTGACACAAGGCCTGGGTGCAGGTGCGAAGCCTGAGATCGGCCGCGCCGCGGCGGAAGAGGCAGGCGACGAACTGGCACGCCACATGGATGGCGCGCACATGGTGTTCATCACCGCCGGGATGGGCGGCGGCACCGGCACGGGTGCGGCGCCCGTGATTGCCCGCATGGCGCGTGAACGCGGCATCCTGACTGTCGGCGTTGTCACAAAGCCGTTCACTTTCGAAGGCATGCGTCGCGCCAAAGCGGCGGACCAGGGCATCGCCGAGCTGCAGCAATACGTCGACACGTTGATCGTCATCCCAAATCAGAATCTCTTCAGGCTGGCCAACGAGAAAACCGGCTGGAAGGAAGCCTTCAAGATGGCCGACCATGTGCTCTACATGGGCGTGCGCGGCGTCACTGATCTGATGGTGGCACCCGGCCTGGTGAATTTGGACTTTGCCGACATCCGCACCGTGATGGCGGAGATGGGGAAAGCCATGATGGGCACAGGCGAGTCCGAGGGTGAGAACCGCGCCATCCGCGCCGCCGAGGCCGCCATCAGCAATCCTTTGCTGGAAGATACCAGCATGGCCGGCGCGCGCGGCCTGCTGATCAACATAACCGGCGGCGAGGATATGACCCTGTTCGAAGTGGACCAGGCTGCCAATCGCATCCGCGAGGAAGTGGCCGAAGACGCCAACATCATCTTTGGCAGCGCCGTGGATGACAGCTTGGCCGGCCGCATCCGTGTCTCCGTCGTCGCCACCGGCATTGATACGCCGCAGCAGGCGGCGGCCGAGCCCGCAATGACCGGCCCGCGCCTCGTTGCGGTCGGTGGCCACGGCCGCCCGACACCAGCCGGCGTCGGCAACAGCGTGCAAATCGTCGGCCGACTGATCCCTCCCACCGTGCCGGTCACCCAGGAAGCGACCGCCCGCGCCTACGACCAACAGGAAGAGGAGCAGGTCGACACGCGCCAAACCGTAGCCGACGCGCAGGCGCTGGTGCAGTCACTGGTGCAGGCGCCGCAGCCACGGCCGGCGCCCGCCCTACACCCATTGTTCACTGGCCCAACCGTCGACACGCCGCCACAGCGCGCCAGCTTGTTCGGCAAGGTCACCGGCGCGTTCAAGCGCGGCGCCGCCCCTTCCGCCCCCGAACTGCCCGACCTGCGGCGGGCAGAGTCGCGCCCGGTCATACAAGCCCCCGAGCCGGCAGCCCAGGTCCGCGCGACGCGGTCCGAACAAGAACAAGGCGGACTCGAGATTCCTGCTTTTCTGCGCCGCCAATCCTCCTGATACGCGCCTGGTCACACACCCCAGCGCCTCTGCAAAAAGAACCGTAAAATCAACTGTTTAGACAGTAATATTCAGCAATAATCATTGACTGGAAGACCGAAGACGGGCGCGCTAAGCCTGCCTTCGGTCTTGACGCTTCAGGGGCGTGTTCCCGTTCGTTCCGACCGTTTAACGCCTGAAAACAGGCACCGCATGCGTATTTGGATGCGGCTCTCGGCAAAGGCTCGGAACCAGAATGGACGGCATGACCGAGATTACCGTCGACTCCGCGCTGCCCCAGCAGCACACACTGAAATCGGCCATTTCCTGCGTCGGCATCGGCTTGCATGGCGGCCAGCGAATCACCCTCAGCCTGCTGCCTGCACCCGTAGATTCCGGCATTGTCTTCCGCCGCACTGATTTGGACCTCGACATTCCTGTCGACGCGTTGCTGGTAACCGACACGCGCCTGTGCACGCAGATCACCCATCCCATTCATCAGCATGCATCCGTTCGCACGGTGGAGCATGTGATGGCGGCGCTGGCCGGCCTGCGAATCGACAACGTCATCGTCGCGGTGGACGGCCCGGAAATCCCTGTCCTAGATGGTTCGGCCGCGCCCTTCGTTTTCCTGATCGACTGCGCCGGCCGAGTCAGCCAATCCGCACCGCGCCAAGTGATCGAGGTTCTGCGCCCGATCCGCGTCACCCTGGGCGAGGCATTCGCCGAGTTGCGGCCCGGCGGCGCCTGCCTCGACATGGTGCTCAGCATCGATTTTCCGGCCGCCGCCATCGGCCGCCAGGCGCTCTCACTGTCGCTGACGGAACAGGGGTTCCGCGCCAGCCTCTCCACGGCGCGCACTTTCGCCATGCTGGCGGAGATCGAGGCGCTGCAAGCCGCCGGCCTAGCTCGCGGTGGCAGCCTGGAGAACGCGGTGGTGGTGGACGGCGCGCGCATTCTGAACCCCGCGGGGCTGCGCAGCCCCGACGAGTTCGTTCGACACAAGATGCTGGATGCGGTGGGCGACTTGGCCATGGCAGGGGCGCCGATTCATGGCCGGTTCATCGCCAGCCGGACGGGGCACGCCCTGAACAACAGGCTGTTGCGGGCGCTTCTGGCGGATGGGAAGGCTTGGCGGCGGGTAAGTCTGGAGCAGGCTGGGTGGTCTCAGCCGCATTTTACGGCGCAAGCAGCGTAAGGAAGAAAGCGGTCCTTTTTTGAATAACAGAACCGAAAAACCGGGCGCACCCCGTTGCGCCCGTGGCTGTGCTTCTCCCGGGTATCCACGCTTCAACCGCGCTTCGCCCGTCTTCTCGCTTTGAATACCATCCAATCGCCCGGCGAACCGCGTGGATACCCGGGACAAGCCCGGGCACGGCTTTGCCGGTTTTTTGCTTCTTTTTTTCAAAAAAGAAGGCCTTCCTTTCTTCCCTCTTCGCCTTTGTGTAGATACCCCGAATGACCCGCTCACTCCCACTGGCAGCCCTGCTAGCCCTCTCGCTGTCCAGCTGCGCCACCATCCACAAGGTGCTGCCCTTCACCGCCGAGGACGACACCCCGAAGGTGAACCTCGCGGACGAACCGCCGGACCTGCTGTATAGCAACGGCGTGGACGCCATGCAGCGCGGCAACTACGGCACGGCCGTCAAGCATTTCGACGCCATCCAGCAGAACTACCCTTACTCAAGCTGGGCCACCAACGCGCAGTTGATGGAGGGCTACACCGAATACCGACGCGACAACTACACCGAGTCCGTCAGCCAGCTCGACCGGTTCATCGCCCTGCATCCCGCCAACAAGGACGTGGGCTACGTCTATTACCTGCGCGCGCTGTGCTATTACGAGCAGATCGCCGACATTTCCCGCGACCAGAAGGGCACGCAGGAAGCCATGGCCGCGCTGCAGGAGGTGGTGAACCGCTTTCCGGACAGCGCCTATGCCCGCGATGCCCGCCTGAAGATCGACCTCTGCCGCGACCATCTGGCCGGCAAGGAGATGGACATCGGCCGCTACTACGAAAAGCAGCACCTCTACGCCGCCGCCATCGGCCGCTATCAGCGCGTGATCGACGATTTCCAGACCACCAACCACACGCCGGAAGCGCTCTCGCGCCTCACCGAAGTCTATCTGAAGCTCGGCCTGGTGGGTGAGGCGAAGAAGACCGCCTCCGTGCTTGCCTACAACTACCCCGGCAGCCACTGGTATGAGAATAGCTGGAACGACATGATCCAGGTGGGCGCCGTGCAGGGCCCGGAAGTCAGCAACGCCACCCCCGATCGCCCCGGTTTCTTCACCCGGACGTTCGGCTGGATCTTCTGACAGCAGCCGCGCGCCCGCCATGCTGACCTCCCTCTCGATCCGCGACGTTGTGCTGATCGAGCGGCTGGACCTGAATTTCGGCGCTGGCCTCACCGTGCTGACCGGCGAGACAGGGGCGGGCAAATCCATCCTGCTGGACAGTCTGGGCCTGGCTTTGGGCGCGCGCTCGGATGCCGGGCTGATCCGCGCCGGGGCCGAACAGGCCAGCGTGGCGGCCAGCTTTTCGCCGGCCGCCAGCCACGCCGTGCATGCGCTGTTGGAGGAGCTTGGCGTGCCGCAGGATGACGGCGTGGTGCTGCGCCGCGCGGTGGGCCGCGACGGCCGCTCTCGCGCGTGGATAAACGATGCGCCGGTGGGCGCGGCCACGCTGAAGCGCGTGGGCGCGCTGCTGGTGGAGGTGCAGGGCCAGCACGATCAGATGGGCCTAGCCGATCCCGCCATGCATCTGCGCCTGCTGGATGCCTATAGTGTGGACCCCGATCTGCGCGCCGAAGTGGCGGCCCGCCATCGCGCCTGGCGCGCGGCCACCGAACGCCTGCGGGCCG
>Ga0123336_10003578_pt1 | contig 12921 bp, 13 predicted proteins | sample SSSSmetaG_FD_96466 | JGI IMG/M metagenome (GOLD analysis project Ga0123336, IMG submission 96466) | Glacier valley bacterial and archeal communities from Borup Fiord, Nunavut, Canada, to study Microbial Dark Matter (Phase II) - ​SSSS metaG | ecosystem: Environmental > Aquatic > Freshwater > Ice... | reverse complement strand
GTTGTAACAAGCATATTTGTATTAATATCTACCTTTTTACCTATCATGGTCTTGTCTTTAGCCATTAAAATAACGTTATCTCCATCAGCTATAAATAAATCTCCTTTATTTTTAAATGGATGGTTAGCATAATACATGTTGGGTATATTACTCGTAAATGCAACATAAATAACTTCTATTTTATTACTCTTAGTAAAGGATTCAGGTGCTACTGCTACAGAAATAGTATTCTTACTAACATTCAAAAAATCAGGTGGCAGCTTTAGAATCGATACTAAATTTTGCTGATTTTGTATATCCGTGTACCAATTCATATCGCGCATTTCTGCTTCACCTATCGTTAACGCATCTTTATATATGTAAGCTCCTCCACCCTTGAAAAAAAACACAACAGAAGCAACTTCATTATTAAAATTAAATAAATAATTAAGATTATAATCGATCTGCTTAGAGAGCTTAAATTTTAGATTCATATCTTGCGTACCGGCCCATTCATTGACTAAATCATTGATACTGTTATCGTTGTATAAGGTGGATGCAGCAAGAGAGGCGCGCTTGATATTACCGTTTAGGTTATCAGCTACCTGACGTACGAGTTGATTTAAATTATAAGATGCATTTTTTAATAATATATCTTTAAAGACTGTACTCATTATTAAATTAATACTAATAATAGGTATAACGAGTATTAATATGAATGCTCTAAAATATTTAAATCTCATACTATATATCTTATTTTTCATAATCATCACCTCTTGTTAAAATTATTTAAAAATGTTAAACACATTATATATTATTTAAAACAAACTTACTAATGGTAGTTTTGCTCGCTGGACCATTCTTATTAATTTAAAGGATATTTCAGTAAAAGTTAGCATTTTGCCTTCCGCTTCTGAATAACAGAAAAAAATTCGCATACAAAAAAAGACTATCTTGTATAACATCCCTACTGTAAGATAGTCTTCTTCTAATTTCTATTGTACATCTTATTCTCTATAGGATCTCTCTTAAACTTCAATTTTAAAATTATGATTATGCTTGGAGCACAAGAAGAATTACAGCTACACTTATTGCCAAAGACTACGCTATTGGAAGAAAACTTGTCAGACGCTATATGCAAGAAATGAGTACACTTTACTACATCAAAGAGATTTTCTCTTAAAGTATTTTTTTGAGTAATGGAATCTTTCTAAATATGAAATGTGCTGCCAAGAAACAAACTGGTAAATCTATGACACACATCAGTATAAACTTACTAAATGCTGGTAAATTTATGTCTCTAAATAGGAAGGATAAATAGATAATAATAGGTGCATGAAACATATAGACGGCAAAACCATTATCCGATAAAGCCTGGAACAATCTATTCGGTTTATTGAACTTCTCTTTAAACAACGCTATAAGACCTATAGCCATTGCCACAGCAATAAAGGATTCCCATATGGAATAAACTAAACTTGCAATATGCAGTCCTCCCATCGCACTATTAAATCCATCTACCCCCGAACTAGCTGCTCCTGTACCTACAAAGATTCCTATTAATATTAACGGTCCTGCTATAACCGCTGCCTTTAGCCATTTTATGCCCCATGAATAATTGATTTGTTCTAACCAATTATATCTATAAGCTTTAATCCCTATAACAAAAAGCATAATATACTGCGTAAAAAAACAAAGCTGCATATTCATAACAGTTGTACCGATAGGCTGAATAATTCTTACTAAAAACGTTACGCCTCCCATAATGCCTATTAGGATAAAAATAGATTTAGCACTAGGGAAGGGCTTTTCACCGTTAGTAACTCTATTTTTTGATAAACGTCTTACAAAAGCATATATCATACAAAAAATCAAAAGTGCAAAAACAAACCATAAAGGTCCTGAGCCCCCCAAGAAGTCCAATGTCATTATTTTTTGTAAAGAATCCTTAAGAAATAATGCCCTATTTATTCTATAATAGTCCCCTAAAATCACATAACATATAAAAGGCTGAATAATAAGCATATAGATTAATGCAGGAATACCTAATCTAATGGCTCTATCTTTTATAAACTTTCCAAAGCCTTTTTTATCATACGCCGCGGGTACAAAAAAACCTGCAAGTAAAAACATAAACCCCATAAAATAAGCTTGCGTAAAACTTTGAAAAATCCCAAATACAAGTGTTGAGATAATACCAATATCCCTTTTCTCAAAATAATACCAACTTCCAATATTACTGTATGTACATGCTAAATGAACCATAACCACAAGTCCAATAACCATGAGTCTTAAATAGTCTATGTACAGATTTCTTTCTCTTTTTAACGTTTCCATGATAGCCCCCTAAGATTGATTTGTTTGAATTATAAGAAAAAATATTGTTAATTGCAATAGGAATACCCTCCTAACTTATAAAAACGTGCAAAAAAAGAGCTAGTAATATCTTACTATACCCTTTGCTTTTGTACCTCTGACAAGTTATGCATGAGTTCATAACGATTTTTGATATTCATCTTTTTATAGATATTATAAACATGATTTTTCACTGTGTTAGGCGAGATAAATAACTTTTCTCCTATCTCACTATTGGTTTTGCCGATTAGGATATATTCAATAATCTCTTTTTCTCTTTTTGTAATTTCAAATTCACTTAAATATACCTTTAACACTTTATTGCTATCTTTTGATTTTTCAGATACAACTTCTTTTTCAGAAGTTTTTTTTACAAAGGTGTTTTTAATAAAATAAATACCCATCACATTTAAAATAAAATAGATAATCGGTGAAAAAGGCTGTGGGTACTTAGACTTATAAAAAAATTCTAATAAATTCGAGATAAGTGAAATCGGCACAACAACTAAAAGAAACCCCTGTCCCCAAGAAAGGATTCGCTTTAATGTATGCTCTATAATGTCTTTAAATTTGATTAACAAATAGATATTATAACCTGCTCCTAGTGCAGTATACAAATTTTGAATAAAGAAGCCCATTCTAATACAAAATCTAGCTTCCATAATACCTAACCTGTACATACTATGTATCACAATAATACTTGTAAAAGCTATCACACAAGAAGTAACGTATGTTACTTTTACCCTGTTTGTTAACGGCTTTTGAATAACATGATACGTAAAGTTTCCAAATGCATGAATGAGGCTCATTCCCGCAAACAATAACCCTAATATACTAATTAAATACTGAACTTCTGTATACGCGATGTTATTAATAGACTTATAAAAATTAATAATATCTATCACTAGCAAACAAGTTAAACTATAGGATGCTCTCAATAAATATTTAAGAAGAGGATTTTTATTTGTTGTATAAAATAACTTTCCTATAATAATACAGCCTATTCCTGACGCGAAAGATATAATAAACAAAAAAAGCATAAGATGTTTCATTGTTAATTATACACCGCATTTTCTTTTTTCTCTGGTTCGTCGTCCGTGGGAAAATCGAGTAAAAATAACATATTAATCCCCCTCTATTTCTTTATCTTGCAGTTAAAATAGGTCTACCATAAGTCTATGTCAAAAGGAATTTATTCAAATAGAGCGGCTGTTGCCTCTCTATAGGTATTGCTTAAATTTTCAATTTCTTCTATCATACTATTAATATAACAAATATCTTTATCATGCTTATTTAATTCATTAAGCGTTTGAATCCTTTTATCTGCAATATTTTTAAAGAGTTCATCTAAGTCAGGAATACTTGTATCAGGCGTAAGCTCCTTTAAGTCCTCCAGCTCAGAAATATAATTTGTATTTATATAACCGTTTTTATTATATTGCTCAATAGCCTCATTATAAATAGTATTAGCGTCACTATTCCTTTGTATATGAGCTGTTATTTTTTCTGTTAACACTCTGGTACTCATATTGGAGAATCTTGGCCCCTCATAATAAGTGATTTGTGCTTGCGCGCTAGACCTATTAAATCTTATTGGGTTACCATATTTGAAGAAAAGCATCGTCAAAGCCAGCCCTAACACCCCTAGTGAAGCTATTATCCTTTGATTTCTAATAAGTTTCCTTTTTCTTTGATATTCCATTAATTCTTCATATTGTTTCTTTTCAGGCTGGCTAAGTTCCCCTTGCATAGCCTTCTGAAGAAGGTTTTTTTTCAAACTTCTTGTCTCTTTTTTAAATTGTCTTCTTTGGATACCTATCACACTTCACCTTCTCCTTATCAATGGAATATTTCTTTATTATATCATAAATTAAAAAATATTTAAAATAATATATGTTAACGGATAATTTATATTTTTTTGTATAAGGGTTACTTTGAGCTCTTGATATTTAATCAAAATCTCTATATGATGTATTTGCAACTATTCTTTTTATACCAAGGAGATTATTACTGATGAAAGAAGAAGCATTCATTTTAGGTACTTTAGATGAACTTAATATAGCCTATGAGATTATTTCACATCCTCCAGCGTTTACTGTAGAAGCGCTTAAATCTTTTTGCGTGTTTGATGCAAGTGTGTGTAAGAACTTATTTTTATATGATAAAAGAGCTGATAAGCATTATTTAGTAGTTATGTTAGCCGAGAAGAAAGCCCATTCAAATACTATTCGTAAGCAAGTACAAGCTGGAAGTCTTGTTTTTGGATCTCCTGACAAACTTTTTGAACTACTTGGCGTAACGCCTGGTTCTGTTAGTCCACTCGGTCTTATACATGATAAAAACAAAGAATTAACGCTTCTTATTGATGAAGACATTCCAAAACATCCGCGACTCGGATTTCATCCTAATAGGAATACTTCTACCGTGATCATAAGCTATGATGATTTTGAAAAGTTTATTAACTGGTGTGGTAATGCTTACCAATATATTTCTGTTACTAAAGAAACTGCTTTAAACAATGAGTCAACTTAATAGTTGGCTCTCTTTTTTATTACAAATTCTCCTTATCGTACATATTTATTTGTATGCACCGAATATACATGTATAAGATATTTTATAGATTGGTGAGGATTATATATGAACCATTCGAAAGAATCCTATTTGCTTTATCTTGAAGAAGAGATTAGAAATACAAAGATACTCCTTTCAAAACTCAATAATCACGATACTATTACACATTACATACAAGAACTTGACCAAATTGAAGAAAATTATTTACGTCTTAAATCCCCTAAACGTCAAGATCCTTCTCTAATCATTCCTACTATTGTGGCACCTACTGTAAATGTGCCGCCTCCAAGACCTATAACTGCCCCTCCTGCTATCCCTCTTACTAGTATACCAACGGAACTTACAATCCCAGAAACAACCTTTACACTTGAAGAATTACAAACTAACTATAGGGGATTAAATGGTCAGCCAGCTTACGTGGCTCTTTATGGTATTGTTTTTGATGTCAGTAATATTGCTACTTGGGGTGGTGCAACCCATTTTGGTTTGCTTGCTGGTACTGATGCAACTCCTGGTGCCAGAGCTTGCGGCTTTCATAATCCTATTGACATCATGCGAAAGATGCCTGCCGTAGGATACTTTGAAAGATCTCCTTCTGATACCTTAGGAGTTTCTGGCCCTACTGGTCCTTTAGGTGTTACTGGGCCTTTAGGGGCTACTGGACCTTCCAGTGTTACTATTAATCCTATACCTGATGTGACTATTCCCAATAGATTCTTTACTTTACAAGCGCTTGAAAATAAATATAACGGTAAAAATAATAATCCTGCTTATGTAGCTATGAATGGTATTGTTTTCGATGTAACAAATAGCCGTACTTCCCATAATAGTAAACACTTTGGATTATGCAGCATGGAGGATTTAAATGGGGCTATACTTCCACGTATTGTAGGAAAAGTTAAAGAAATAGAGTGGGAGGTATAGCGTGAATAGCGAAAAATGTCCCCTAAATGATAGTAAGCCACATATACCAATGAACTATATTAATATGGCTATAGATAACGTGCGCCAAGGAAATAAACCAAAAATGAATTGTATTTGGCTTGAGACATCTAGCTGCTTTGGGGAGATTATTGCTCTTCTAGATGGGGAAGATCCTGGTTTAGTAGATCTTCTAACTACTATGGTGAATATGACTTTTTTTAATAGTATTATGGCCGATTCTGGGGAAGCCGCTTATGAAAGGATCTTAGCTACTGTAAGTTCTGATGAACCATATATGCTTATTGTTAGTGGGGCTATTCCTCTTAAAGATAATGGCCGTTATGCAGTTATTGCTAACTACCAAGGTAAAACAATAACTGCCCTTGATGCTGTTAGAGAATTCTCACCTAAGGCCGCTTATATTATAGCTGCCGGAACTTGTACTACCTATGGGGGACCAACGGCAGCTCGGCCTAATGTCTCAGAAGCTGTTCCATTAAATCGCATTATTGAAACACCTATTATAAATGTACCTGGCTGCCCTGTTAATGCTGTCTGGATACTTGGAACCATTGCCCATATCATAAGTTTTGGTATGCCTGAACTTGATGAACTTAATAGACCTGTTACTTTTTTTGGTATAACCATCCATGAACGCTGCCCACGAAGATCATTTTTTGATTATAATCTATTTGCTACCTCCTTTGGTCAACCAGAATGTATGTTTAAGCTAGGCTGTCGTGGCCCTATTACAAGGACTACATGCCCTCTTACGAGATGGAATGAAAGCGATAACTGGCCTATTGGGGCTAACACGACTTGCATAGGGTGTGCTTCTCCTGGTTTTCCTGATTTAATGGAGCCTTTTATAAGATATTAGGGGAGGTGTAAAAATGGCAACAACAGAAATTAAGATAGATCCAGTATCTAGAGTAAGTGGACTTCTTGAGATTAGTGTAGATGTAGAAAATAATGTTATTGTAGATGCTAGGAGCAGCGGTATGCAATTTAGAGGATTTGAACAGATGTTTAGGGCAAGGCCTCCTCTAGATATGCCCTATCTAACTGGAAGAACTTGTGGCATATGCTCTACTCACCATGCCTTAGCCTCAACCTTGGCTCTTGAGGAAGCATTAGGTGTTACCCCTAGTTTTAATGGTGTGATTATAAGAGAGCTTGCTAATGGCTTCGAACTTTTGCAAAATCATATTAGACATATGTATCAGTTTGTTTTTCCTGATTATGTCAATTTAGCAGATATTAACCCTCTTCAAAAAACAAATCCTGATACTTCTGACTTTAGATTACCAAGTGATCTCAACGCCAAAATGACTGCAGACTATTTTGCTTCTTTACCTTTTAGTAGGAAAGCCCATACTGCTATAGCTTCATTAGTCGGAAAAGCTCCTAATCCTCATGGTATTTTTGTTGGAGGCACGACTACTAATATGACTATTATGCAATATAATGAGGTACAATCTATCTTAAATGACATATCAGCTTTTGTTGAACAATCTCTTATTCCTGATATTTATATTATTGCTGACTATTATAGTGACTATTATACACTTGGAAAAGGATATGGCAACTTTTTATCTGAGGGTCTTTTTTCAAAGGAACCTTACCCCATTCAATACACTGTTGGTGGTGTGTTGATTGATGGTATGAAAAGGCCCGTAGATCTTAGTTTCATTACGGAAAATCTTAAATATACATGGGCTGATGCTCCTAACGATGTTATTCTTCCTATGGGTGATTTATCTGTGCCTAATGCCAATAAACCAGGCGCCTATTCTTGGGTAACTGCGCCAAGATATAAGGGGTATGCTATGGAAGTCGGGCCCTTAGCCCGGATGACTATTAATGGTACTTATACCCATGGTGTTTCTGCAATGGATAGACTTATTGCAAGAGTACTCGAAGCTCAAAAAATCTGCCAAGTTATGCAAGGAATGCTTCAAATTGTAAAACTTGAACCCGCTCTTCAAATGCAGTGGCCCATTCCACCGGTCGCAAGTGGTGTAGGCATTGTAGCTGCATCACGTGGCGCTCTTATGCACTGGGTAGAAATTGAAAATAGTCTTATTAAAAACTATAAGCTTCTTCCTCCATCTAATTGGAATATGTCCCCTAAAGATAACAATGGACTCCGTAGTGCTGTTGAAGAAGCCCTTGTAGGCGCCCCTATTAAAGATCTTAGTAACCCCGTAGAAATTGGTAGAATTGTAAGAAGCTTCGACCCTTGTCTCAATTGTGCGGCCCACGTTACAAGTGATAGCCATGTGCCTTTTACAATTGGTATTGTATAGATGATTAAACTATTTGGCGTAGGGAATATATTACTTTGTGATGATGCAGTAGGCGTACGCGTATTAGAAAAGTTACTGCCTTTTATTAAGTCTTTGTCCTCTCCTATAGAAGCTTTTATAGGTGAAACAGATTGTTTTTTTTGTTTAGACAACATTAACGAAAATGATTTTGTAATAATTATTGATGCGACTTATTTAAATATAGAACCTGGAAGTGTCAGCTATTTTACTTTTTCAGAATGCAACAGATTTATCACGCCTTCACAATCAGCTCATGAAATGACCTTACTTAAAATACTTAGACTAGAATATCCAAAGATAAACGGCTATCTTATTGGTATCGAGATAGCTCAAATAACCTTTTCACTTGAATTATCCATGGTCTTGCAGCATAAGTTAGAGCGTATCTGCAACGAAATCCTAAAGTTCTTAGAAAGCGTTGTGAAATACTGATTTCAAGTATCGAGGGGGAATAATGTGAAACAAATTGTTATTGAAAAAAGTGTGCTTGAAAGCAATGATAAAAGAGCTGCCCTAAATAGAACCCTTTTTAAGACTCAAAAAACCTTTACCATTAATTTATTAGGTTCACCAGGTTCTGGGAAAACATCTATTCTGGAGAACATCATCAGCCTTCTTAGTGTTAAATACCATCTGGCTATTATAGAAGGCGACCTCTATACAGCAAAAGATGCAGATAGAATAGCGCGTTATAATACTAATGTCGTTCAAGTTAACACGGGAGGAGCTTGTCATTTAGATGCCTCTATGATAGATAAAGCCCTTCTTTATATTAATACGCTTGATTTGGATTTATTAATTATTGAGAATATAGGGAATCTGGTTTGCCCTGCTTCTTATGACTTAGGTGAAGATATGAAAATAGTTGTGATGAGTGTAACAGAAGGCAATGATAAACCTCTTAAGTATCCTTCTATGTTCCAGCGTTCTAGCGTTGTCATTCTTAATAAAATGGATATGCTTTCTCTTACAGATTTTAATACCGAAGAATTTCATCAGGATATTTACTCTCTAAATGAAACAATCAAAGTATTCGAAGTATCTTGCCAAGACGCTTCTGGCATAAATAATTTAATTGACTTCCTTATGTTGGCTATAAAAAACAAAAAGGATCTATAGCCTATGCCTGCTTTGAATTTAGTTGTTAAAGGAATTGTTCATGCCTCCCAAATAAGCACCTTACATACATTTATTTCCGGGAAATTTCATAATATCCTTTGTTTATCAGCTTTATCCTTTACTTATTAAAAATGGTTTTGAAGTTTTTACGCACAATCTGGTTCCTTGCAATGATAGTGGCTTATCTTTAGGTCAGTTAGCAATTGCTTCAGAACTTATAAGGAAGTGACTCTTTATGTGTATTGCTATTCCTGGCAAAGTAATAGAAATCTATGACTACGAAGCTTTAGTAGACTTTGGAAAGGTACAAAAACGTGTTAATACCTCTCTTATAGAAGATATTAGAATAAATGATTATATCTTAGTACATGCCGGCTACGGTGTTGAAAAGATGAATGAGCAAGAAGCATTAGATACGCTGGATGTATTTAAAATGCTATGTGATGACTTTTAAGTGGGTGAAAGAATGGACTATATAAATAGTTTTAAAAATGTTACGCTTACAAAAAAGCTTCTTGCCAAAACCTATAAATTGGAGAACCGTCCCCAAAAGTTACTTAATATTATGGAGGTTTGCGGAACACATACTATGAGTATTTATAAAAATGGTATTGATAAGCTCTTGCCATCTTATATTAACCTTTTATCAGGCCCTGGTTGTCCTGTCTGTGTAACGGATATAAGTTATATTGATGCTGCCCTTGAGCTATCTGAAAATAGAAACATTATTATTGCTACATTTGGGGATATGATCAGAGTACCCGGTAGTACTTCCTCGTTAGCTACCTCACGTGCAAACGGTGCTCATATTGAAATTGTTTATTCTCCTCTTGATTGTATTACCCTAGCTAAGATGCATCCAGATCAAGAGGTTGTTTTCCTTAGTGTGGGATTTGAAACAACTGCACCTCTTATTGCTCTCACCATTCAAAAAGCGATGCAGCACGCTCTTCTTAATTTCAGTGTGCTCCTTAGCCTAAAAACAATGCCTTATGCTATGGAACGGCTTATATTTGATCAAAGTATCTCTATAGATGCCTTTATCTGCCCTGGACATGTAGCCGCTATTATAGGTGCTGAGGTCTTTAATACTCTAGCTGCTAAATATCATGTACCTATGGTCATCGCCGGTTTTGAATGTCTGGACTTAGTCGGCGCTATTTATAGGCTTATAGAAATGATCAATAACCAAGACTACAGTTGCAAAAACTTGTATAAAAGAGTTGTTAAAGTAAACGGAAATACAAAGGCTTTAGCCCTTTTAGATGAAGTATTTGAAGTAACGGATAGTTCTTGGCGTGGTCTTGGCATTATTCCTAAAACAGGTTTGTCCTTAAAGTCTGACTTTAAAGCCTTTAATGCCCTCTTAAAGTTTGGTTTAACTTTACGTGATGTTAAAGTCCCTCCTAAATGTCTATGTGGTGATATCTTAAGAGGCCTTAAAAAGCCTCTTGAATGCCCACTTTATAAAACGGTATGTACACCTTTGAATCCCGTAGGAGCATGCATGGTCTCTAGTGAAGGAACCTGCATGAATTTTTATAAATATAATAATTGAGGTGATTAAAGTGGAGCTAATAACTTTGGCACATGGCAGCGGAGGGCTTGAATCCGCAAAGCTTATCAATGATTTATTTTTGTCCTATTTTAATAATGATATTTTGTGTAAACAAAATGATGCTAGTCTTGTTAACCCTATAGATGGCATATTAGCGATCACAACAGATAGCTTTGTTGTAAACCCTTTGTTTTTCCCAGGGGGTGACATTGGCAAACTTTCTATATGTGGTACAATCAATGATTTATGTGTAAGTGGGGCGACCCCACTGTATATAACAGCTGGTTTCATTATTGAAGAAGGCTTTAATATGTGTCCTTTAGAAAAAATAGTGTATTCTATGGCTAAAACAGCAACTCTTGCAAAGGTTAAAATCATTGCTGGTGATACTAAAGTTGTAGAAAAAGGTAAGTGTGATGGTATTTATATTAATACAACAGGTATAGGCGTTATAGAAAATTATGTATTAAGTCATCAATTTGAAATAGGTGATAAAATTATTGTAAGTGGCTCAATAGGTGACCACGGCGCATGCATTATGAGTAAAAGAGCCATGTTAGCCTTTGACAGCAGTCTTAAAAGCGATTGTGCTCCTTTACATGCCGTTACAAAAGCTATCTTAAATGCAAGTGCTAATGTCCGCATGATGCGTGACCCTACCCGTGGCGGACTTGCAACCACCTTAAATGAACTTCTCCTAAATACAGATAAAAGCATGATGATTTATGAAAACCTCCTTCCTATTAAAGAAGAGGTCAGGAATTTCTGCGATATTCTTGGCCTTGACCCCTTATACGTTGCAAATGAGGGTAAGCTTATTTGTATTGTATCTGATGAAGACAGCGATAAAGTTTTAGAAGTGATGCAAAAACATTCGCTAAGTAAAGATGCGGTTATTATAGGTGAAATTACCGCTGATCACTCTAACAAAGTCTATCTCAAAACATCTCTCGGTGCCACCAAACGTCTCTCTATGGCAACTGGCGAACTTTTACCCCGTATTTGCTAGACTAATCTTTGAATTTATAACCCCGTAGTGGCAGGTCTCCGTGCCTGCTGGGTTTAAAACAAGGCAAGCACCGAGACTTGCTGCTACAAAAAAATAGAAAAATAGAAAAATAGGGACGATCCTTTAAAACCACAGTTTTAAAGAACCGTCCCTATTCTAATTATTGAACGCTCTCAATTATTCATATTCTAATTTTATTGGTTTTTTTATAGAAATCCCATTATCTACTTCTGCTTCAAAAATATATTGTAGCTTTAAACTTTCATTGTCTATAAATTCTCTAGGAAATCTTACTTCCAATGTTTTGTCATCAACCCATTTTGTTTCATATATAAGTGGTTCTTCTGTTTCACACCATATTGATTTACCTATAAGTTCCTCTGAATTTATTTTCATAGGATTATCAAACTTTATGGTAATACACCTAGGAATTTGTTTTATATCTGTACCCTCCGCTGGTACTATACTATATGTAATATACTCCGAATAACTCAAAGAAATAGTTGCTAACTTAACAGTTCCATATATATTCATTATAATTAACAGGAAAATAAGTACAACAGAAGGACTTATGCTTTTACGTCTTTCTTCTGCTCTCTCAAAGGCTAAAAGCTTTACTACATTCTTCTCTATATCTTTTCTCCATAGTAATACAAATGGGGTTACAACAACCATTGATACTAAATGAAGCGTTTGCCCAAAGTTATCAAAAAATATTTGTTTTGATACTACTACCTCAAATATTGGGATACCAAACAAATCAAATACTACTAATAAGAGTAATAAGAGCACAAAAATATCTTTGAAAACCTTTTTTCCCTTTTCTTCATACATTATAATCAAGATAAAAATAAAAAATACATGATAGCCCCAAGCTATTCCTGAAGCTCCGTGACCTGATCCTCCGTTTGCATGCAGATAATCTATCCCTGTAGTTGATATAAATGTCAAAAGGGATATAAACGCAAATCGCGAAGAGCCAATAATTATTTCAATCATACTGCCAAATAATAAAAATACCAATAAGTTCCCTGGCAAATGAATGATAAGCATTCCAGGCGAATGTGTAAAGGCCG
>Ga0123336_10003576_pt1 | contig 12925 bp, 10 predicted proteins | sample SSSSmetaG_FD_96466 | JGI IMG/M metagenome (GOLD analysis project Ga0123336, IMG submission 96466) | Glacier valley bacterial and archeal communities from Borup Fiord, Nunavut, Canada, to study Microbial Dark Matter (Phase II) - ​SSSS metaG | ecosystem: Environmental > Aquatic > Freshwater > Ice... | reverse complement strand
CGCCTGCTTGGATGGCGGTCGGTTCATCCATGGCGGCGGCTTCTCGACGGAGACCGCTGGCCAGTCGCTCTGAAGCAGCAGCACTTGGTCAACAATGGAGCGGCACGCGTATTGCTCTAGGCCGACCGCATGCATCGCAGATCGGTCTTGGTCAAAAGCGCAAAGAGCCGCTCCTTTCTTGTTGATATCGCTCCTTCCACACTAAAGCCGGGAGTTCTGGACCTAACGATCGAGCCCGTTGGATCGATTGCCGCAGCCGTTGAGAACAGCGGGCTGTGCCTCGGTGATGGTGTGCTTGGCCTCGTCGCCGAACTGCTTGCTGAGATCGCCAGAGAACGCGAAGCTGAGAGCCATGAACCCCATTCAACCCGATAGTCTCAAATCGTGGACGGGTACTCCGCCTGAGTCTTGGGACGCTTATTACGTACGCGTAACCCAGGCCGAGAGCGTCAAGGCTGAGCTCTCCATCCCCAACCAGATTGCGCGCGCTCGCGAGCTTGCGAACGAGCGGCGACCGGGGGGGCACTTTCGAATCTACCTGGAGCCAAAGCACGTCGGTGGCAAGCTCTGGATTGATCAGCGAGCGGCGCTTCGCGAACTCGTGCAAGACATCACCGCCGGTCGCGTTCGACGGGTGACGGCGCGGCACACAGATCGCCTCTGGCGAGGGCCTCTCATCCAGGAACGCCTTCTATCGATATTCAGTAAATACCAGGTCGAGCTTTGGGACTTCACTAGCCAGCGAGACTACAAGAGCGCTCACGGCCGGTTCTCGCTTCAGGTGCTGGGAGCTGCCTCCGAATACGAGCTGAATATCTCCGCCGAGCGCATTCGGGAAATGAAGCGGGGAAAGGCGCAGAAGGGCAAAACAGGTGGTGGCCCGCCCCCGTATGGATACACCTGTCAGTCGCGACGTATCCTGGAGCAGGTCAATGCGGGTATCCCGCGAGACGAGGCGTATCGCTGCGCGTGTCTCGACTATCCGATCGGGAAGAGTTGGTACGTCGACGAAAAGGAGGCAGAGGTCGTCCGTCTGATCTACGAGTTCTACACGTCCAGCGACAACCGCATGGGGTTCAAGCGGATCGCGCGGCTCCTCAACGTGCGCGGCATCAAGGGCCGCAATGGCTTCTCCTGGTTCGCCCAAGCCGTCGCGCGGATCGTGAACAACCCCGCCTACGCAGGCTTCACGACGTTCGACGAACAGTCATATCGCCAGCAGGTGCCCTCCCAACGACCGCGCCACCTTCAAGAACGGTACGCCGGAGAGCATCCCCAATTGATCCCAGAGGAGCTGTGGCTTCGCGCCCAGCAGATCAAGACGCAAGAGAATGACGTCCTTCGAACCCGCGACTCATCGACGGAGCAACGAGTCTTCTCGCTAACAGGCATCCTGCGGTGCCCGAAGTGCGAGTGCCGAATGATTGGCAAGTGGAGCAACCGCTCTTCTCGGTCCTACTACATCTGCAACCGACGTCACGGCAGCGGACCTGAAGAGTGCGATGTTCCGCTGCTGAACGCGGGACAGCTTCATGCGCAGGTCTGGCAGTGGGTTCATGAGCTGCTCACTTCACCCCAGTTTCTCCTTCAGCATCTGCAGCGGCTCACCAAGCAGATGAAGTCTGAGCTGCCCGAAACCGAAAAACGGAGCACGGCGTGCAAGCGGCGTCACGATGACCTCAAGGCGGCGCTGGCGAAGTACTACGCTCTCTTTGAGGCGTCTAGGGACCCCGCGCAGGATGCCCCGCTCCTGGAACGCGTGCGGGAGCTGAAGGCCGAACTGCACATGGTCGAAGAGGAGCTATTGGATAGCTCCAAGAAAGCCGCTCCCCTGCCAAAACGTCTGACAGAAGTGTGGGTGCGGGAATACCTCGCTAAGCTTCGCGCGCAGCTAGACGTGCGTCCGGAGGCTCAACGCACCCTCTATCACCACCTCAAGCGCGAGCACGGGTTTTGCGTCAACGTCATCTCGAAGGAGATTTTTGCGATCTCGATCCAACTTCCGCTGTCCAACCAGACCGCTAAAAACGCTGGAGCTACGCGACTATCTGGAACTACGCGACTATACGCGGTGGGGTCCTCCAACAAGTTGGGGCCCGGTATAACAGGCTTGCCGGTGCCTGGCGCGCCGACCATCAAGAGGTTGTGACCTCCGGCTGCGGCGATCTCCAATGCCAGCTTGGCGTGTTCTTGTCCGCACACGTCGCCGAGATCGACCTCGGTGTTGGGATCTTCAGTCGGCGGCGGCGGCTCGGCGACGCGGGCCAACGGCGGCCCGCCGGTTAGATGTGCCACCACCTCAGCCAGCGACGACGCGCCCAACACCAGCACATCGCGCAGGGCAGCCGCCTCACCTGCCGACGCGGAAGGCAGCACCAGCGCCCGCGCCTTCCGCGCCCGCGCCAACATCGCCGCCGGCAACGCGCCCGCAATGGAGCGCAGACTGCCGTCGAGACCGAGCTCGCCCATGGCCATGACCCCGTCGAGAGCGGCCGCCGGAATGACCTCTTGCGCGGTCAAGATGCCGAGAGCAATCGGCAGATCGAAGGCGGCGCCGTCTTTGCGAATGTCGGCCGGCGCCAGATTGATCGTGACCTTGCGCGCCGGCAGCTTCCAGCCGCTATGCAACAGCGCCGATCGCACCCGCACGCCGCCTTCTTTGACGGCGCTGGCTCCGAGGCCCACCAGATGATAGCCGGGCAAGCCGAGCGAGACGTCCACCTCGGTGCAGACGGCAAACGCCTCCACACCCAACACCCCGGCCGACTGGATCTGCGCAAGCATGAATCATTGCAAAGCACATCGCGTGCCAGTCGCACACGGCCACAAACCGAGGCGAACCGCCAAATTTGTCGTCGCTGTCGTCCGAAATTCGGACGCCGTCCGCGGCTCGGACAATCAGGCTACAATCATCCATGTCCTATCGCGACGAGCTCGAAGCCGCACGGGCCCACGCCACCTCCGCGGAGGAAGACCTCGCCGCTGCGCGGGCCGAAATCAGCACCGACGAAAAACGAATCGCCGAGCTCGAGAAGCAGCTCGCCCAGGCTCAGCGACGGGTCGGCCAGGCGCAAGACGACCACTCCAATCGGCGTGCCGACGACTCCAGCAAAGGCGGCTCCGGTGCGAGCATCATACTCGGAGTGCTGGTCGTGTCGGCTGCCGTCGCTGGCGCGCTGATCTTCGGTCCCACTGGTCGCTCGCGCCGCTTTGGAAACGCTCCCGCAGGCAACACCTTCGACGTATCCAGCTCGTTGAGCGAGGCCACCGCCCTGGCCCGCGCCAAACTCCCTGACGCCGAGCTGGTCTCGATGAGAGCGCACTACGTGACCGAAGACGGCCTCAGCCAGCTGCAGTACAACGACGACGTCCGCTATCGGTTTCGCTCACCGTCGCTGGCCAACCAACCCGCGCCCCAGGCCAGCAAGCTCGGTGCACCCCCGGTCGACACCCGAAAGCCTTGCCGCGTCTCGGTTTGGGTCAGCTCCTCGAGCGCATTGCACGCTGGCAGCGCCTCCGACGCCGGCAATTGTGGCGACCCGCCCCCATCGGGACCGCTGCGCTGCACGGTCGCCAACGTCTGGCAGCGTGCACTCATGGCCGGCGCCCCCAAAGACTCGCTCGCCGACGTGAGCCTCGACCCCAAGAATCGGCTCTGGCACTGGAAGCTGACCGTCACCGACCGCAACACGTCACGCATCGTCTTCCGCTACGACAGCGACGACGACTGCTAGGGGGCCCTTACTCGGCCAGGTTGAAGATCTCCAGAGCCACGCCGCCGCGCCCGAAGCCCTTTGACTTGCGCAACACCGCCGCATGCAGGCCAGCGACGTGCCACGCCGTCGGTCGGCCTTGTCCCGGCAAGCGCAAGACCAGCTTCGACGTCGCGGCTTTCTTGTCGATGACGAACAGATCGAAGTCGTCCTTGTCGACCTTCTGCCGCTTCAACGCCGGCGGATTGGTCGGATCTACCGTTGCTGACACCAACAGGCGGCCATCGTCGACATGCTGCTGGGCGATGGACTCGGCTTCGTAGATCACGAGCGGGCGCGCCAGCTCCACCGCCCGTCGCGACAGTCCGTCGATGAGAAACAAATCGCGGTGATCCTCGCCGAGCTCGACGAAGAGATCGCCGGGGCCATGTTTGGCGTGGATCTGCTGCGCGGTGGCGAAGCCGACCACGTCGCTGATCTCGTCGATGACGATGACCGTGCCGTTGGGCCCAACGAAGGCGTCGAAGCGGCCATAGCGACTGGGCCGCAGCATGTCGCGCGCTTTGTCGAAGACACCGCTCTGCTGCGTCGCCGCCGAAGTGAGCCCGTCACTCCACCACAAGATGCGGAAGGAGCCAGCTTTGTGGTTCACTTTGCCGTCGCTGCCCTCGTGTAGGACCACCTTGCGCAGCGGCTTCCAGGTGTCACGCAGGATGGCCACCAGGACATGGTCATTCTTTTTTTCGACATGGTCATAGGTCACCACCACTGGCTTGCCATCGACGGTGGAGAGCGCCAGCCGATCCACCGGTCCAAGCTTTTCGGGCGAGGCACCTTTGGCGCTCCATACCTGGGCCGACAGCTGGGAGGCGCCCGTCTTGTTCACCACCAAGAGGCGCTCGTTGTCGAGCCACCACAGCGACGACACCTGAGACGGTAAGCCAGGTACCACCGTCTCCGGCGCCGGCGACGTATCGATGGCCTGAAGATGCAGCGTCGACGGACCGGAGCCGTCGGTGGTCAGCCAGGCGATGGCATTGCCGTCGGGGCGAAGCGCGAACGCGTCGTCGATGAAGCCGGTCGCGGGCTGCACCCGCCACACCGGTGTCTGCGCGGCGGCGACTGCGGGGACGAGCAAAACCAACAGCGCGAGGAGCTTCATGCCGAAAGAGTGAGCAAAGCCGGGGTCGCCGTCAAGATCGCGCCATCAAGGCGGCTCCGTCGGCAACGGTGACGGCGAGCTCACCACCACGCGCTTGCCGGTCTGCGGATGGGGCACGATGAGATCGGTGGCATGGAGGCACAGCCGGGTGTGCAGCGCCTCGGCTCGCCCGCTGCCGTACAGTCGGTCACCGACGAGAGGATGCCCGATCGCCGCCAGATGGACGCGAAGCTGATGGGTTCGTCCGGTCTCGAGCTCGAGGCTCAAAGCGGTCGACTGCGGGCCGTGTCCGACAACGCGCCAGCGACTGGCCGCCGCCTGACCACCGTCGGCGTGTTCCGGCAGAGTGATCCTGCGGCGGGGATCGGCCGGATCACGCGCGATGCGCAAGCTGACCCGGCCTTCACCGTCGAGACGTCCGGCAGCGAAGGCCAGATAACGGCGCTCGATCTGGTGCGCCTCCAACGCCGTCTGCAACGGGGCCCGCGCCGCCTCGGACAGCGCAAACAGCACCAATCCCGACGCGTCACGATCCAGCCGATGCAGGAGGCGCGCCGTCGGATGGCGTGACCGCACCAATGCATCGAGCGATCCAGCCTCGTCGGCGCGCGTGGCCTGCGACACCATACCGGCTGGTTTGTCGACGACCAGGAACCAGTCGTCGACGTAACGAACCTCGAACGGCAGCGCTACCTTTGACCCCGCTGTATCGTCGACGAAGACCACCAGCTTCATACCGACGGCCACGGTCGCTGTGGCATCGCGGGCCCGTTTCCCGTCGACGTGGACGCTGCCCTGCGCCACCAGCGCCCTTGCACCCGCCTGCGATAGCTTGAGCCGCGCCGACAACAGCTCCGCCAGACGCGCCGGATCTCCGACGGCAGCGGTGAGGATCTTCTTCACGAGCTGCGGGTCAACGCCACCGCCACCTCGCCCGCAAAGGCCGCGTTGTGCAGTGCCAGCGCACGATTGGCGATGAGGCTCTTTCCGTCGGTGGCACGTGCCATGAATGCCAACAGATGCGGAGTGATGGCCTTGCCACGCACACCATTGGCGTCGGCGTCGGCGAGCGCCTGTGCGATGGCCTCGTCGACCCACGCCTGGTCGAGCGCCGCAGCCGCCGGGATGGGATTGGCCAGCACCACACCCCGCGTGGGATGGAGCTCGAAATGCGCGTGTAACAGCGCCGCTGCCGTCGCTGCTGAATCCACACGATGCTCGAGACGTAGGCCACTCGACCGGGTGTAAAACGCCGGAAATTCGTCGGTACCCACGCCGACCACCAGCACACCCAGCGACTCCAGAACTTCCAAGGTGCGCGGCAGATCGAGGATCGCCTTGGCCCCAGCCGACACCACCGCCACCGGCTCCCGCGCCAGAGTCGACAGATCGCTCGACACGTCCCACTCCTCGCCACGGTGGACGCCGCCGATGCCCCCCGTCGAGAACACACGAATGCCAGCCCGCGCCGCAGCCCAGGTGGTGGCGGAAACGGTCGTCGCCCCGTCGGCGCCGCGCGCACAGAGCGGGCCCAGATCGGCCACACCGCACTTGGCCCAGCGGCCATCCGTCGCCCGCGCCATCCGCTCCAGGGTCGCCGCGTCGATACCCACCCGCACCTGGCCCTTCACGACTGCTATCGTCGCTGGCGTAGCTCCCGCCCGGCGCACCTCGGCTTCGAGCGCCTGGCCGATCTCCAGATTCTGCGGCCACGGCAGTCCATGCGCGACCAGCGTCGACTCGAGCGCCACCACCGCGCCCCCGTCGCGCAATACCGCCTCGACCTCAGGCGCAACGACCAATGACCTCAACCGAACCGCCCGTCGCTCAATTGCTCTCGCGCGGAGCCACCTGACGGCGAATCTCCTCGAGCTCGGCGCGTTCCACCAGATACACCGCGTTGCAGAAATTGCAGATGATCTCGGCCGGCTTGTCCGCTGCCGCCATCTCGTCGAGCTCGGTGGGGGGAAGCATGCGCAACATGTTGGTAATCCGTCCGTCGGAACACGGACAAGCGAACTGCACCGGGCGCTCATCGAGCCATTCGATCGGCTCCTCACCGACGAGACCTGCTGCCAGCTGCTGCGCCGTCTGTTCCCCGCCCAACACCAGCTCGCGAAAGCGCCCCGTACGTAGCGCGTGTTGCACCTCGCGCACCAGTTGCGGATCTCCGCCCGGCAAAGCCTGCACCAAGATTCCCGCCGCACACATCTTGCCGTCGACGACTGCCACTTCACACCCCAGCGCCGAGGGCACCTGCTCGCTGATGCGCAGATACGCCTCGATGTCTTCGTCGACTTCGCCGGTGGTCAGCGAGACCTGCCCTTGATACAGATCGCGCAGACCCAGATCGCGCGTCACGTTGACCACCCCGATCCGCCCGAGCAGAAGATCGCTCCGCTGCGCCTCCGCCTCGGGGTAGGTGACATAGCCGCGCACGTCGCCGGATCCGTTGGCGTCGACGGTGACCCGCCCAATCGGCCCATCGCCGGCGAGCTGCACCGTCACCCGCTCGAGGTTCTTGGTCAGCGTCGCCAGCAGCAGCCCCGACGTCAGCGCCTTGCCGAGTGCAACTGTCGTCCCCAGCACCAGCTTGTGACGGCGACGCGCCTCCTCGACGACACTTCGGGTCACGGCGCAGGTCACCCGCAAGCTGGAGCTCTCGGTGACACCACGCACCAAATGGTCAGGTAGGCCCATAGCGACTCTTTCGTAAGAGTAACACGCACATGCTACGCTCGCGCCCGCGATGCGAGTCTGGCGGACGCCCGCGTTCGAAGAAGAGCGAGATCGCTTCGCGCTGCGCTTCTGTTGCGAAGATTGCGGCCATTATGACCCGCGCCTTTTGCGCTGCAGCCACGACTGGCCAGAGGAGCTGCATCGCGCCGAACGGTACCTCTCACCGACGGAAGATGTGGTGTTTTGTAAGGAGTTCGAGCTGTGCTGACGCCCGCCGCCGCGTTTGGGAGTGCGCTGTTTGCCGGACGCCTGCGCCGCATCTCGGCCGCGTCGGAGTCGCTGGTCGGTGAGCTCGGCCTGCCGGCGGTTTGCTCGGCAGTCAATGACGGCGTTGCCGTCGCTGGTGCGCTCGGTGCGGCACTGATCGACGGTTTTGGTGCCGGCGCGGTCATCGAGCTTCCGACGGGACCGTCGCTGTCGGTGCTCACCAGCCTCGGGCTCATGAACGAGCTGCGTGGCCCGGTGGTGCTCGCCGCGAGCGCCCATCTCGACGGACGCGCCGCCTGGTCTCACGAGGCCCACCTCTGTCAGCTCGAGGCCGCCGTGGCCGACGAGGCCTATCACCTCGGGCGAGTGGCCGTCCGTTTGTCGCGTCAGGGCGGTTTTCCAGTGCTGGTTCGTCTGCCGACCCATTCGGAGGTCGGGGTGGTCGCCGAGCTACCTCCCGATCTGCCACCCGTACCCGGCGGCTTCTCGCGCGCAGCCGGTCCCCATCGTGCCGGTGCCGAGAGCCGCTTCTATCACCGGCAAAAACGGAGTCGTCGACTGCGGCTCGTCGAGGATCTGGTCGATCTGCTCTGTGTGCAGCTCGGCGTCGAGGGCCCGCGCGCGGTGATTGTGGCCGGCCACCTGCCCCCCGAGGTGCAAGCGCGTGCCTGGGCGCGCCGTCTGCCGTCGCTGCGCCTCGGCGCCTCGTGGCCTCTGCCCGAAGCACGCCTGCGCGATTTTCTGCACAATCGAGATCGGGTCTTGGTGCTGGAAGAGGGGGAGCCGGCGTTGTTGCGCACGCTGCGCGCGTTTGCCCATCACCAGCGGTTGCCGTGTGAGGTCGAAGGCACCGACGGGCCCTGGCCGCAGATCTTCACAACTGATCAACTGGAGATCGTCCTCACCCGCTTTGGTGGCCGTGTGCGTGGTGAGGTCTCGCCGGTCAGTCGGCCCGGCTCGACCTTCGCCGCCATTCGCGAGGCCATCGACGCGCTCCCCGAGGACGAAGACGAGCCTTGGCCGCTCTACTATGCCCGCGCGTCGTCGATGGCGGATCGACCGCCGGCCGATCCGCCCCCGCCGCTGGTCATGGCGCTACGCACGATCGGCAGGCCCGTCGTGGTCGTCGCCGAGCCGACCTCCAACCTCGATCCGCGTGACGCTGGCCGCACCCTCGACATCGAGGTCGAGACTGGTCAGGCCGCTGCCGTCGCTGGCGCCCTCAGCGATGCACTCTCGGGCGGGGCTCTGCCAGTGGCCGTGATCGGTCAGCCCGGCCTCGATCAGCTCGAGTACCTGGCCATTCACGACAACGCCGTCGCCCAGCGCGATCTCTTGCACATCATCGTCGCACCGCGCAGCGCCGCCAGCTCCATCGAGGCTCGGCTGACGGCGCTGCACATCTCGGTCGCCACCGCCGGCCTCGCCGATGCGCGCCTCGGCGCAACGCTGACCACCGTGGCCGGTCAGCCACTACAAAAAGGCGCGACCCGCGCCCTCATCTGCTACCAAGAACGCTGATGCTGCGCTTCTTGTTCTCCCTCATCATGCTTGCGGTGCTGGCCTATTTCGCCACCAGCGTTCCCCTCGGCAAGCGCACGCTGTGGGGGCACATGGTGGCCATCTTCCGCACCGAACAAGCGCAAGATCTCGTCGACGGCACCAAGGACGAGGCCAAGAAGCTCGCCGACCGCCTCCGCAATGGGCTCGGCACCGACGGCGGCGTGACCACCAAGCCCACTGTAGAGGCCGGCACCGCAAAGCCGCTCGATCCGCTGCGCCACGACGAGCAGAAGCAAATGCAGAAGCTAGTCAAAGAACGCGCGCACTAGCACGTTGCCGACCCTCCCTGGGCGGAGCATGATCGAGCTACGATGACGCGCACGCTGTGTCTGTTGGTCCTTCTGGGTGGCCTCGCCCATGCCGAGGAGCCGCTGTGGACCGAAGGCACCCGCGGCGCAACTCCGCCGCTCGGCCTGCAATCCTTCGTCAAGCTGGCGCGCACCCTCGGCCCGGCCGTGGTCAACATCGTCGCCCTCAGCAACATCGGCGGCGACGCGCCCGAAGGCCAGCCCAGCAACGGTGAACGCCCCCGTCGCGGCCGCGGCCAGGGCACGGGCTTCGTCATCCAGAAAAACGGCTTCATCCTCACCAACCACCACGTCGTCGAGAACGCAGACGACATCCGCGTCCGCTTCGCCGACGAGCGCGAGATGACCGCCCACCTCGTCGGCAAAGACGAGCGCACCGACATCGCGCTCCTCAAGGTCGAAGCCACCGACCTCGCCGTCGCCCCGCTCGGCAACTCCGACGACATCCAGATCGGTGAATGGGTGGTCGCCATCGGCAACCCCTTCGGCCTCGATCACACCGTCACCATCGGCATCGTGAGCGCCAAGGGCCGTCGCGACATTCGCCCCAGCGCCGAGTCCACCGGCATCTACGACTTCATCCAGACCGACGCCTCCATCAACCCCGGCAACTCCGGCGGCCCGCTCATCAACACCCGCGGCGAAGTGGTCGGCATGAACACCGCCATGAACGCCCGCGCGCAAGGCATCGGCTTTGCGATCCCCATCAACATGGTCAAGGTCATCGCGCCGCTTCTCCGTCAGTACGGCCACGCACCGCGCAGCTGGCTCGGCGTCCATCCGCAGGCCGTCACTGGTCATCTCCGACGGGCGTTCAACCTTCCCGAGGCGCGTGGTGCGCTCCTCTCCGACGTGGTGCCTGACTCGCCCGCACAGGCCGCCGGCCTCTTGCCCGGAGATGTCATCCTCGATTACGACGGCCGCGCGCTACGCCGCGCCGACGATCTCACCTGGCTCGTGGCCACCACGCCTTCTGGCCGCAAGATCGCGCTCAACATCATCCGCAAGGGCAAGCCGCTCAAGATCGAGGTCGTCCCCGTCGCTGCCACCGACGAGCCCAAGCGCGAAGCACGGTCGCCATCAAAGCCCGACGGCAAACGCTCCGCGCTCGGCATGACCGTCTCCGAGATCTCGACGGCGATGGCGCAAGAGCTCGGCAACCCCAAGATCTTCGGCGTGGTGGTCATGTCCGTCGAGCCCGACAGCCCCGCCGTCGAAGCCGGCGTCGAGCGCGGCGACATCATTCTCCGCGTCGGAGACTCACTGGTCAAAGTGCTGGATGACTATGCGGGGGCAGTGCGGAAAGTACCTTCGAAAGACTTACTGCGCCTCTTGGTCAAACGCGACGGCAAGAACCTCTGGGTCGCGTTTCCGAAGCGCTGACTATGTTGAGCGTGAGCCTTGCGCGCACGCTCGGCTCACTACTTGGACGTGTCCGTGCACCAAAGGCCCATCGACGTGGCCTTCTCGATGATCTTCTCGCATGAAGCGCCGGCACCGTTGGCGAACGAGCAGGCCGACAACGCCTGCACGTACTCCGACCCGCTCACCGCAACAGCCTCGAGGGTCTTCTCTTTGGTCGTCTGAGCCGCAGTCGCCGCATCCTTTTCGGCGGTGGTCTCCGTGGACGCCTTGGGCCGCAGGATCTGCAGACCAGCGGACTTCTCCAGCGTTCCGCAGCTGGCATCGCAGCCGGCCTTCCACTTGTCGGCTTCGGTGCCCTTGCACGTCGACGGCGCGCGCTCGCAGAACGCGGTGCACGGCGAGTACATGCCGAGGGTGACCACCAGGCCGACGAGCAACATCGCACCAGCGATGCCGAAGCCGATCAGGTTGGAGCGCGACGCATTGCTACGCTTGGTCTTCTCGAAGACCACGAAGCTGCGCTCCTCCTCGGGAGGCAGCGAGCTGAAGTCCTTGTCGCCGGTCGACTTGCGACCGAGCACCGTCATGAACGACACCACCAACGTGAACGCGGCCAGCGCCACACCGATGCCTGGCCAGATGATGGCGCCAAGCGCAATCGAGAACGGACGCAGCGTCTCGAGGAGACCCAGGCCTCCGCAGACGACGATGACGGCGACCATGGCGATATCCCAAACCATGGACGCGTTCTTTTCGGGCGGAGGAGGAGCCTGAAGATCGTTTGACATGCGGCGATTTTAGACGGAATTGCAATCGAAGCAAGTACCCGTTTTTGGTCCCCATTTTCCTGAAAATAGTTGGGAACTAATCCGTAAAACGTAACCCCTATTCGGCCTCTATTCGCCGGGGCTGGGGGCGTCCGAGCGGCGCAGGATGACGAACTCGACGCGGCGGTTCTGGCTCCAGCACTTGTCGTTGTGCTGCGGGCACACGGGCTTGGTCTCGCCATAGCCGTGCGACTGCAGCCGCTTGTCCTCGACGCCGTGCTCGACGAGATAGGCCTTCACCGAGGCCGCACGGGCCTCGGTGAGCCGCATGTTGTCGTCGTCGTTGCCGCGCTCGTCGGCGTGGCCTTGGATCTCGAGCAACAAGATCGCCGGGTTCCCCTTCAAAGTCGCCGTGATGGCGTCGAGAATCGGGAACGAAACCGGCTTGATGATCGCCTTGCCCGTCTCGAAGTAGATCTTGTCGAGGATCTCCAGCTTACCGCGACGCAACACGACGCGCCCTTTGTCGGGGCAGCCGTCCTCGTCCTGAAAGCCGTTGTACGTCTCCGGCTCGTTGGGGCACTTGTCGTCCTTGTCGAGGATGCGGTCTTTGTCGTTGTCCGGATCCGGGCAGCCGTCCTGGTCCTCGAAGCCGTCCTTGTCCTCGGGCTCGTTGGGGCACAGGTCGTCGACGTCGGGAATGCCGTCCTTGTCGTTGTCCGGATCCGGGCAACCGTCGGTGTCCTCGAAGCCGTCCTTGTCCTCTGGATCATCCGGGCACTTGTCGACCTTGTCCGGAATGCCGTCGCCGTCGCGGTCGAGATCGAGGCTATCCGGGCAGCCGTCCTCATCCTCGAAGCCATTCTTGGTCTCGGGCTCGTTGGGGCACTTGTCGACCTTGTCAGGAATGCCGTCGCGATCGTTGTCCGGATCGGGGCAGCCGTCCGAGTCCTCGAAGTCGTCGATGTCCTCGGGATCGTCCGGGCACTTGTCGATGTCGTCCTTGATGCCGTCGCCGTCGCGGTCGCCGATCGACGGCTCGAAGATGAAGCCGAGGAACGCGCGCCCGACGGGCCCGCCCGTCTGATTCGGAATCAAGCT
>Ga0123336_10003574_pt1 | contig 12930 bp, 10 predicted proteins | sample SSSSmetaG_FD_96466 | JGI IMG/M metagenome (GOLD analysis project Ga0123336, IMG submission 96466) | Glacier valley bacterial and archeal communities from Borup Fiord, Nunavut, Canada, to study Microbial Dark Matter (Phase II) - ​SSSS metaG | ecosystem: Environmental > Aquatic > Freshwater > Ice... | reverse complement strand
GCCGGTGAGAATGTTCACAAGCGCGATGGCGACTGGATCAATTTTTTCAAGGTACATCATTAGAGCTCGTAGGCTGTTTCCGTGTGCCACGATGATACTATTATGCTGGCTTCGTAATCCCGGTTCAACATCAGATTTAAAAAAAGGTATGACACGGTTGTAGGTATCTTCCAGACTCTCACCATCAGGAGGCCGTGTATGATAGCTTCGCCGCCAAAGATCTACCTGCTCTGCGCCATATCGTTCTATGGTTTCTTCTTTGTTCATTCCCTGGAGACTGCCATACATTCGCTCATTCAGCGCAACTGTTTTGACCACCGGTACATTCCCTTCATTTATTTCAGCAAGAATGATTCGCATTGTTTCCTGCGCGCGATGGAGCATAGACGTATAACCGGTTGAATAATGAATGCCACACAGTTTTTTTCCTGCCTCATGCGCTTCTTTTTCTCCCAGAGGAGTAAGCCCTATGTCAAGACTTCCGGTGAATCGATTCTCCAGGTTATAGATCGATTGTCCATGACGAACCAGGGTGAGTATGGGCATATAATTTCAAGATAACGCTTTATCCAATGGTACCTGGCAAGGTGTATAAAGTTTAGCGCGTGATAGATGAAAATGCGTGAACGATGTAACTCTTTTTAAAAAGAATGTAAGGCTCTGCGGTGCCACAGAACACACTTTTGTAATTGTATTGGAGAAGGTCATTTTAACGAAAGCTCATTTTATCAAAAGATCGTTGCCGGATGGATCAGTTGAAAGGTACCGGGTATTTGCCCGGGTTAAGAATGATCTCTTGATTCATTTGGATAATAAAAATTTTACCTAACACAACAAGGATGAATAAGTTAAAGAATAAGACCGTATTTATCACCGGAGGCTTGTCAGGTATCGGAAAAGCCTGTGCAATAGCCGCTGCCAAAGAAGGAGCCAATATTGTGATTGGTGATATGAAGTCACCAACATCGGATGCGTCGATAGCGGAAATACAAAAAGTGAATGCGGCAGCGATCTTTCTGGAGTGTAATGTGTCCATATTTTCAGATGTCGAAAAAGCAATTCAGGTTGCTTACAGCACGTTTGGCAGTTTGGATGTTGCTCTTAACAATGCAGGTATTGGCGGAGAAGCACAAAAAATAGGAGACATGTCTGAACAGGCCTGGCTCAAGGTGATCGGGGTAAATTTGAATGGAGTATTCAACTGTATGCATCATGAGCTGGCAGGCATGTCGAAACAAAAAAGCGGGGTGATTATTAATATGGCTTCCATTCTCGGGCGCGTAGGATTTGCATCATCTTCGCATTACGTAGCTGCCAAACATGGTGTCATCGGTCTGACGCAAACTGCTGCTTTGGAATACGCAACGGAAGGGATCAGGGTCAATGCTATCTGCCCGGGATTTATTGATACACCATTGCTAACAACAGGCGGTATCACCGAACATTCTGATGCTAAAAAAATAATTGTAGGACTGCATCCTATGAAACGGTTAGGAACTTCCGAAGAGATCGCCGCTGCATTTATTTTTTTGGCGTCTTCCGAAAGCTCTTTCATTACGGGAACAGCGATAGAAGTCGATGGAGGATACCTCGCGCAATAAAAAATTTATTTTTTGAACATGAATCAAACAGGACTATTAGAAATTTTAAAGCGATTTAATATGAAAAGAAATAAATCTGCGGACCAAACGAAATGGACGCTTGACTCGGCGCACAGCGAAATTAATTTTAAAGTAAAGCACCTCATGATCTCCAGTGTGAAAGGGAAGTTTACAACATTTGATGCGAGCATCTACACATTCGGTAAAGATTTTAACACTGCCGAAGTGGATCTATGGATCGATACATCATCATTATCCACAGGTGACGCAAAACGTGATGAACATGTAACGGGTGCTGATTTCTTTGATGTTGTAAAGCATAAGCAAATCACGTTTGCTTCCAGTACTATGGGCAAAGCAGGCAAAGATGGTATTTCAGAACTATGGGGCGAGCTTACCATGGTGGGTATTACAAAGAACATCAAACTGGATGTTAGTTTCGGGGGGATGGTGAAAGATCCCTGGGGAAATGAAAAAGCAGGATTTGCCATTACCGGCACATTCAATCGCAAGGATTGGGAGTTAGAATGGAATAGCGCACTGGAAGCTGGCGGAGTCATGATAGGAGATGAGATAACGATTTCGGCTGATATCGAGCTTATTAATTCTGGTAAAAGGGACCTCACGATGGAGCTTGAACCCAGTGATACAAGGAAAGATCTTTTCTAGTGTTTATTTATTAAAAATGTTTATATGAAACCAGAGATAGGAATATCAGAGAAGTATTTATTAAAAAGTACAGCATTACTTTCCAGGGTGCTGGCGGATGAGATGACGTTGTATATTAAAACAAGGAAATTTCACTGGAATGTAGCAGGTGAAAGTTTTATGGAGCTTCACAAATTATTTGAAGGACAATACAAGCAGCTGGAGGAATCTATTGATGCAGTTGCTGAGCGGATTGGAAAGCTTGGTAACGCTACCATCGGTACCATGAACGAATTTCAAAAGTACACTTCACTGAAAGAGCATCCTGGTAAATACAATTCTTCAAAGGAATGCATTCATGAGTTACTTGGCGATCATGAGACAGTAATAATCGAACTCCGGAAAGGGATCGAGTCAATTGACAAAAAAAGTAAAGACGCCGGTACAATTGATTTTCTTACCGGACTGATGGAAGAGCATGAAACCACCGCATGGATATTGAGACGATATCTTAAATGATACACTAACTTGATGACATGAGAACAACAACTTCATCCGTTATCAAAAAGTTGTTGATCGTATTCCTTGTTATATCGGGGCTATACTTTGCAAAATCATTTTTGATGCCATTGGCTATTGGAGGTGTATTGGCAACATTATTCCAGCCTCTCTGTAAATGGCTGCAGCAAAAGAGAATACCGAAGGCGATTGCCGTCACGCTATGCCTGGTGATATTCCTTTCTGTGGTTGCCGGTGTGATTGCGCTTTTAAGTTGGCAAATATCCTCCTTAACGGATGACTTCTTATTACTGAAGCAACGGGTAGTTGAAACGGGAGATCGTCTTCAGGAATATATTTTTGATCACCTGGGTGTATCTGCAAAAAAGCAAACGGAGATATTGATCGACGAGCAGCCTTCGGTTACAAGCATTGTACAGATCATGGCAGGTTCGGTCACATACGTTCTTGCCAATTTTATTTTAGTGATAGCCTATATTTTCCTATTGCTGTATTACCGCGGACATCTCCGCAGTTTCTTTTTAAAGCTTATTCCACCATCGGATCGATCCGAGATGGCCGATGTACTTGGTAAGATCACGCATGTGTCGCAGCAATATCTTGTAGGTCTTTCCAAAATGATTGGGTTATTGTGGGTTATGTATGCAATAGGATTTAGCTTACTTGGTGTGAAGAATGCTTTATTTTTTGCGGTGCTATGCGGCCTGCTGGAAATTGTCCCGTTTATCGGGAACATCACCGGAACTTCATTGACCGTAGTGGTATCTGCTGTTGAAGGTGCGAGTACGCCAATGTTAATAGGAATTATTGGCACCTACATTTTCATTCAATTAGTACAAGGGTGGATTCTTGAGCCGATCATTCTTGGACCGCAAGTGAAGATCAATCCATTTACAACCATCCTTGTGCTGGTGCTTGGGGAACTACTATGGGGAATTCCGGGAATATTTTTAGCAATTCCTCTTGTTGCCATGTTCAAGATTGTGTGTGATCATGTTGAAACGCTCAAGCCTTATGGCTTTTTAATTGGAGAGATTGAATCGGAAAAGAATGTTATCCAATTCCTTAAAAAGAAGAACGTTATCAAAAAATCCCATGAACTATAAAGTAATTGTTTCCTTGTTAAGGTATTGATGTTATTCTTGCGTTCTGCTAATGTTTAAAAGAGACAACTACGCAAGAGAATGCAATGATCCAATATGAAAATAGCAGGATGGATCAGTGAATTATGCAAACGTTTCCCATAATTATGTAAGTCGTGGTCAATTGGATCAACATAGTTTTGTTATCGATTATGGATAATATCTTTATTGCATAAATAAAGATACATATTTCACTAACACTAAAGGAATAGTAAATGAGCGCTACTAAAAAACTAGGTATATGGATGGATCATTCCACCGCACATCTTATTGAGTTTCCAGCGAAGCCTGCTGAAATAAAAATTATTGAATCGAAATTTAACCACCAGGCGAAAGAGCGTATACTTCATCAGGGTGAAAATCGGATGCATACGAAGGAGCAGCATCAGCAGGAGGAATTCTACAAAGAGATAGGAGAGATGATTAAAAATTATGTGTCTGTCGTTTTATTTGGGCCAACGGATGCCAAGGTTGAGTTATATAATATACTCATGAAGGATAACCTTTTTGCAAAGATTAAAATCGAAGTGAAGCAGGCCGATAAAATGACAGAGAATCAGCAACACGCTTTTGTTAAACATCATTTCACATCTCATTAAATCTAATCTGCTCCTTGCCTCTGCACATTTCTTTTTATTTGAACTTGTCAATTGTGTGCCGTTATTTCTGATTTGGATTTATAGAATGCTAATATCAAGAGATTTTATTCTGTAGACAAACTTAATATTCAGTGTAATTTCACGCCCTTACTTTTGCGCCTGAAATTACAAATCCTGTAAATTTATTTCTTTGCATACTTCCAACGGAACCCTTTCCATTGAGAATACCTTCCTTTTGCAACTGAAATTATTTCTTTTTCCCCGATCCCCGTTTTTTCAGAAGCTTCCGTGATGCTTTTATATTTTGCAATAAGCTTCCCTTTTAGATCATATTGCTCCATTGGTTTCCTTCTTGAATAATTCTTTTTCCATGTTGAGCGATCAATCGTTTTAAGGATGCTAAAATCAACCCGGCCACGTGCAATCGCCCTATGCTGTTTGTAAGATTTTGTTATAAGCTGGAGATTTGTGCTGCTGCAGTCGAAACCATCACCATTTTTATTGATCACATAAAGGCCATCTTTTTGGTAATCAATTTCTTTTATGAACGTAGAATAAATTATTCTCCTTGTATTGAAATAGTATTGCGCATTGTCTTTTGCAAGGGTGACTCTTAAATCAATTGAAGCCTCACCCGTAAGAATATTTTTATTCCTGGCGATGGATTGGCTCAGGATTTGTCCTTTTACAAATTGCTTATGTAAACGTGGATGAGGGATTTCACGGTCCAGTGATCGTATGCGACCATAATTAGATGCTTCATAGTAACCCTCGAAGCCAGAGATGTCCTTCCATTTTTCACCTTTCATGGTGATCAGGGATTTATTCTGATATGGATATATTTTGGTGCTCACTGCTCAGTATTAGTAATAAATATAGGTCAAAATAGTAACTAGTTTTTGGGAATACCGCCAGATTGAAACCGTTTTCATTCCCATATCGTTGGACTGCTCGCTACTTAAGAATTTTATGCTGTAATGAAAGCAAATTTGTAATCAAATTGCTTCACTATTGCCAAATAGCAAACAGAGATTGTTTATGAGCCAGAGTACTATGGCTTGGATTCAGCTATAGATTATTACGAGAGCGGAAAGGGATTTATAAATATTAGTTATCTAAGATTACGTTTGATTTATGTTACAAAATGTTTCATGAACGCAGGATTATAAATCAGCCTACGTATTTATAGTTGTGTATTGTCGGGATTGCAAATCAGACCAATTTTATGTAATGTAATTTTGATAAAAAATGGGGAGTTGTCGGGTGGTGAGGGAGGCATATCCGGACTAACTTGGGGTTTACCGTTTGAGATGAATTTTGTGGAACGGTGGTCAAGCTGCTCATGATCTTTTACAACAATATCTGAAGAATAGCTATGACCTTAGGAATATATTAAGGCTCTTTTGGGCCATGAGAACTTCAGGAGGACTGCGCGCTATACTGATATGACATAAACTGGATCTCGAAGGCCTTTAAGTTCTTTCGATGCTATTGCGACCAAGCATAACTTCAATTCTAATAAAGGTGCATAGGCAATAAATTGAGCATCTATGGCCTAGAGCCAGACGTTGGGGCGCATACCTGTTCCTGACCAAAAAGTGAAGACTTTTTTGTATTTTCAACCCATGACTTTAAAGAATAGATTAAGGAACAATTTGATAAGAAAGATTCAGCAGTTGTCCACAGACAAGCTGACTGAAATAAACAACTTATAGGGTAAACTTGAAAACCAATTTAAGTCAAAAGATAAAACATTAAAGTTAGCTGGATCATGGAAGGATCTCGGTGACGACTTCCTTGTCGACCTGACTGAAAAACTTCATGGCAACAGAGCTAACGACCGTCAAATTAATTAAACTGTGACGGAGGCTATTGTATAAACCGACATCCTATCGTTCTATTTCCAAGTAAGAAAGAGCCTTTCTGTCTGAAATTCTCATTGCATAAACTATGCTACTGGAGAAAAGGTGGAGAACTCGGTCCAATTGACCATGTTATTCTGAACCAAACCTCTACACTTTTTTATGTATCAACAAAAATGCATTTTTAGGTATCCTTGAAGAATTAGCTAAGTGATAGATACAGACAATTCTATTCTCCAATTCACTCAACACTACTCACCAGGTTTTGCTATTACTGGAGAAACGCTGAATGAACTTTCGCGTCACTTATCGCTCGTTAAGTATACAAAACATAAACTACTGCTGCACGAGAATCAAAAACACGATTTTGCCTACCACGTTATCAAAGGGATGGCCAGAAGTTACTATTTGAAAGATGGCACGGAGGTGAACACATGGTTTGCCTTTGAAAACGATTTGATTGGTTCGTTCCATAACTACCGCAACCTGCCATCGCGCGAAACAGTAGAGCTGCTGGAAGACTCAACGTTGATTGCGATTAACCTACGAACGCTAAAGCCATTGATTTATTCGAATATCCAAATTAGTAATTTTATTGGCGCATTGATAGAGGAGTATGCTCAGTTTCTGGAAGACAGACTCTTCTATTCGCAGTTCATGAGTTCGATGGAACGCTACGAACTTTTGCTCAAGCACGAGCCGCAGACGTTGCAGCGCATACCCCTCACCTACATTGCTTCCTATCTGGGCATTTCACGCGAAACGCTCAGTCGGTTAAGGGGCAAGTAAATTTTATCCCGATGCAGCAGAGAGCATATCTTAAAACCTTTCATTGTAGTTAAAAGTTGGAGCAAGGTGCTTTCAGTCCTTTGACAAGTGATTTTGTGACATTTGTCAAATGAAACCAGATATGCGGTGCCAACCTTTGCTTAAACAATTCATTTTATGCAAAGAAAACAATTCATCAAACTAACTGTATTGGGGTTAGCGTCAATTCCATTTTATTCATCCTCAAAAAATAAAGAAGAAGAGCTTTTTGATGTGGTCATCATCGGGGCTGGTCTTAGTGGACTTACTGCGGCCAGGTTATTGGCCAAAGCAAACAAAAAGATCTTGGTACTGGAAGCGCAAGATCGTGTGGGTGGGAGGACATGGTCACTACCCACTGGACAGAATGATTTTATAGATGTGGGCGGGCAATGGATTGGAAAAGGGCACGACCGCATGTATCAATTAGTAAAAGAAGCCGGATTGAAAACCTTTCCCACCTTCACCGAAGGCAAAAGTATTTTTAGAAAAAATTCGAAGAACTATGAGTACAAAGGCGACATGCCACCGCTGGGCTTGTTCGCGTTGTCGGCAACTCAAAAAGTTTTAAACCGATTTGATAAAGCGGCAGCAAATATTTCGTTGGAAGTGCCATGGCAGTCTGTGAATGCGCTGGCGATGGATCACCAAAGCCTTAGCGATTGGATTGACGAAACTATTTCTAACACAAAGGCCAAAACGCTGACGAAGCGAATGATGGAAGGTGAACTATGCCAATCGGTAGATAATGTTTCGTTACTGCAAGCACTGTCCAGCGCCAAGGCAACAGGTTCTCTCGGGCAAGCCGAAAAAGTAGAAGATGGTGCTTTGCGCGACCGGATTTTTGGTGGTGCGCAAGGGGTAAGTCATTTTCTCCATTCAGAACTAAAGGATACAGTGAAGTTAAATTGCGCTGTATCTTTCGTAAAGCAAGAGCAAGACTATTTATTAGTAGGCAACGAAAAGTTTTCCGTTCGTGCCAAAAAGCTAATCGTTACCACACCCTTACCGGTTATGAAAAAAATTCTTTTTTCGCCTGAATTGTCCAAAGAAAAGCAAGCACTCATCAATTCCATGAAAATGGGTACGGTTCTTAAGGTTCATGCAGTTTATGCATCACCTTTTTGGAGAGTGCAAGGATTGAATGGATTAAGCACATGCTTAGATGAGGTAGTCGAGCTATCTGTTGACAATTCTGTTCCAAGCTCGGAGAAAGGTATTATCACTTCGTTGATACATGCCGATCGCGCCAAGAGTTTGCTGAAATTATCTGATCAGGAAAGAAAAGAAGTTTTGTTAAATGCATATGCAAATTTATTTGGAGAGCAAGCCCGACAACCAATCCTTTATCATGATTATTCATTCACTAACAATCCATGGATTGGCGGAGCGTACTCAGGCTATTTTGATAACGGCATTTTTTCAAAATATGGTGAACACCTTGCTAAGCCTTGTGGAAATATTCATTGGGCTGGCACAGAAACTTCCACGATGTTCAAAGGGTTTATGGAGGGAGCTGTTTTGTCTGGCGAGAGGGTGGTGAAAGAAATACTGGGTTAGCAGTAAGATGGGGTCAACTAAGCACGTATCAGATCATTATCTCTGGTAGAGGATGCTACACAAAAAAAACCGCTCTCTATTCGAGTGCGGTTTTAAATTATCTTGGGATTGGTAACTTACTGATTAACTACGGTAGGGATCAAACTAGTAGGTCTTTTTTCGGGTGTGTACATGTCATTGTCTGCGAGGCCATTGCCGAAGTAGAGTTTGCCACCTTTGTCTTACGTGAATAATCATAGTTGGTATGGCAATTGGCTGGCGACTTCCTCCAACATAAATTTTATTCTATAATAAATAGTTATCAAGTGTGCAGTAGATACATACCGATCAAACTTGGAGTATTTAAAATTTCAGGCTCCTAAGTTTAAATATGAAATCTGACTTCAGGTATTTAATCCATGTTTCTCCGCTTGTAGTCAGTCCGCTTTCTAAGCGTTTGTCAATTAATGTAAGAGCTTGTGAATCTTCGCTCTTTTGCCATGAAAAAGTATCACCACACCTTTGTGTGCAGCAGAAGCCTGGTCCGCAGGCACAACTTTGTGAATTGCTGTGTGCAAGACCGCATCGCCTTTGATAAAGCTTCGGCGTATGCATACATCGGTTAAAAATGAAATCAGGTTGTTTACTATATGAGCGCTCTGACTCTCCAATTGATTCAGAAAGTAAAGTTCGTTGAAAAGTCAAATATTTTTTTTGTGGAATTTATATTTTAAAATCTGTTAAAAAACTCAATAGTCCTAAAGTTTGAGTCTTTATAAAATTTATGTTGCGTGAAGCAAACATACATTTGATCGTCAATATTTGGTATGTAAGCCGGTGTGTTGTATGGTGCAGGTATTGCAGATTGCCAAGTGCTGCTCAATCTTGGGTCAACTGTGAAAAAACCTTTTGCATCCATATACCCTGCACTTTTCAAGGCGTTATAAATGGCAGTTGAACCTGCAATGTCAACCCCTGAAATTATTGTAAAACGAGAAGGATAAACTGGTGTAGGCTCATTTACATAATACGATGCGGGTATAGACCTTGCAAGCAGTTTATTATAGTTTGTTAAAGCGCTTGTCAATCTATTCGGATCTTCTGTTATATCTTTTAGTGCCATGTTCCAAATTACAGGAACAGTAGAATTATCAAATATTTGAGAAATACCTGGCACGCAATATAAAGCACCTGCTTTATAATTTTTTAAATAGGTAATTAAACTGCAAAATCCACTTCCTTGGCTCATTCCAACACCATACATAGGTTTATTGGTAATTATTCCCGAAGTCTGCAAAGAACTAAGTATAATATCGATGTTACTTATGTCAACATTTGTTGTGCCGGAATTATCCCACGTTTTATTTACTCTATCTTTACTTTCTGTTATTACTAAAGCGTAACCATTTGCTGCGGCATACCTGCAAAATTCCAGGTTTTCTAAATTACTGCTTGTCCAACCAGTGGCGTTGCCACCTGCACCATGAAACGGTAAAATAATCCCCCTGTAAACTGAAGGAACATAATAATAAACCTGACTTCCGTTAATTACAACGTTTGTAAAGTTTATTGCTGGCACAGTTTTATAAGTTGCCGTAACATTCACGTTCGCTGATGTCATTTTAAGCGTGGTACGGAATTCGTTGGGACTTACCAGAGATGAAATATCTCCCGTCCATTTGTCAAATACCTGAATTGAACTCGCTGCATTTGAAAAGATATAAGCGGTGTCTCCCACATTAAAGGTTCCTGATCCTGTCCCATTGTTTACAGTCAGGGAGTAAGAAGTTGGTGATGGTTTTGGTGTGTTTGTTTCCTTACAGCTTTCAAGAGCTACAAATAACAATAGAGCTGTCAGAAATAATATTTGCCTCATAATAAATAGTTTTCTTACTATGACTAATTTAATGGTTGATGGTTTAATCCTTATATCAGAAATATCCTGTAAAGTTGTTAATTACCAAATCGCGTAGCGCAAATTTGCTCATCTTATTGAATTCGTTCGCTATTATGCTCATTCTCAAGTTTTTACGAATTCCCACGATTAAGTATGTGCACGAAGTAAAACAAGTATGAGAAGATGACCTGTTGCTCCAAGTCTCATCATGGTGGCGACCACCACTCTGAGTTGATTGGTGAAACGAGGTAATGAATCCATGCTTGGTTTACCAGGTAATCTTTTGTCATGAAGACGGAAACGGAATACTTTTGAAAAGAGAAACTTTCTGACCAGAATTTCAGGCTTTGTGTTTTTGCCTTTGATCTGGCTCATCTTGAAACTTCTTGTTTTTTGTTATGAGCGTCTCCCATGGTTATATAGTGTGCAGGGTTTCAAATTTTCTTTGCGTACGAATTATTAAGCATCTTTAAGCGGTCAGCATAATGAGATTCGAAAAGGGTTTTTGCTTCCGCACCTAAAACGAGCGATTTATCAAATTTCTTGTTTCTCCATTCTCATTCCTATACTTATCCAGGGTCTTCACTATTCGACTCTCTATTAGGCCGATCTTCCTTCCAAATTCATAGAAGTCGTCATAGGCGTAGAAACCGTTCACCTTGAAGCTCTCGCTCGTGTAGTCTTCGGAGAATAAGCCGTCCCGTAAAGCAAAGAAGGAATCGGACGCGATATGTATCCTTGTATCAATCATGTCATAAGCCGGGCTCAACACGTAGTCCCCACTTGGTGTTTGGGACAGTGATTATCCCAATTACAAGTCAAATCACAGTATGTTGTGATTTGAGACATAGAAGTAATAGGAACAAGCTTTTTAGAGTCTAAATCACAGCAAAGTGTGATTTATTATTAGCCCGGAACAAGTCCATTTAAAGTCATTTCTGAACCCTGTGATTACGAAACCGCCCAGCCCATAGGAATTTACTTTGGAATACGTTTTCTACTTTAGTACTGCAATAAGCCCAAGCGGGAATTCAACTAAAATTACTCATGAAATGTTGGTCCCTAAGGGATTCCCCTTAGTCTGCCTCACAGATTCCTTGGAGCCTCATCGTGACTCTTAAAGGCTTACCCCCAATCATTGCTTAAAGGGTCAGCACCCGGTTGGCACTGGGTCAACACTGGTAGGCCACTCTTTCTGGGTATTTTATGTGTTTCTGTACTGGAAATGGAGGTGCAGTCGTCAGAAAGTGAGCGGAAGACCGAATTTATTAGGTTTTTGTACTTAAAAGCTCGTCTCAATCAGAGAACTTTTGTTCCCTAAGCTGATCAAAAACTAAGTTACGAAAAAGTGAGGGCTCGTAAGAATTAAAACTGATTTATTATTTCATTCTGTTCTCGCTACTCCTACTTCATGGCCTTACTGTGTGCGTCTACCTACTTTATAGGTTTACAATACTCCTACAAATCCTAGTCCCCTCTGTCTTACTGCTTCAAACGTCACCACCGCCGTAGCTGTACTCACATTCATTGAATCAATCTTTCCCTGCATCGGGATAATAATGTTTGCCGAAGAATTCTTTACCCAAAGGTCCGACAAGCCCGTTGCTTCTGTTCCCATAATAATAGAAGAAGGAATTTTAAAATCTACCTGGTCGTAAGGCTTTGATGCTTTGAGGTACGTGCAATAGATCGCAATGTTATTTTTCTTCAGCCATGCAATGGTGTCTTCCGATGTTGCCGCGGCAATCTGTTTGGTGAACACACACCCAAGACTTGAACGCACCACGTTCGGATTATAAAAGTCAGTCTGTGGATCACAAATGATAACGGCATCAACTCCGGCAGCATCACTTGTTCTTAAAATAGCTCCAAGATTTCCTGGTTTCTCAACTGATTCCAGAACAAGTACTAATGGATTTTTACTCAACGAAATTTCTTCCAGTCGATGTGGCTTCATTTCCGCGACAGCGATCACACCACCGGAATTTTCACGCACTGCTATTTTATCGAATACTTCTTTCGAAACAGGAACAAGAAGTTTATCATCCATATTTAATGAATGAAGATCTCTTTCAGGAAAAATATCAACGCAATAAAAAAGATTGCCAATCTTGTATCCAGCTTGAAGCGCCATGCCGATTTCTTTCTTTCCTTCAATAATAAAGAGCTGTTGCTTTCTGCGTTCGCGGGGTTTTTCAAGTGCAAGGAGACTCTTGACTTTTGGATTTTGAGTGCTGGTGATGACTGTGCCGGGCTTCATTCGGGTTCAAGGTAGTGGTTGAAAATGAAAGAATGAAGAATTAAAAATGAGTGTGT
>Ga0123336_10003573_pt1 | contig 12933 bp, 8 predicted proteins | sample SSSSmetaG_FD_96466 | JGI IMG/M metagenome (GOLD analysis project Ga0123336, IMG submission 96466) | Glacier valley bacterial and archeal communities from Borup Fiord, Nunavut, Canada, to study Microbial Dark Matter (Phase II) - ​SSSS metaG | ecosystem: Environmental > Aquatic > Freshwater > Ice... | reverse complement strand
TCCGGCAGCTCGGGCTCTTCCGGCAGCTCGGGCTCTTCCGGCAGCTCGGGCTCTTCCGGCAGCTCGGGCTCTTCCGGCGACGCGGGCAACGATGCCGCGGTCCCGATCACGTGCGTCGGCAACCCGCTCCTTGCTTCACCCGATGCCGGCACGCCCGACGGCGGCGCCATCTCGGACGCCGCGGCGATGACGCAGATCATCCCGGGCACGAACGATGGCCAGTTCCTCGACGGCCCGCAGTGGATCGACGCGAACGGCGCGACGGGCGGCTTCCTCGTTTTCTCCGAGTACCTCCAGACCCCGCGCCTCCGTAAGGTCTTCGCCGACGGCGGCGGTGCTGCTCCGTTCCGCGCGCCCGGCTTCGTCGCGAATGCCGGCGCGCAGAACCCGGACGTCGGCCCCACGGGGAACGCCGTGCGGGGTAACTTCGTGATCACCGCGGCCGCTGGCGCGAACGGCACCGCCTCGTCGATTTTTCAGACCCTCATTGCGGACGGCGGCGCCGGGCCGGCCATCCCGATCGGTGCCGTCGGCGCCATCAGCTCGCCGAACGACCTCGTCGTCGGCAAGGGCGGCCAGATCTACTTCACCGCGCCCGGCTTCCAGATCGACAACGGGCAGGGCATCTACCAGACGCTGCCCGACGCAGGCGGCGTCGCGCTCATCGGCGCCGGCGCCACGGGCCGTCCGAACGGGATCGCGATCTCGCCGGACGGAACGAAGCTCTACGTGAGCTATACCGACGACAAGAAGGTCGACGCGTTCCCGATCGCCGCCACGGGTGTGGTCGGAACGGTCGCCACCCCGGTCATCCTCGCGGCGAACGTGACGGACGATCCCGATGGCATCGCGGTCGACGTGGGCGGCAACATCTACGTTGCCGAGGCCAACAAAGCGCCCGGCCTCAAGAGCGGCGCCGTCGAGGTCTTCAACTCCGCCGGCAAGAAGCTCGGCCGGATCCCCTTCACCACCGACCGCCCCACCGGCGTCGCGTTCGGCGGCGGGGACAAGAAGGCGCTCTTCATCACCGGCGAGAACGGCGTCTACAAGTTCAGCGGCCGCTGCGCCGGTCTTCCCTGAGCGCGAGCTCTTCGTACACCGCGTCGTAACCGCGACGCATCGCCTCGATCGAGAACCCGGCCTCCACGCTCTTCCGAGCCTGGAGGCCGCGTCGTTTCACCTCGTCGCGCCGCTCGACGGCATCGCGCATCACGCGGGCGAGCGCCACGGCGTCGTGGCCGTGCGCGAGCCAACCGGTGCTGCCGTCGCTCACGATCTCGGGGATCCCCCCCGTGGGCAGCGCCACCACCGCGCGCTCCATCGCCATCGCCTCGAGCAGCGCGATGCCCAGGCCCTCGGCGCGTGCGCTGGAGAGCGCGACGTCGGCGCCCGCGATCGACGCGCGCACGTCCTCCACGAAGCCGACGAAGCGCACGCGGTCGCCGAGACCGAGGCGCGCGACCTGCGACTCGAGCGCCTGGCGGATCCCGCCGTCGCCCACGATGTCGAGCGTGGCGCCCGGCACCTGCGCGAGCGCGTCGAGCGCGATGTCGAGCCCCTTGCGCGGATCGAGGCGCCCCAGCGCGACGAACCGGAGCGGCGTGCCCCGGCGCACCACCGGCGCGAGGGTGGCGGTCGGCGTGAGAGAGGCTGGCGGCGCGAAATGCGCGGTGTCGACGCCGTTCGGGACCACGCGCAGCTTCTCCGCGACCCACGGCGCCTTCGCGATCGCGACGCGTGCCACGTGCTCGCTGATGCTCACCACCGCATCGACGCGCGCCAGCGACCACCGCGAGAACGGCCAGCAGCTCGGATCGTCGTAGACGCGCGTCGAGTGCTCGGTGCGCATCACGCGCGCGCCCGCCTTGCGCGCCGCGCGCGTCCCCACGACCTGCGACGCGAGCGTGTGCAGGTGCACCACGTCGGCGCGGCGCCTCGTGATGACCTCCGCCAGCCAGGCGGTGTCCCGCGCGCCGAGCGTGCGCGAGAGATAGGTGAGGGGACCTTCCTGCGCGGGGCCTCGGTCATCGACGTCGAGCCCCGCCTCGCGCAGCAGCTGGCGCAGGCGCTCGCTCGGGGTGACGAGCGCCACGCTGTGCCGGTGGCGCGACCCGCGCTCCGCGAGATCGACGAGCATCCGCTCGGCGCCCCCCACCTCGCCCGCCACCACCACGTGCACGATGGTCGTCACGCGGGCTTCTTCTCCGGCGGCAGGGCGTGCGCGCGCTTCAGCGCGCCCTCCAGCTGGAACCAGAAGATCACCGCGATCGCGAGCTGCACGCACGACGTCGAGAGCGCGATGCCCTCGAGCCCCATCAGCTTCAGCAGGACCACGTTGAAGACCGCGTTGCAGCCGGCGTTGAGCAGCCCCATCCCGATCATGATCCCGCTGTTCTTCAGGGCGACATGCGCCCGCGCGAGCACGAGCAGCGCCCCGAACGGCGCGAGCCCCACGAGGTGGTAGGGCAGGAGGCGGATCATGCGGTCGACGCCCTCGGCGTCCATCTCGCCGCGCAGGAACACGAAGCGCAGGATGGGCGCGCGGAAGATCCAGAAGATGACCGTCGCGGCGATGAGCAGCGCGGACACGGTGGCGAGCGAGCGCACCACGGTGCGCCGGAACGTCGTGAGGTCCCGCTTCGCGAAGTCCTCGGAGAGATGCGAGAGCAGCACGGGCAAGAGCGCCGCTTGCAGCAGCGAGGTCGGCACCATCGCGACATCGCCCGAGTAGCGCAGCATCGTGCCCGCGCCGACGATGCCCGAGATGCCCGCCATGAGCTGGTCGACCACCGGGTTCACGCGCGTCACCGCGCCGCCGCCCACCTCGTGCATGATGAGCTTCGCCACGCGGGTCAGCGCGGGCGGGCGTGAGAGGCCGAGGCTGATCTTCACGCCCACGATCCGGATCGTGAACCACGCCAGCACGCCCAGCACCACCAGCTCGCCGGCGAGCGCCGCGGCCGGCACGAGCACCACGCCGAAGCGCGCGTGCCCCGCCGCGAGCACGCCGATGTTCACGAGCATCCCGATGCCGCTCGCCACCGGCTGGATCACGAAGTGCCGCTCCACGGTGAGCAGCGCCTGGAAAAACGTGCGCGTCGCCATCACGAGCAGGTAGATCGTGAACGGCAGCACCATCCACGCCGACAGCGTGAAATCCGGCCCCGAATAGCGGATCGCGAACCACACGAGCGCGAGCCCGCCCACCGCGACCGCCACCGCGCCGCCCAGGATCCACGTGTGGAGCAGCACCGAGCCGAGCAGGGGCGGCACGCTCTTCGGTGCGCGGAGGCGCTCCTCGGCGATCACCGGCACGAGCGGCGAGTCGCGGAACGCGGAGAACACGAGCGACCCCGCGAACGAGAAGACCGCCCACGTGAAGAAGTAGACGTCCATCGCCGCGGACCGGCCGAACCAGTACGCGAGCACGAGCGGCAGGAAGAGCTCGCCCACGCGGAACACGACCAGCGCGGGCATCACGAGCAGCGTGGTGCGGAGGATCGACTTCTTCGGCTCCGCCGGCGGCTCGGCGCTCGGCAGATGCTCGGGGACCCCCTCGGTCACGCGCCGAGGATCTCCGGGACGTCGCCGAGGCCGACGACGGTGATGGCCTCGCGACGCGCGAAGGCGAGGAGCTCGCGCAGGCGGTCGAGGATGCCGCGGGCGCCCTCCTCGTCGTCGGCGTAGGGGCTGAGGTTCGGCACGATCTCGACGTTGTGGAACATCGCGTTGAGGATCACCGGGCGCCCGGGGGCCTCCTTGCGGGCTGCGGCGATCTCGTCCTCGGCGACGCGCACCAAGGCCTTGCCGGTGCCGCGCGTGGGCCGCAGCCAGCGAGGCTCGATCTTCGCTCCGATGCCGGGGAGCCCGTTGAGGAAGCGCTTGCGAATCGTGAGCGGGACCTCGAGCAAGGCGGCGTCGCCGCGGAGGCCGGGATCGGTGCGGTCAGGGCGGTACGGCTGGGTGGGCGCGTGCATGAAGGCGAGCCCGGGCGCGCCCGAGGAGGTCCAGTCCATGTGCGGCGTCACGCTCGACTCCACCGCGTACCCCAGCGACTCGAGGATCCCGATCGAGGCCGGCCCGATGCCGAAGCGTCCGGCCCGGAAGGACTGCGGCTGGTGGTCGAACGCGCGGATGAAGAGGTCCGTGAGGTACGTGAGCTTCTGGCGCTCGATCGCGGGCGGATAGTCGCGCTGGAACATCGCGGTCACCTCGGGCTCGTGCGCCCCCGGCTCGGCCAGCTCGCCATGCAAGTGCGTCCCCAGCTCGCAGGATTGCGCAATGCGTCGAAAGATCGCGACGCTCTCCTCGTCGCGCATGACCTCGGGCGACAGCAAGTACGTGGGCTTGGCCCCGAAACGCTCGAACAACGGCTGGAGCCGCTGGACGACGCCGTCCGTGATGCCCTCGAACGCCAGGGGACGGCGGCAGCGCCAGGCCTTGCCCTTGTCGCACTCGGTATCGATGGTCACGCAGAGGTAGGCGCGGCTCATCGCGTCATTGCTCTACCGCGGGGCTGGAGGCCTGTAAATCCGGTGCTGTGAACCATTCGCACACTGGCGGCGCGACCCAGAAAGCGCCATAAGAGGCGCACGGGGCCGATGACGACGCATGTGACCGAACCCCCGCACGAAGCGGTCGAGGCGGAGGTTGCTTCCGCAGACAGCGACGCGCTGTCGAAGGCGAGCCGTGCGCTGGCGAGCGGTGCGGCGTCGGCACGACGCACGTGGGTCGGCCTCGGCGTGGTGGGCATCCTCGCGGTGCTCATGTTCTGGGTCTACGACGCGCTGCCGTTCCAGGATCTCCCCGCGCACGCCGGGCTGATCGCGATGCGTCATCGGTACGCCGAGGCCGCGTTCGAGTCGCGGTTCTTCGTGCTCGCGCCGCACATCGGTCCGTACTCCGTCTTCCGCTTCCTCGGCGAGATGTTCACGCGCGTCATCGGCCCGGTCGGCGCGGTCCGCATGCTCGCGACGCTCCCGATGATCGCGACGCCCCTCGCGCTGCTCCACGCGCGCCGGCGGCTGATGAACGACACGACGCCGCTCTACGGCTACCTCGGGATCACGCTCTCGTTCGGGTTCATGACCCTCCTCGGCTTCGCGAGCTACCTGCTCGGCGTCGCGGTGATGCTGGTCGGGCTCGTGATGTGGCTGCAGCTGATGATCGCCGCCGACGACCACGCCCCGGACCTCCGGCGCCGCGAGCTGACGATGGCCGCCTTCGGCCCGCTGATCTTCGTCGCGCACGGCCACGCGTTCGTCCTGTTCCTGCTTTGCGCCGGGATCGCCACGGTGTGCCTCGGCTTCCGCTTCACGCGCCTCCTGCGCCTGCGCGCGCTCGTGCCAGCGCTCGCGCTCGCGGGGTACGTGGCGTGGCTCGAGCGCGGGTCGACGACGCCGGCGGGCTCGGTGCCCGTCATCCCGCCGCTCGTGCCGGTCTTCCAGGGCCCGTACGCGAAGTTCGAGCTCCTCGTCACCCCCACGTTGATGACGCGCAGCGGGATCGACTTCGTCGTCGCGGTGGGCGTCTGGTGCCTCGCCGCAGCGTGTGCATTCTACACGATTCGCTCGCTCGGCAAGGGCGCGGGCCGCGCGCTCGGCCCCGAGGCTCGCCACAGCCGCGCGCTCTACGCGTCGGCCGCCGCGCTGTTCGTCCTCTTCCTCGTCCTCCCGCACGCGGTGGGCTGGTTCGGCTTCGTCGACGGGCGGCTCCTGCCCATCGTGCTCATGCTCTCGTTCCTGGGGGCGCAGCGGCCGTCCTTCCCGCGGGTGCTGCGGCGCATCGCGGACATCGGCGTGCCCACCTCCGCGGCGGCGCTCGCGACCGTCGCGCTCGTCGCCTCGCACTACTTCCAGCGCGAGGCGAAGGGGTACCGCGAGGTGCTCGCCACCGTGCCTGCCGAGGCCACGCTCCTCAACCTGCCGATCGATCCGAACAGCGACATCTTCACGGCGCACCCTTTCATCCACTACGACAAGCTGGTGCTCGCGGAACGCCCGGTGGTCGTGAGCGACGTCTGGTTCCACCAGGGCTCGGCCCTCTACCCGACCGCCGCCAACCCCGCCCTCCGCCTGCCCGCGAGCTACAGCGAGAGCGATCTCAAGTTCATCGAGTGGCCCGCGTACCACCTGGAGGACTGGGAGTACGTGCTCATCCGCACGCGTCCGTCCGCGCCGCAGCCGTTCACGCCCGACACGCTCTCGCTCGCCGAGCACTCCGGGGGCTGGTGGCTGTTCCGCCGCGTCGCCGCCTCCGCCGCGCGCTGACGGGCGCTTGCGCGCGTTGACGAACCGTCAGAGCCGCAGCGTCGGCAACCTCGGCGACATCCTCAAGCACGCGGCGCTCGTGGAGCTCGCAGCGCTCCTCGCGAGCCGGGGCGCGCGCGTGAGCCACGTCGACACGCACACGTTTCTCCTTCACGCTCCGCCCGCGGACCGCGCGAAGTGGACCCGCGAGGTGGACGAGCTCGTGGCGCGGCACCCGGCCTACGCGCGCTACGCGGAGCGCGAGCGCGCGTTCCTCGCCCGCACGGGCCACTATCGCTGCTCCTCGGGCCTCGTCGTGGACGTGCTCGCCGAGCGGCGCGGCTGCGCGGTCCTCGGCGAGGCCGATGCGCGGACCCGCGGCGAGCTCTCCGCGCAGGTCGCGGGCGAGCCGCTGGAGGGCGTGTGGGTGGTGGATGCCGCCGCCGACGTCGACCGACCGCCGCGCATCCCGTCCGGAGGCGCCGTGCTCGTGCACGTCGATCCGTTCGCGCTCTCACCCGCCGACTGGGCGAGCTTCGCGCCCGCGCTCGACGCGATCTCCGAGCGCTCGACCGAGGCGGTGTTCGTCGTCTATCGCTACTCGCGGAGCGCCCGCACCGCGTGGCCGCCGGCGCCGACCGGCACCCTCGGTCCCGTCGCCGAGATCCGGGGCGGCCCGCACGAGGTCGCGGTGTACGCCTCCGCGGCGCTCGCGGTCGCGGCGGCCGACATCTGCGGCAGTCTCGGGTGGCGGCCCGCCACCGCGCCGTCGCCTGCCGGACGCTGAATGCTTTCACCCACTAGGGGCCGGAGGCCCCCGTCGTCACTGCGCGACGATCCTCCCCCTTCGCCTGCGGCAAACGTCGTGCTTCGCACGCCGATCAGAGAGCCGTGAATGCGTCCGATCCGCGCGTAGCACGGGTCGCCGAAGGCGAATGAGGGAGGCTCGCGAGCGGAGGGAGTGCGACCAAGTCCCCACCTGAGTAGGAACGAAATCTCCGAGTAGGGTTCGAGGGACGAGAATCAGAATCACGCTCGGTGATTCAGACGATCTTCTTCCGCCAGAACACGAACGTGTGGCGGCGCTCGCGGAAGGGCAGGGCGACGTCCACGCGGTCCTTGCCGAGCGCTCCGAAGGCCCGGGGCTCGAACGCGGCGGCGGCGGGGCTCTTCTTCGGATCGACGTGCGTGGGCTTGAGCTCGTTGATGCCGAGCACCAGCCAGCCTCCGGGCCGGAGCGCCTTCGCGCACGCGTCGAGCGCGCGATCGACCTCTTTGGGATCGTTCAGGCCGAACCCGATGACGCCGCTCATGACGATGGCGTCGAAGACCATCCCCGGGAAGTGTTCGGCGAGGTCCTGGATCTGCCCGATCACGTGCGGGTTGCCCCCGAACGTGGCTACCTTCGGCTCGGGATCGATGGTGGCGAACGTCTTGCCCGTGAAGTGGATCGGGTAGCGCGTCGTGTACCACTGCACCCCGACGAACAGGACGCGCTGCACCCCGGGATCCGCGGCGAACGCGCCGAGGATGTCGTGCTCCAGCACGCGGCGGTCCGGCGGCGCGTACCAACCGCGCTGCCAGGCGAAATGAAGGACCTCCGCGCGTGCCCAGGCGAACGGGTTCAAGGCCCCTGCGTAAGACGACTCGCGTTCCGCTGCAACTCGTCATGCTGCTGCTAGCGGATGCCAGCCGACGTCATTTGCCGAGCCTTCACGGCTGGTGTATTCAGCTTCATGTCTCGTGTGCGAGCACAGATCCGCGCCTGGATCCCGACCACCTTCTGGGTCGCCGCGCTCGTCCAGACCCTCTTCATGATCGCGCTCGTCGCGAGCGACGGCTACGACGTCGCCCGCACCGGCGAGGTCCTGCGCGTCGTGCTCACCTACGCGACGCTCCTCGCGCTCTTCGGGCTCGTGCACCTGCTGGTGCGCGCGCCGCGCTGGAACCTGCGCCTCAACGCCTCCGTGTTCGCGCTCGTCGTCGCGGTGAACTTCGCGCGCTACGAGACTGCGGGGTCGTTCGACTACGGCTTCGCGCACGCGAACGTGCGCGAGCTCTTCACGCCGCTCGGTCGTCACATCGTCCTCGCGAACGTGCGGGCCTGGGAGGTCGCGATCCTCTTCGTGTTCCCGCTGCTCTTCGGCGCGGCGATCGCGCGCTGGCCGTCGCGGCCGTGGCCCGGCTCGCCGTCGTCGCGGCGCACCGCGGCGGTGGCATGCGTGGTGGTCTTGCTGGGCGTTCCCGCCGCCCGGATCAGCACGCACGAGTCGCTGACCGGCTTCGCGGTGTCGGCCTTCCGCTTCCACGCCGAGACGCGCGCGGCCGCCGCGAGCATCGTCGGCGCGCCCTATCCCTTCGTGCACGACGCCGTCCCGAGCGCACGCTCGCGCGAGCTCGGCGGGGCCAACGCGCCGCGGCCGCACGTCATCCTCCTGTTCCTCGAGTCGTGGAGCGGGCGCTACGCGAGCCACACGCGGCCCGACGGTCGGCCGTTCACGCCCGTCTTCGATGCGCACCGCCAGGCCGGCCTGAGCTACGACCACTTCTACGGCAACTCCGTGCAGAGCAGCCGCGGGCACTTCGCGACGCTCTGCTCGCTGGTGCCGATGGTGCGCGCGAAGGAGTTCGTCGATATCCCGAACACCCGCCTGCACTGCCTGCCGCAGGTGCTGCGCGAGGCGGGCTACCGGACGTCGTGGCACTCCGCGAGCGACGAGCCGGACTTCGACCTCGCGCAGACGTGGCTCGCGCGCGCGGGCTTCGAGGACGTGCATTTCGCCCCCGATCGCAACGTCGCTCCCGACCCGGCGCTGTGGGGCGTCGGCGTCCAGGACGACGTCTTCTACCGGCGCTTCTTCGCCGCGCTCGACGAGAAGGTGGCGCGCGAGCCCGGCGTTCCGCAGCTCGCCGTGCTCGCGAATGCCTCGAACCACTACCCGTTCGACAAGAGCCCGGCGCACGTCCCCGATCCCGGATTCCCCACGAAATACGGCCGGAACTACGTCGCGTCGATCGGCGCCGCCGACGCGTTCCTCGCGACGTTCTATGCCGAGCTCGACCGACGCCCCGCCTTTCGCGACGCGATCGTGGTGCTCGTCGGCGATCACAGCTTCCCCGCGGACGAGCACGGCATCCATTTCAACGGTTTGGGCTCGTTCGACGAGGCCTTCCACACCGGCTTCGCGCTCCGGTGGCCCGGGCATGTCCCGCCCGAGATCGTGGCCGACCGCGCGGCCTCGCAGATCGACATCGCGCCCACCATCGTCGACCTCCTCCAGCTCCGCGCCCGCACGCACTTCACGGGCAGCTCGCTCGTCGCCGGGGACGCAAAGCCGCTCGTGGTGCCGCTCGTGCAGCCCTACGACGGCGTGCATCTCGCCGCGGTCCGCTGGCCGCTCAAGCTCGTGCGTCACGAATCTGCCGAGCAGGAGCACCTCTACGACCTCGCCCGCGACCCCGAGGAGGAGCACGATCGCATCGCCGATCACGCCCTCGCAGGCGACGCGGCGCAGCTGCGCGAGGCGCTCGTGCGGATCCACGCCAGCGAGGCCATTCTGCGTGCGAATCGGGTCTGGCCGGAGCACCCGTGATCGGCGATCGGCCTTTGCCGGGGGCTGCCGCCTGGTGTACGCAGGGCCACGATGGATGGTGAGACGGCCGACGAGGTGGTGGCGGCACGACGCAAGGTCCGCGTCCTCTTCATCAACGACACGGCGCGCAACGGCGGCCCCGGGCGCAGCCTGTTCTATATCCTGCGCTTCCTCGATCCTGCCGTCGTGCACCGCGCCGTGGTGCTGCCGCGCGAGGGCGTGATCAGCGATCTCTACGCGTCGCGCGGCGTCACCGAGGACCTCCTCTTCGAGAACGACCTGGTCGAGAACCCGGTCGAGCCCTGGAGCCGCGCCATGGCGCGGGACGACTTCGACGCTCCGCTGCCGCTCCAGGCAGTCCGCGCCACGGGCAACGTCTTCCGCGTCGGGCGCGGCCTCGCGCGCCTCACCGGCGTGATCAGGCGCGGGATGTTCGACGTCATCTACTGCAACGGCACGAACGCCGACTTCGCCGGCGGCGCGCTCGCGCGCACCTCGGGCGTCCCCGCCATCTGGCACGTTCGCTACACGTCCCTCCCGGGCAAGCTGGTGCGCGGCGTCCACGACCGCCTCGCCTCGAGCCGTGGCGTGCGGCGGATCATCTGCGTGTCGAACGCGTCGGCGGCGCTGTTCCCTCACTGTCCCGAGAAGGTGCGCGTCATCCACAACGCGCTCGACACCGCGGAGTTCGACATGAAGGGCGTCACGCCGGTGCTCCGGCAGGAGCTGAAGCTCGCCGAGGGCACCGTGGTGTTCGGCAGCCAAGGCCGCATCCTGCCGCGCAAGGGCTACGCCGAGATGGTGCAGGCCGCGCGCAAGGCCATCGACCAGATGACCCCTGCCGAGCGCGCCCGCGTTCACTTCGCGGTGCTCGGAGACACGCCCGAGGACATCCGGCCCGACCACCTCGCCGAGTGCCGCGCGCTCGTGAACCAGCTCGGCCTCGCCGATCGCTTCACGTTCCTCGGCTTCAAGAGCGACGTGAAGCCCTACGTGGCCGACTTCGACGTCGCGATCGTCCCGAGCGTGTATGCCGACCCGCTACCGCGCGCCGTGATCGAGGGCATGGCGCTGGGCAAGCCGGTCATCGCGTTCGACGTGGGCGGCGTGGCCGAGATGCTGCAGGACGGCACCACCGGCAGCCTGGTGCGCGGCGTCCCGCCCGACGTCGACGGGCTCGCGACGCAGATGCTCCGCTACCTCCGCGACCCCGAGCTGCGCGCCGCGCAGGGCAAGGCGGGGCGCGTTCGCGTGGAGCGTGACTTCGACGGCGCGCGCCAGGCCCGCCGCATCCAGAACGAGATCGTCCGCGCCGCAGGCCTCGGCGTGGACGGTGGCCGGACGTGACCGACGAGAAGGTCCCCGAGCCCGACGAACACGACGAACACGACGAACACGACGATCCCGTCATCTCCACGAAGCAGCTCGCCAACAGCGGGAGCTTCACGGCGAACGGCGACCTCGCGCGCACCGGCACCGGCGTGCGCGGCGCGATCCAGCACGTCGTCGAGAGCGTCGTCGACTTCTCGATCCGTCGGCCGTTCCTGGTGGTGCTCATCGCCATCGGCATCCTGGTCGGAGCGAAGCAGTACACGACGCGCCTCGAGCTGAAATCGGACTTCCTCGAGCTCCTCCCGCGTGACTCTCCCGGGTTCATCGCCTTCGAGCAGCAGCTGAAGCGCATGGGCGGCGGCGCCTCCCTCAACATCATCGTGGAGTCGCCCGACCGTAAGGCGAACGAGCGCTACATCGACGAGGTCTCGCGGCGCGTCCTCGCCATGGCCGACGCGCGGAAGAAGTGCGTCGTCGACGCCTGCGGTCCCTCGTACCTCGAGGAGGACCTGCGCGACGCGAAGCGCACCGTCGCCGCGTGCTCCGAGAAGTGCGGACCCGAGCTCGTCTCGTACGTCGAGATCGGCACGAAGGAGGTGCGCGCGTTCTTCCAGGGCAACAAGTGGCTCTACGCCGACCTGTCCGATCTCGAGAACGCCGACAGCACGCTCGATCACCAGATCGCGATGAAGAGCGGAATGGTCTCGAACCTGGAGGGCGACGACGACGACCTCGGCGGGGAGAAGAAGGTGCCCGCTGCGGGCGACGCCGGCGCCGGCGCCGGTGGCGAGGAGAAGAAGGCCGCCCTCGGCATGGACGAGTTCCACGACCGCTGGGACCAGAAGGGCCGCAAGAACGACGACTTTCCGACGGGCTACTTCGCCACCACCGACGGCACGATGCTCGGCATCCGCATCGTCTCGCCCACCACGGGCACCGGCGACAAGGGCGGCGACCTGCTGCTGAAGCAGGTCGAGGGCATCGTGCAGGAGCTGAACGCGCCTTCGTTCCACAAGGACATGAAGGTCGGCTTCGCGGGCGACATTCCGAACGCCATCGCGGAGAAGGACTCGATCGTCAGCGAGGCGGCCTGGGCGACGGGCATCGCTACGCTGCTCATCCTTCTCGGCATCTTCACGTTCTTCCGATCGTTCTCCGCGCTCGTCGTGATGCTCTTCCCGACGACCGTCGGCATCGCGTGCGCCTACTCGTTCGCCACCGCCACGTTCGGCTACGTGAACACGTCGGGCGCGTTCCTCGGCGCCATCATCCTCGGGAACGGCATCAACTATCCGATCGTGCTCCTCAGCCGCTACCGCGAGTTCGTCGCGCGCGGGATGACGCCCGACGCCGCGAAGAAGGCCGCCGTCTGGAACGCCTTCCGCGCCGAGCTGGTGGGCGCGAGCGTGGCCGGCATCGCCTACGGCTCGCTCGTGATCACGCGGTTCCGCGGGTTCAGTCAGTTTGGCATGATCGGCTTCGTCGGCATGCTGCTGGTGTGGCTCTCGATCATCCCGCTGGTGCCGGCGATCGTCACCATCTTCGAGCGCTTCCGCGCGCGCCCGCGCGTCGCCGCGTTCGTGAAGAAGCGCGATGCGATCTTCGACAAGCCCGCCATCTCCTGGCTCTTCACCAAGGTCGATGCGAGCGGCACGAGCGGCCCCGTCATTCGCCTCATCGCCAACGCCACCGCGAAGAAGCCCGGCTGGTTCCTCGCGGTCGCCGGCGTGATCACGGTCGTCGCGCTCGTGAAGATCCCC
>Ga0123336_10003570_pt1 | contig 12937 bp, 10 predicted proteins | sample SSSSmetaG_FD_96466 | JGI IMG/M metagenome (GOLD analysis project Ga0123336, IMG submission 96466) | Glacier valley bacterial and archeal communities from Borup Fiord, Nunavut, Canada, to study Microbial Dark Matter (Phase II) - ​SSSS metaG | ecosystem: Environmental > Aquatic > Freshwater > Ice... | reverse complement strand
TAAACAATCAAATGATTGATAGTATACGCTTTGAGTTTGTAAAGCATCAATTCCTTAAAGGGAAGGGTCGGATTGACGACAATCCTGTCCATACGATGGAAGATTTGTTGAGTTCATATGGAGAAGCGAAGAAGTTATTTTCGTCCGAAGCCAAACTAATTGATGATATTTTGAACATCAAGAATTCAAGGCATTATCTGCAGCTAAAATATCTGTCATCTAAACACGAGGCGTCTGTTTTGAAGTTGAGATTTGTTTTACAACCATTCTCGTTTTTATTCTTGATAGCCTGTCTCGTCCTGAAAAAACCTTACAGTTTTTAATGATAATCCTAATTTTACTTTACACTGCTTCTTGGTAATACTAAAATAACTTTACAGTGGTTTGAGAGAAGTAAATTAAGGAATTATTTTAATATCAATGTGAATAATGTTTCGTCATATCTCAAGATCAATTATAATGCTATTACTAACGCAGTTATATATGCGTTGATGCTATGCCTGATAAAACCTAATCAATTAGATTCATGGGCCTTAGCCCATTCCTTTTCTTCTTTCTTTTTTTGGTTCTTTTTTTCTTTAAAAATTGAATCATAGATTCTTCATAAATACTTATTCACATTGAGTTATATAGCATTATTAAATTTATTAATTAAAATTTATAATCCTATATTTTAATTGCCGGAAAAAAGCGGAATCAGGCTCTGCTGAGGAGCAACCTAACAGGAATATTTCCGGACATCTTAGCATATATCAGCTCTTTAAAATTATCTTTTTATCTGGCGTTTACTTATATACGTTATATTTTTATTTCATGCACCATCATTGATCCTGCATTTGCTTTTTGGATTTGTAATACTGTTTCCATCGTTTTTTTCAAGTTGCCTTCCTTTAAATGTGCTTCGTCAGGAGTAAGGTAATCCACGCTGGCATGTGGCCGCTTTTGATTGTAAACTGCTATTATTCTTGAGATCGCTTTGCTGGCTTCTTTGTGATTTTGATACACTCTCTTAGGAAAGAAATCATTTTTAATGGTTCCGTTAACACGTTCTGCCAAAGCGTTCTCGTATGGGCTGCCACTCTGTGTCATGCTTATAGCTATCTTTTCTTTTGTAAGGATCTCCACATATTCAGAGGAACAATATTGTACGCCCCGGTCAGAGTGATGGATAAGTATAAACGGAGATATTTCCTGTCTTTCTTTTATGGCCATCAGGAGCGCTTCTGTAGGGCCTGCGGCTTCCAGGGTCTCATATAGGGTATGTCCCATTATCTTCCTGGAATAGGCGTCTGTTATCAGGCTCAGGTAACTAAAGCCCGCAAGTGTTCTGATGTATGTGATGTCGCTGACCCAAAGTTGATCAGCTGCTGATAATATAACATCTTTAATGAGATTGGGATATTTTTTAAGCCAGTGATGGGAGTCAGTTGTCTTAACGATTCGTTTACGCCTACGCATTAATAAACCATGAAAACGTAACAGATCGAATAGCTGATCACGGCCCAGTTTAATGCCATGCTTTTCAAGTTCAGGACTGAGCATAAACAAAAGCTTCCTGGTGCCGAGCATAGGAATATCATCCCGCAAATCGCTAATAAGGGTTAGCACAATCATATGCGCTATGCTTGTCTTATTTTCGTGGAATTGCGCTTCATAAAACGCCTGTCTTGAAACACCAAACAGTGTGCAAAGCCTTGCCAGTCCTTCCTTAGGATGACTTTGCCTCATTCTTTTGACTGTTTGGTACCAGCTTTTTTTCTTATTTTGATGTGAAGATCCTCCTCGGTAACCTTGATCATTGTTTCCAGGCTATCAATCTTTAACCGGGCTAGCTCCAGAGCCTTTGTAAGCTCTTTTACTTTCTTTTCTATTGCTTTAGCTTTTTGATCTTCTGTCATGCCGGAAAGAAGTTGATCGGATAATTCATCACCAAAGTTACGAACAGATAAACGGGTAATCCAAAGCCTTAATGTCTTCCTGCATAACCCATACTTAACACTGGCAGCTCTTATCCCAATTATCCCGGAATGGATCTCTTTAACTATCTTGATCATCTCAGATTCCTCCCGTCGTTTATACGGCTCCCGACTTCTTGCATAAACTCTTTTTTTTTTCGCTTTTTTCTCTTTCATCCTGATTTCGCTTTTTTTTAGTGACAAGCTATTTCAGGACGAGACAGTCGCTGCTTGTTACTTTTCTGTAGTGATTGTTTTGTTATAGGTTGCCAGGAATCAGGTGGTTTTAGTATAGGTGATGATGCTTTGTTTTTTGTTCCACGCCCGGTTCGAGTCTTCTACGTTTACCAGGCTGCCATTATAGTTCAGGTCGCTGGCTGTAATTTAAAAGCACAGTGGGGAACACGGTCGAAGCAGAAATAATTTCAGGAAATTTGACTGCGGCAATCAAAGAACTTAAATTGCTAAAAGGTAAAGTCATAGTTTTACTAGGTAGCATTTCATCAGATCAATCTTCGATGAAAGAAACCCTGATAGATGAATACCATATACAGCTTTGTCCCGTCTTGACAGCGATACACCCGATAGCATTTGCAGACCAATATCGCGTGCATCACGTGGGTCAGTTTTTTGCAAGGTGGCTTTCTGACTTGGGAATAACAGCGGGATTTACCAGGATATATCCTATTTTCCGAATTGGTAATTGCATTTAATATCCAGCATTGAAATAGGACAACAAAGAATATGTTTACAATATGAGAAAATTAAAATTACAAATGCAAATTTCTGTGGACGGTTTTGTTGCCACAGGATTTAATGATGAACAAAAATGGGTGACTTAGGCTTGGGATGAAATCAAACAACAAGTCCTTGAATTATCAGACACAGCAGACACAGAAATAATCGGCAGAAAATTAGCTGTTGATTATATTCCCTATTGGCTTGATACATTTACAAAACCATACGACCCAATGTATGAAGTAGCAAAAGGGTTTGTAGCCAAGACAAAAATCGTTTTTATAAAAACACTTGATAAATCCGAGTGGGAAAATTCTTTCCTTGCGAAAGGAAATTTAACAGACGAAGTAAAAGTCCTTAAAGGGCAAAGTGGCAAAGATATTATAGTGTATGGTGGCAGCTCATTTGTTTCTGCTTTAATTAAAGAGCAACTGATAGACGAATACCATCTTTTCATAAATCCGGGTGTGCTTGGAAAAGGTTGGCGAATTTTTGACCACCTGGAAAACTGGCAACAACTGCAACTAAAAAAATCTATGGTATATGACTGTGGAATCGTTTTGCACTGCTATGAACCAAAACAAATGCGGGGCGGATTTATGGTATAGTTCCGACAAGACAGTAGCCAATATTGTAGCGACATTGCTAACATTAAAAACTCAGATGGAAAACGAATAAACAACTAATAAAAATCAATCAATACCAATAAATCTTTTTTTTACATGGTGATTTCACCTGATGGGATTTATGGCAGGAAAAATCATTAACCGGAAAACATAACAGGAGACGGTGGTATGACACTTCACAATTGGGTGTTTGTACAAAAAAGTTTTGGGAACATCTTGGAAAAGAAGATGGAAACGAAGATGGGCCTGACGGTAAACTTATGGAGGAGACAATTGCAAGAACAGGTGCATACATAATGGTAAGAGAATGTTTAAAGAGGGTACACCAAATTTGGACAGAAAATTTATTGAAAGCCGATTTGTATATTTTAACCCAGGATAAAAAAGAGCCCTGGGTGCAAAAAGGGACAACAACTTTTATTTTATTAACGATCATTGTAATTCAAATAATTTCATCTGACAAAAATTTAGAAATATGAAGCATCAAGCAAAGTCTGTAAGAACATTTATTGGATCAAAGGATTTTGAAGTTTCAAGAAACTTCTATAAGGACTTAGGATTTCAAGAATCCATCATTTCAAAAAATATGTCTTACTATAAAATTTTTGAGACATTGGGTTTTTACTTGCAGGATGCTTATGTTGAGGACTGGGTTAATAATTCAATGATATTTCTTGAGGTTGACAATGTTGATCAGTATTATAACGAATTAAAAAATCTTGGACTTCATAATAATTATAAAGACGTTAAACTGACACCCATAATAAACAATGATTGGGGAAGAGAATGTTTTTTACACGACCCTTCGGGAATATTATGGCATTTTGGAGAGTTCAATAAGTAAGGTGGATAAAGCAAATTCAAATAATATTGTTTTTTTATACCCTTGTGTTTGACTGACATAATTTCTAACAAAATAAAATAGAAGCGGACCTTTGCTGAATTCTTAAGCCATTACGACGTTTCCATATTTAATTATCCAGCATCGGATCCTGCACGGGACATCTCCAATGCATAAGTTATTATCCTGCAGCGACTACTGGTGTTGTGTAACGAATACATTGGCAAAAGCTGGCAAATTTAACATCTGCTATATACAGCTAATATCAACGGTTTGGGTTGACATTTAATTTTAAGGCCATTATTTCAAATTGTAAATAATAAATTATGATACACACAAAATTTTGTGTCTTTCTGCTTACCTTTTAGTAATAAGCTATGGACATGGTGATATGAAAAACGATTACGATAAAAACCAGATTTACTAGAGCAATAAAGGGCACACAATCATTGGCACAGTTTAAACAGACACAATGAAATACAGACAGTTCTACAATCTATTTCTGTTATTATCTATTCTGATAACTCTCAATAAATGTACAACTTCAAAATCTTCATCTACAAGTAGCCAACAAAGGGAAGAAAGTCACCAAGAGGAAACATATGCCGTCAGGAATGTGACTATCATTACAATGACCGCAGAAAATAAAATCATCGAAAATGCCACGGTCGTTATTATAGACAGAAAGATTTTATCTATCAATAAACCTGTTCCCACCAAAACAAAAATCATAGATGGAAAAGGTAAATGGCTTATTCCTGGTCTTATTGATATGCATGTTCACAATCTGGCAGATATTAATTTCGGTTCAACTTATCCCACAAAAGGTGCAATAATCGTATATGAAGCGCAACAATTCGTTGAATCAAAAACATTGCCTTATTTAAATAATGGACAACACCCAAATATTACGGAGCTTAACAATCGCGTAAAAGGTGTAAAATATACAATTGCGGTTTTACAATTATTGTATACATTTTATTTAAGTATGGACAAGAAGACCTTATAAAACTAATTGAAAATTACAGAGACCTGAAAAGGACACTTAACGTAACAGAAGAACAGTTTTGCAACGAATGATACGAGTTTATTAAAAGGAAGTATCTAAAATGAAACTAATAATAATAAAAGTATTGCTGCAAGTGGTGCAGGACATCGAAACTTCGGTTGCTTGAATTGCTTGCAGATAATCGTCAAAATGCCTTTGGTATAGAATATCTGAAACGTATTAATGAAGAAACCAATGAGATTAAAAAAATGTGTGTTGCGCCAAGCTTTCTGATTATCCTTACACCAATTTAAAAGCCTGTCTCGCCAGTAATTTCCACTTACCCTGTTGTTTCAGCCAAATCAGCATTACCCCTATTTTTGCGTTGCCGGGTTTTCCACCGTCAGCGGTTTCCGCCTGGAGGTTGTGTCGTACGATAGCGATATTTCCAACAACTTTTATTGTTTGCTGGGTCAATTCCATTGTTACGAAATCGGATGACTTACTTATCAGCGACTGTATGAAGGTGGCCTTGTCTTCGAGTTTTCCACTTGAATGACCATAGCTTAGTGCTGATGCGGTTAGTTCATCTAAATTTTCTTTTGTAGGATCGAGCAGCGCCATTTTAAATTTTTCTACCGTTGCGGCGACCTCTTTTTCATCTGTAGACTGAGCATGAGATGTAGATACAATCAAACAAAAGACAAGTAGTGAAATTATTCTTTTCATGATGATAATTAAGAAGTGAAACAATAATTTTTTTAAACCGGGGAGACATTGTGACACAGCAAATCGCAGTTGTTTTGATATACAAATACATCGTTACTTTGCGGCTTGCAATATCACCTGTATTCTTGGTCGAAGATCTAACTCCAGAGCCTGTCCCAGGAACGTTTATCATCCCAATCGGTCGTTGGCACAAACCAACTTTTATCTTTAGGATCAAGATGCTTTTTCATCTCTTCCTCATTCAATGTTATTCCTAGTCCGGGAGAATTAGGGACATTAGCAAAACCTTTTTCAATCATAGGCTTTCCATCAACAGTCTTAACAAAGTTATCCCAGTAAGGCAGATCAATGTTATGATGCTCCAGTGCGAGGAAGTTCTGAGTAGCGGCGGCACAATGAACATTAGCCATAAACGCTACCGGTGAACCCGCGAAATGCATCGCCATGGCTACGCCTCTTTCTTCCGCATAATCACCGATCTTTTTTGTTTCCAGCAAACCACCTGAAGTGGAAAGATCAGGATGGATGATATCTACCGCATGTTCATCAACCAGTTTGATGAACTCTTCTTTTAAATAGATATCTTCTCCTGTTAGCGTTGGTGTTTCAATGGCACGTGTTATCTCTTTCCATTGCTCTGTAAACTGCCAGGGTATCATGTCTTCCATCCAGGCAAGCCGGTAAGGTTCTAATCTTTTCGCAAGACGAATACAATTATTCAAATCAAAATGTCCGAAATGATCTGAGGAAAGCGGCGTATCATAGCCTACCGCCGCACGTACTTTGTCAACATACTTGGCCATCTCATCAAGTCCTTTGTCGGTTATTTGTATTTGAGTAAACTGGTGTTTTGTATTTCCCAGTGTCATTGCTTTATCATTCCACTGGCTTCCTTTCCAGAAATTTGAATTAACGGTAGTGCCGGGAATATTTCTGATAAGTTCAATGCCAAGATCCATTTTCAGCCAGGTATAGCCTTTTACTTCCATGCGGTCTTTTACCTTTGCGCTGAATACATTGGAATCTTCTTCTTCAGGCGTATCGGCGTAAAGCCTGACTTTATCGCGGTATTTTCCACCGAGCAACTGGTAGGCAGGAACATTATATGCTTTACCGGCAAGATCCCAGAGCGCCATTTCCACAGCGCAGACTCCACCACCCTGTCGGCCGTGAAAACCAAACTGCTTTATCTGTTTAAATATCATCTCCACACTGCAAGGGTTCATTCCCATGATACGACTTTTAAGAAACAGCGCATAACGCTGATCCGCACCATCTCTTACCTCACCCAAACCATAGATACCCTGGTTGGTATCGATGCGAATGATCGGGCAGCGACCAGTGGTGGTCATTACAACCGCATAGCGCATATCCGTTATCTTCAGATCAGACGGTGCACTCTTACGGTTAACAGTAGACGTGGATTGCGCTAAGGTATCTTCCAAAGGAGCAAACATAAATCCACCCAGCGCCATTCCGCCGAGTGCGGCCGTTTTCTTCAAAAAACTTCTGCGGTCATCGTGTGAGGCGCTTTCTTCCCGGGCAATTTTTTCAGCGGCAAGTTTTTTTTCGGAAGCTTCTTTTGCCTGCAATAGTTGTATAATGTTTTTCATATTGAATGTTTAAAGTAATCTTTTATAATTGTTTGATACCTTTTTATATAATTAATACAATCAGTGATTTTATTTTAAAAAAATATTTGATATTCCAGTCTCGATAAAGAAAGAACTTTAAATTATTATTTATCCCAGAAAATCCTCGTAGCAAGATTATCCGCTCCCATCCTGGCGACAGCTTCTTTATAGTTAGCAGTATTTACAGACTGCTCCCTAACGGGATAGACCAGCCGATGAACAAAATCTTTAACAGAAGGATCCTGGCTGGGAAAAGGATTAGGCGCTAATACCGGGAAACCGCTGCGTCTGAAGTTGGCCCAGGCTTCCGAGCCATTAAGGAAAGAAGCGATCCAGTATTGTGTATTGATCTGTTGTAATGCCGTAGCCGCGTTATAAGGATTCGCTAACAGGTAAGCGTCCTGTGCCGCTGATGGAATGGTGGCTAGTACGTCGTACTGTTTCATCTGATCCATGTGAGCCTTTATACCTGCATTATAGAAATTTGCTGCAGTGCCTGACGCCCATCCTCTCTGTACAACTTCCGCCATAAGCAACTGCGTTTGTGCATAGGTGATAAAAAATTCTGGGGCATCTATTTTAGCAAGTGTGCGCCGGTTTAGTTGGGAATATTTCCACGCTGCCCCTGATTTGCCAGGGTAGTTGGGATCATTGATAACTGTTGACTCATTATAACCTAAAGGGATACCCTGCTGGTCGGCCGGGTTGGTATTTTCCGCGCCGGCAGTAGCTAAGGGATTGCCGGGCAAATCATACTTCACCGAAATAACGGCAAGCCGGGGATCGGCAGTAGATTTTAAATAATCAACAAATGGTTTAGCAAGATAAAAATTAGCACGTTCCGTTCCCTGCCAGGCACCCGCAAGCGGATGGTTGAAAGCGCTGTTGAAGCTAATCAGTGCATTGTCGGCATTGGTTTGCATAATACCACCCGTAACAGCTATCGTTGCATACTGCTGGGCTTTGGCCGCATCAACTTTCGTGAAACGCATAGCGGTGCGTAGTAACAATGAATTACCCAGTCTTTTCCATTGAGCGATATTTCCTTTGTAAAATAAGTCGCCGGTTTCAACAGGCTTGGTAGCATCGAGCGCCTTGGTTGCTTCGTCCAGTTCTTTGAGGAGATCATTATAAATAATTTTCTGATCATCATATTTTGGAAGGTAGATGCTTTTCAAATATCCCTGTCCTGCCTCACTATAAGGCACATCACCATAAGTGTCTACTAAAATTTGAAATACATATGCCTTCATAATCCTTGCCATATTATACAGGTTGCTTCTTGCAGGATTAGTCTTGGTTTGGTTGATTACATCCGTCAGCAAAACTACCGGGCCGCTACCGGCGGTAAACAACGAATTAAAGATCGTGTTTGAATTAGGATCGTAAAACACGTTGTGATTGCCCCCTTCGTTAACTCCGCCGAAGGGAGTGATTACCTGTTGTACAATCTGTATCTGGTAGGGAAGCGTACTGACCGCCGAACTAAACTGGGCGTTCGAAAAAAGATAAACAGGGTCTAACGTAGTTGCAAGAACAGGATTTGTATTCACCTGTTCAAAATCTTTATCACAGCTGGTGATACCGGTTAGCGAACCGAAAAGTATAAGGTATATAATTATTCGTTTCATACATTTGAATTTGGAAAGGTTAAAGCTTAATATTTACATTCAAACCAAAACTACGCGTAGTAGGAAGCGTATGTGTTTCTATTCCCTGAAGGTTATCGGAAGTCGATACCTGGGCTTCAGGATCGAGATTAGCCAGGTACTTTTTTATCATCAGCACATTATGAACCACCGCTGAAACAGTCAGGCCTTTTATAAAAGTTTTAGTAAAATACTTTGAAAGGTCATAGCCGACAGATAAAGACCTCCACCTCACAAAGCTGCCATCATATATAAAAGGTGTGGCTATACCTGTGCCGCGGTATTGCGTATAGAACTGTTGTGCTTCAACACGGGTGGCATTTGGCGAATGATCTACGTTAACCCCGTTAAACAGCACACCACCGTCCCGTCCCACAAGTGATTCCTTTGATAGCCCCTCCCTGTAGAAATTCAGGTTGGAATTAGACATGATCTTATAACCTGCTTTAAAATCCACCTGGGTGAAAATGCGGAACTTTTTATAGGTAAACGTATTGAGCCAGGCGCCTACCCATTTTGGTATGGCGCTGCCGTAGGTAACAATTTTCCCCTGCTGAAACAGTCCTGCTTTAGTAATAATATTCCCTGCAGAATCCCGGCTGTAATCAAAACCCCTTAATGATGCCAGGGGTAAACCTACCTCATGCGATACCAATCCGAAAAATTCACCACTGCCTACGTCGAAACGCTGCTGACCGTTAGCCAGTTCAATTACTCTACTGATGTTATAACTTCCATTGAAAATACTTTCCCAATTAAAAGTTTTTGATCTGACAGGTACTATGGTCAACAGCAATTCCATGCCTTTGTTTTCCAGCTTGCCTACGTTTACCTTGGTTTGACTAAACCCTGAAGTATTTGAAACATCAACATTCAGAATTTCATCAAGGGTATTTTTTTTATAAACAGCAACATCAAGGTTTAGCCTGCTATCGAATGTTCTTAACTCAAGCCCTATTTCTTTCTCCTGTACTTTTAAGGGTCTGAGATTAGGGTTCGGACTTACACCACTTGAAATTCCGCCTAAGGCATTACCATTAAACTGGTTCGCATTCACAGCGTAATACAGGTTGTTTGAATATGGATTGGTACCACTACCTACACCCGAAACTGAAGCACGTAATTTTCCAAAGTTCAACCACGACGGTTTCGCACTTAAAGCTTCCGTAAACACAAAACTTAAGCTGGCAGAAGGATAGAGATAATTATTTGAATTAATATTTAGCGAAGAGAACCAGTCATTGCGTGCGGTTAGATTGAGGTATAAATAATTTTTGAACGAAAATTCCGCTGCACCATACAATGAGTTCACCCTGTTTTTACTGTAGGTATAATTGGGGCTCTTCGTTTGCCCGTTACCTATAGTGTACAGGTCGCGTACGTAAAAATTAGTGACAGCAGTGCTTATGTTATCATATATCTGTTGCAACTGGTTACCGCCAAGGGTAATATCAACTCCAAAGTTGCCAAATGTTTTATTTCCACCCAGCAGAAAATCCATGTTGCGTTCCCGGTAGGTTGTAATATCCTGGTAATAAAAGCCATTAAAGCCGGTGGATGTCGCTCCAACCGAACGTGTACCCGTAGGCTTGTCATAATTATACGGGCGGGAATAATAATCCTGGCCTATACGTCCCTGTATATACAACCAGTTAAGCAACTGGTATCTTAGAGAAGTACTTCCTATTATACGATCCCGTCTAACATTCTCAAAACGCTGGTAAGCTATCCAGTATGGATTATTACGATTCGTAAACCTTGATAGCGGCTGTTCGTTTCCGTTAATATCTTTATAGGTATTTTTCAGCCAGTGAACATCTATGCTGTTAGCCATTGTATAAATGGTTGTGTTGGCATTTAAATCCTGCAAACCAATCTGGGGTGGATTATGATTAAACTCATTGGAATAATTGGCATTCAGCTGAACGGATAGCTTTGGTGTGAATTTATAATTCAATCCGAGATTGAAGATTTTTTTATGGTAGTCGGAATTAGGGACTATTGCTGCAGCATCAGTGTTCGCGAAAGACAACCTGAAATTACCTTTATCACTACCGCCGCTTAGTGCAACAGCGTTCGTCCAGTTGGTTCCTGTACGGTAAAAATCTTTAATACGATTTTTATTCGGCGAGTAAGGTTGCGTAGAGCCATCAAACTGAGGGGCAGGCGCGCCATCGAATTTCTCTCCGAAAGCAAATACGCCGGAGCTCTGTGCATCAGCGACCGTTTTTGGCCGGGCACCGAATTCACCCTGTCCATACTGATATTGAAAATCGGTATAGTCCAGCGCCCTGTCTGCCTGGAAGCTTGAAGTTAATTCAACACTGATACCAGTGCCTGCCTTACCACTTTTTGTAGTGATGATAAGGGCGCCGTCTTTAGCGCGGGAGCCATACAAAGCAGCAGCGGCTCCACCTTTCAGCACAGTTATAGATTCAATGTCATCCTGGTTAATACTTTGCAGTCCATCACCCTGATCGGAAGATCCACCTGTTGGGTTACCGGTGCCATTGCCGGCGGAACCACCTGCGGAAATAGCAGAATTGCTCATAGGCACGCCATTGAGTATGATTAAAGGTGTGTTCTCACCACCGAAAGAAGACTGACCACGAACCCTCAGTTTTGATGATCCACCCGGGCCGCTGGCTGGTGGAGAAATATTTAAACCTGCTACTTTACCCTGCAGGCTGTTACCAAAATTTGTAGTACGATTTGTTGTAAGCTGTTCCGTGTTCACTGTTCCGGTGGCATAACCCAATCTCCTGGCTTCTTTCTTAAGTCCCAAAGCCACTACTACCACTTCACCCAGGTCTTCTGTTGATAAGAGCAGCGTGACCTGCACATTATTCTTTCCTTCCACATTTATTTCCTGCGATTTAAAACCGACGGAACTAATTACGAGATCGGTTTTTCCGGAAGTATTGATCCGGAAGTTTCCGGAGGCATCAGTAGCTGTACTGGTAGTGGTTCCTTTTACCTGCACGGTAATACCAGGCAGTTTATCGCCGCTTTTATTAATTACATTACCTGTAACGGTCTGGGCCAGGGTATTTACGACAAATGTAAAAATCAGCAAGACAGTAAAGAGCATTAGTCTTGAGCCTGATCTAAGGACGGATTGAAGATCTTTCTTCATAATGGCAAGTTGTTTTGATTTAGTAATTTCTTAAAAAGAAAAAACTTGTTTTGGTTACAATAGCAGCATTAAGTTAATAATTTATATCAATTAATCGGATTATGATTTAGACAGCATTTTAAAACCGGGCGAATCGGCAGCTGTATTAGTGACATGTAAAGAATAAAATAACTTCAAATTTACTATCAGCTATCAGTCATATTATAAAGCGGGCGTTATTTATTGGATAAATAAGCAAATGACAAATTTGTAATTAATAAAAGCGCTTTTTAAAAAACATAAAGCGGTTCTCCAACTGTCAATTGATGGTTGACATGTCACTTAATCATACGCGCCGGGCTACTAAAGGATTTTAAATAGCAGCCATAAAGGTTATTTCTTTGAATGAATCATAATTATTAAATTTACTTCTATCCAAACTTTATCCTATCAATTCTCATCCTCTTTTTCCACGGAAGAATGTTTTCATTTATCAGGTAGTCTCTAATAACATGTTGTTGTTCTTTATAAAATAATTCTTAACAGGATTTATTGTTCCGTATAAAGCATAACACGCAGGATTAATTGCTTTTTTTTATAAAATCACATAGCATGTTGCGATCGTCCGACAGACGATAGCTGGTGGCTGATGGCTGATCGCT
>Ga0123336_10003569_pt1 | contig 12940 bp, 9 predicted proteins | sample SSSSmetaG_FD_96466 | JGI IMG/M metagenome (GOLD analysis project Ga0123336, IMG submission 96466) | Glacier valley bacterial and archeal communities from Borup Fiord, Nunavut, Canada, to study Microbial Dark Matter (Phase II) - ​SSSS metaG | ecosystem: Environmental > Aquatic > Freshwater > Ice... | reverse complement strand
TAATTTACCAACTGAACGTAATATCGCTAAAAGCATCGTTGTCAAGACTAAGGCTAATTCATGACGTTTACCCTTGGATTGACGACTATCATTTAGTTTACTTTGTACTTCTTCATAATAAAGATTAATTTCGTTTGGAGTAAGATTTTGTTTCATCTATGATTTTGTCTTTTTGCAATTACAAAGTTGAGAAAATAAGTCTTGCTTCTTATAAAAATGCCTTTTTAAATTATTCATCATCAAGCTATTAGGGTACTTTGAAAAAGCCCTTTAAATCGATATACTTTGTTCAAACTTTAAATTTTGTCATTTCGTGGTTCAATTCCGCTCGAAATTTTCCGCCCAAAAAATCTTAGGAACACTTCGCTTCTTGTGTAATTTACTAACAAAACTTGCCACCTTTAATAAGCCCAAATTTAACCATCAGCAAACTGATGAACCACAAAAGCCATCATAAATTTCTTAAAAATACCTCTCTATTCGGTGAATTAGTCTTTACTGGTTCGGTGAATTATCAGACTAAAATTGTAGATAGTTTAAGCATTTATAAAGAGTCATTAAATATGCTTTGTTGGTATATGACCATAGTTCAACCTTCACGGAATATATTCGTGATGATAAAATTTATAATTGGTGGTTTCCACAAGATAAGTCGAATTTTAAAACGGGTGGTTAGGTAAAATCAATGGTCACCTTTTGTGGGTTTGGGAACCACGCAAATCGTTAATCCAAATCCTGACAAAAAAATTGAAGCTTTTGAATTATTTTGGATGAAAAATTCAAAAGCTCGTTGGATGATTACGGGTCTAACTTTGGATGATGCTGTAATTGAGGTAAAGTCAAGAAATAGCTTAAAATAAGGTTTATCGTTTAAAATTCCTTACCGTTGGGATGCTGCGGCAGTAACTCACTCATTATTAGGTGATTTGGCGAGTATGAAAGACATGGCAACGATGTTTGAGAAAGTAAAATCTCGCCGACGTAAGAAGCATCGGGTGAAAAGAAAGTTGCGGTAACGGTGAAATACGAAGCAACGGGCGGATATATTTCGTATCAACACATATTTTTAAATACTAAATTAGCCATTAATTTCACAGGAACGAGGAACAATTTTGGAATGGGAAATTTTATTACTAACCAATAAAAGGTCGAAGATTTCGCAAGTAAATGGTAGTCTGAACCCTTAATTATTAATCGAATAGAAAGTTCTGATTATTTAGTTTTTTCAGTTGATAGTATAATAGTGATTCGGATTGAGGTGAATTTTTATGCAAAATAATACATAATCCAAACCATCATTCCCGTCAGGATTCCTGCATAAAAAATATCTGATTGATAAAATGGCAAATCAGATATTTCTTTCTTATAATACCATACAAAAAGCCCTAAGGTGAGCAAAGAAGCCGGAAATGCTCCTAATTGTGGCGTTATTACAGAAAATATAACTAATAGGAAAATGGGTAATTGAAGTATCGTAAATCTGAGAATTGCTCCAAAAACTCCCGACACTGGAACCGTTAAATCCTGTTCTTTTTCATCATCCCTTTGAGTGTTTAACAATTTACTCAAAACAACAATTAGGACTGAACCAAGTACAAAAATCAAGAATACTCGATACAAAAAATTGAATTTTTCTCCGAAGGTTTCTTTGACCCAATCGTAATGTACCAATAGGTTTTCGTATAAAAAATCACACCCTAAACCAATGACTGGCGAGCAAACTAAAACGATTACTGCCGCCGTAGGATTGGTCTTTTTCCATAGAATTCCCCAGAAAAACACGATTACTAAACCTGGTTTTATGTAAGAAGTTTATTTAGCTAAAGTGATAAAAAAGTTATCTGAAGATGATGGATTATAGGTTGTATTTGCCAAGAATGTTGCCAGAATGCACATTAAAATTACAAAGCCTTGTCCGAACCTAACTGTCTGTTTATCATTAGCTTGTGGATTAATATATTTTCTGAATACATCAAAAGCCATCATGGTTGAAACGGAATTCATCATAGAATAAATGGCGGAGAAAATCGCACAAATTAGTCCCGCTAAGATCAATCCCACAAAGCCATAACCCACAGGAACAACGGTTTTCATAAGCATGAGAAAAGTGTCATCGGGTTTCACAGCATCAACGCCAAAACGGTTTTTGAAAATGTAAAAAGCGGCCGTTCCAATGGCGATTGAGAAGAAAGGAATCAGCAATTTCAAGAAGCCCGCTACTATGATTCCTAAACGTGCATCACGGTCGGTTTGGGCGGCTAAAACTCGTTGAACCTGATATTGGTTAGTTGTCCAATAAAATAAATTCAGAATCGTTAAACCTGTAAAAATGCCCAACCACGGCAATGTAGAGTGATTGGTGGGTAAGTATAAATGCATTTTATTTGCTTGAGCATAATCAATTTGAAGAAGCCCAGATAGCCCGTTAATTTCTGGTTGCATGTACGTAAGCGTTCCCATCAATACGAGCGAAAGAATCATCACCACCGTGAGAATATTATCCGCAATTACGACTGATTCCATACCCCCAAAAACCGTAAAAAGTACTGTTACTGAAGCAATTAGAATGATTCCTTGCAGGTAAGTAATTTCAAAACTTGTGCCTTGAAAAAGTAATCCCAACGTTCGACTACCGATATAAAATCCGCCAATTAGTTGAATCATGATGAAAACAATCATCAAAATCATGTACGCCAAACGTGCTTGTGAATTATAACGACTTTCGAGGAATTGGGAAAGCGTAAAAAACTGTTTCTTTCGATAAATTGGAATGAAAACGTACGCCAAGACCAAAATGGCAGGAATTGCCCAAATTTCGTAGTGACTTTGAGCAAAACCGATGGAATAGCCCACGCCCATCATGCCAATAATTTGTTGAGCGTGAATATTTGTTCCAAAAATTGAACCCGCCACCGAGTACCATTTCAATGAACGACCAGCCATAAAATAATCTTCCGAATTCTTTTTTTTGAAACTGGAATACATACTGGAAATTACCAAAAAAAGGATAAGAAGAACAACGACAATAAGGTCGATTGTGGATAGTGATTGGAGCATAAAATTTTTATAATCTACTGTAAGTCAATTGTTTATTTTCCACCAAAATGATAACCAACACCCAGCCAAGCTCTAAATTGACCTGCTGCACCATCGTACTGCACGTAGGGACTTAACTCGAAATTGATACTTATTTTTGAAGCTTTTTCAAATGGGTAAGCCCGAACACCAAAACTCCCAAAATAGCCATTTACTAATCTACGATTATCAATAATTGCCCCAACAATACCAAGGTTTGCCCCACCACCTACGTAGAAATTAGCATTGCGTGTGTAGCCTAAATTAACCATTAAGGCGGGTTCCGTGTTTAAAGAAGAAATGAAAGAATTCATCTGAAACCGAAAATCCATCCATATTACTTTTGTTGGATTTGTGGCAATTGATAATTGTTGAGCATTACCAAATGGATAATAACTAATTGCTTGAGCCTTGGACTTTTCATAGGATAAAGAAATAAAAAAAACGACAATAATAGATTTAAAATACTTCATAATATTTTATAAATATATATTTTTAAGGACGAAAGTAAGTAATAATTTTTAGAAATATACCCATGAGATATTGTTAACAGCATCCACTCTCGAAAGCCCACGGTCGAACCAAAACCAGACATTTATACCCGCAAATCCCCAAAAGTCAAAGGCGTTTTGGGTGTTACTTTGGGCGTTCTACCTTGTTCTACGGATAATTTTATGGTGTTAAGTTGTGGTAAAACCAATTTCCCGAACAACTCGCATTCTTCAATCAAAGGATAACCCGATAACACAAACGAACGAATTCCCATGTCCATGTAACGGTTCAATTTTTCAATAATTTGTTCGGGCGTACCCACAATGGCGGCTCCACAGCCCGACCTTGCCCGACCAATTCCCGTCCAAAGCATCGGTTCAACAAAATCATTTTCATCGGCTTGTTTTCTGAATTCATCTTGTCGCAAAACTCCCGCAGACTTTGAATCTTGGGTTCGGTGTTTGAGTTTCTCAGCAATTTCAACATCAAATCTTGACATTAAAGTTTTGGTATATTCTTTTGCTTCTTCCTCTGTTTCACGCACAATTACGTGGACACGCAACCCGAAATCTATTGTCCTGCCATGTTTGGCAGCTCTTTCAGCCATTTCTTGCATTGTGGCATAAATGCTATCTTCTGGTTCGGGCCACATCAAAAATACATCACAATATTTAGCACAAATTTCTTTTGAACCAGGGGAAATTCCTCCAAAATACAACAACGGACCGCCATTTTGTTGGTACGGTTTCACGGGATCAGCTTTCATTTTGAATTCGTAGATTTCTCCTTGAAAGTCAATTTCATCTTGTGTCCAAGCCTGTTTCAAAATCTCAATAACCTCCTCACAACGTTTATAACGCATTTCATGGTCTTCTTTGAGTCCTGGCAAATCCGAATTAATGATATTTATGGTCAATCTTCCTTCCAAAATATGATCAAGCGTTGCCAAATGACGAGCCAACATCGGCGGATGAATTTCACCCGTGCGAATTGCTACAAGCATATTGATATTTTTGACCTCAGTTGCCATTGCCGAAGCGAAAGGTAAAACTTCCTGCCCGATTACATAGGAAGTTGGCAATAAAATATTCTGAAAGCCTTTTTTATCAGCAGTTTTGATAATATTGGAACAATGAGCAAAACTACTTCTTCGGCTTGGGTCTATAGTGCCTAAAAATTGCGTGTCTCCACCACATAAATCATCAAACCAAGCAACTTCACAAGCTCTCTTTTCGGTTCTAATGGGTACTGTTTTAAAGAAATTTTTAGTCATATTTTTAAGTAAATTAATCCGTACAGGTACGAGTAAATAATTGGTTAGACCCGTAAGTTTTTGAATAATACTCTTGTAATGAAGAAGTCAAGTTTAAACCTTACAGGTTTTTATTCTCAATTTATTATTATCTATACTTGTACCACAAATTCATTAAAATTTGATTCATAACTTAAAATTAGGCTATTTTTACTTTAACATTCCAATCTTATCCAAAAACCTTATGAAATTATATAACACAACGTCAGGGATTATCATCGAAAAATCCAGTAAATTCTATCTTTCTGATAATACAAGTTGGGACGGATATATTAATCAAGATAATCTCTTTGAAGTTGTAACCACTGATATTCAACTACTTAATGAAATTTCATGGAATTATGAAGGTATTCTCGCACCTATTGCAAACCAAGAAATTTGGGCTTCGGGTGTAACTTATTTGCGTAGTCGTGAGGCACGTATGGAAGAATCGCAAGGTTCAGGTGGGGCAGATTTTTACGCAAAAGTTTATGACGCAGAACGTCCTGAATTATTTTTTAAATCAACTGCCACTCGTTGTGTAGGTACTGGCGAAAAAGTACGGATTCGCAAAGACTCAACATGGAACGTTCCAGAACCAGAATTAACTCTTTTTATCAATAGAGTTGGTAAAATTGTGGGTTATACAATTGGCAATGACATGTCCTCAAGGGATATTGAGGGCGAGAATCCACTGTATTTACCCCAAGCCAAAAGTTATGATAAATCGGCGGCAATCGGACCATGTTTGTACGTTCCAAAAGATGAAATTAGTTTAGAAACTAAGATTTCAATTCAGATTTTACGTGGTGAAAAATCCATGTTTTCGGGAAATATTGCCATTAACAGAATGAAGAGAAAATTAGCGGATTTAGCTCATTATTTATTTAGAGAAATGTCGTTTCCAAACGGGGTCTTTTTGATGACTGGAACGGGAATTGTGCCTGATAATGACTTTACGTTACTGAGTGGCGATGTCGTGAATATTACGATTGAGGGAATTGGAACTTTGAGTAATGAGGTGGAATAAGTTAGCTATTAATGTGGGTTTTGAATTGTAAAATTTTTCGCCCCAACTCATCCATTTAAAACTTATCCCTTAATATTTTTTTTCAAAACATCACTTTCAAACTTACCCAAAGGGCTTTTTTCTTTGGAATATCATTTTGAATACTTGATAATGAATCTGAATGAGTAAACTTAATTCCTTGATTTTCAAAAATTTGATAGGGAATTAATTCTACGTCAAGACTCACTTTTGATAAATCTACACCAAAGCTAATCACTTGATTCACAAATTTTTGCGTAAATATTTGACTTAGGTTTATTTCTTGGTTTTTACCTAAATCTAAAATATCAACCGATTGCAAATCTAATTTTACCGCCCCCAAAATTTTCCCTAATAATTCACTATCCGTTGGAGTTAGACTGTTTACTAAAATAATAACTTTTTGCTTTGGTTGATAATATTGGGGTACTTTTTGGGAATTGTCTTCCAATGCCATTGTCTGACTGTACCTCTCAGTAATCCCAGCAGTTGGCTTAATAAACTCATTTTTCAATAAGTAAATATCCTCTCCTGCAAAAAGTTGTTGCAGGGCGGTTTTGTTATTTTCTATGTTCATGGTTTTATTTTACTATTTTTCAGCATTTTAACAAAAACTTCTCCAAAAATACCAAACAATGTTCGGATTCTTCAACCATTCCCATGTGAGCAACATTATCTAAAATTGAAGACGAAAAGAACTTTGGCATCATGATTTGAGATTTGGAATCTGCGGGTGAAACGCTCTTATCTCTTTCACCAATGATAAACATTACTGGAACCCGCAAAGCCTTTAGAACTGCACGTCTATCTGGACGGTCACGAATGGCTTGCATACCCGCAATTAATGCATCTGGGGGAAGCTGAGAAGCATATTCAATGTGTTTCTCAATAGTTTCAAGGTGCAATTTTGCGAATTCTTCGGCATACAAAGTTGGCGTTGAAGCACGTACAAAAACGGCGGATCCACTTTTTTTAATCGTATCAATTATCTTATTTCTTGCTTCCTTTTTGTCTTCCGAATCAGCAAAAGCAGTGGAGTGAAAAAGTCCAAATCCTGATAGCATTTGTGGGTATTTTTCAGCAAAAGCCAAGGCAACATATCCGCCCATCGAATGTCCGATTAGAACACATTTTTCAACGCCTTGTTCCACCAGTTTATTATGAACAAACTCCGCATAATCTTCCATCGTTTTCAGGTGGCTGAATCGGGCATATTCGGGAAGAATAACGGTATATTCTTTGGCTAAAATGGCAGCATAATCATTCCAAATGGAGGAATCTTCACCAAATCCGTGCAATAAAACGACTGTTTTTTTCATAGTTTTGAAGGTATTTTATTAAATTTTGAGTCCATAAGCTGTCCAATTTCTAAGGCTTTATTTTTCATAAATGTGGCATTTTCGCCCACGAAAAGGATGTCTATTGTGCCAAACCAATGCGAAAGCCAATGTTCAAAACGCTCGGTGGTAAGTCCGTGTTTTTGATTCGCCTCGGCGTGTGTCCACATCATTCCGCCCGTGTATGACCCCGTTTGGAACAACCAATTTTCCCAGAAATTAACGACACGATTCAGATGTGTATTCCATTCTTCTTCGGGCATTTTAAAAATAGTCGTTAAAAGTGGGTCTTTGTGGACGTTTTCATAGAAAGTTCTAACCAAATTTTCTATGTCTGTTCTGGTTTTTATATCTTGCATTTTGTTTATTCTTAATGCCACAAAGGCAATAAGTTACAAATGTTTTATTATTAAAATAAGTCACTAAATCTGTTTACGCTCAGATTTATACCGTTATGAATCAAAAACCGCTATTACTTGGAGTCTTTGAGTCTTGGTGGCTAATTATCTTTTTTTCAAATAATATAACCCCAAACAAATAAACATTCCCCCAAAGAAAATCATTCCTAAATCTTGATTATAATAAACAATTGCCACCATGCAGACCATTGATAAAACAAAGGCAACGAGGGGGAAAAAAGGATAAAATGGAGCTTTGAAAGGACGTTCTAATTGGGGTTCTTTTTTGCGGAGAACGATTAAACTCAACATACTAATTCCGTACATAATCACCGCCCCTAAAACTGAAAGTATGATGATTTGGGCAGTTGTTCCCGTAAAGATTGCTATGAATCCAACAAGTCCACCTACAATTAAAGCCCAGTGTGGTGTTTGAAATTTCTCATTTACAACACTCAGAAAATTGGGTAAATAGCCCGCCCTTGCAAGTGCATAAATTTGTCGGGAGTAACTTATTGTGTTGCAGTGAAAGGACGCAATCAGTCCAAAAAGCCCTATACTGGCGAAGAGTTTAGCTAAATAACTTTCTCTTCCCAAAGCCATAGACAGCGTCTGGGGAAGTGGATAATCAATATTGCTCAAGGTTCGCCAGTCACCCACGCCCGCACTTAAAATCATGATTCCCAAAGCTAAAATAACCAACGTAATTATACCCGAAATATAGGCTTTTGGAATGGTGGTTTTCGGATTTTTAACTTCCTCAGCAACCATTGCTACTCCCTCAATTGCCACAAAAAACCATACGGCAAAAGGGATTCCTGCAAAAACTCCGTTGATAGAAACTGTCTGGGGATTATGAGCCATAAAATTCTCCGTTTTGAAATACGGAAAAATTACTGCCATGAAAATTACCAGTTCTAAAACTGATAAAATAGTCATTACTAACGAAAAACGAACAGATTCTTTTATGCCTAAAATGTTGATGGTAATAAAAACAAAATATGCCCCAATTGCCACGGGTATTTCTGGAATATCATTATTAAGAAAATGAACATAACTTCCCAAAGCATAAGCAATTGCGGGCGGAGCAAGTAAAAAATCAACCAACGTAGCAAAGCCAGCAATGAATCCTCCCAACGAACCAAAGGCACGACTGGCATATTCAAAAGCTCCGCCCGCATCGGGAATTGCGGTAGTTAATTCGGTGTAAGAAAAGATGAAAGTTACGTACATGACAGCTACGAGCAGAGTCGAAACCAGAAAACCAATGGTTCCCGAAGTTTGCCAACCATAATTCCAACCAAAATATTCACCTGAAATTACCAATCCCACAGCAATTGACCAGAGTTGATAAGTATTAATTACTTTTTTAAGTTTGGTCACGATTAATTATCTTTTATTAATGCTTTTAACAAAAGTAATCCCTCAAGATTTTTTAGCCAAGAATTTGCAGATTAATATTATCCGCAATAGCTTTGATAAGAAGTCGTATGTCTGTGAATCGTAAGTTGATTCATTCTTGTGAGAGAAAAAATTATAATGAAAGGAAAATGTCAGTATGCTACGGTCTTAACTCATGCCCACGCAAACCCTAACACCTCTGAACTTACCTTTAACTCCCTTCATTAAAGACTTATGACTTACCACTTAAAGACTTAAATAAATGACAAATATTGACTGGTTGGTTTTAATGCTTACTTTGGGGGGAATTGTGGGTTTCGGACTCTGGAAAGGGCGAGTTTCAAAACAAAACATTGAGGGATATTTATTGGCAGACCGACAAATGCCTTGGTATCACGTTACACTCTCGGTAATGGCAACCCAAGCAAGTGCCATCACATTTTTATCCGCTCCAGGGCAAGCATATACGGACGGAATGCGATTTGTTCAGTTCTATTTTGGGCTTCCTTTGGCGATGATTGTGCTGTCAATTACGTTCGTTCCGATGTTCAATAAAATGAAAATCTATACGGCGTATGAGTTCTTAGAAGGACGTTTCGATCTGAAAACCAGAACGTTAACTTCATTTCTTTTCCTTCTCCCTCGTGCTTTATCCACGGGCGTAACCATTGCCGCACCATCCATTATTCTCTCCACAATCTTAGGTTGGAATCTTTACTGGACGAACATTCTCACGGGAACGGTCGTAACGGTTTACTGTATGTTTGGCGGTTCAAAAACCATTTCATATACCCAATTGCAACAAATGTTTGTGGTTTTAATCGGAATGTTTTTGGCGGGATACATGGTCGTTCATTTATTACCTACCGAAATGGGTTTTATTGATACGTTAAAAGTAGCAGGCAAAATGGGTAAAATGAACGTGATTGATTGGAGATTTGACTTGAATAATCGCTATAATGTATGGTCTGGATTGATTGGGGGCTTCTTCTTGCAACTCTCTTATTTCGGCACAGACCAATCACAAGTTGGACGGTATCTTTCGGGAGAATCAGTGGGTGAAAGTCGTTTAGGATTATTGATGAATGGTATCTTGAAAATCCCGATGCAGTTTTTGATTTTGTTAGTGGGCGTACTGGTTTTTGTGTTCTATCAATTTCACGAAGCCCCTTTATTTTTCAATAAAACTGAATTAGTAAAAGTTGAGCAAACAACTGAATATCAAGAGATTACCAAAAAAAATACTATTATTTTTGCCCAGAAAAAACAAGCCGTTGAAGGACTTTCGGTTGCTCTAAAATCAGGAGAGGAAAGTGCTATAAATTCACAGAGAAATAAAGTTCAAGAGGCTGATAAACAAGCAAATAAATTACGGACAGCAGTTAAAGATTTAATTAAAAAAACGGATAAAAATGCAGATGTAAACGACACCAATTATATCTTTTTATCTTTCGTAACTAAGTATTTGCCGCAGGGTTTGGTAGGTTTATTGATTGCGGTCATTCTTTTGGCTTCGATGGGTTCGATGGCTTCAGCTTTTAGTTCCCTGACTTCTTCAACGATTGTGGATATTTACCAACGAATTCTGCATCCCGTTGATACGGATAAACATTACTTGAATGCCTCAAAAATCTCGACTTTTTGTTGGGGAATTTTCTGTATAATCGTAGCCCAATTCACCGCAAATATTGGAAGTTTAATTGAAGCCGTAAATATCTTGGGTTCTTGGTTTTACGGAACAATTTTGGGGGTTTTCTTAGTCGCTTTTTACTTTAAGTCCATCAAAAGTAATGCAGTATTTTATGCCGCAATTTTGGCTGAAATCGTGGTAATTTATACGTGGTGGATAGATTTAACGGCTTTTTTGTGGTTGAATCTGATTGGGTGTTTGTTGGTAATTGGCTTTGGATTTTTACTTCAAATGCTTCAAAATCAGTTCAAAATTAGGTAAATTCCTACTTCTCGGTCAAATCCTTATTCACTGGCAAAATGGGCGGTGTAACAACTTTCTGTTCAGGTGAAAACAAGTAGTTAAAACTCTTCGTATAGAGCAAACTCGCTCCGCCAGCTGTGAAAGTTTGATTAGTATTCAAGGTAGCACCATTTAAAGTGGTCTGCAAATTCCGATTATACGTCTTAAAACGAAGATTCCCATCACGAGTAACGAACCATTCCAATGCCCAATCGCCAATGAGTGATTGGGCGTTTGTTTGATTAGTTACGGTAGTAAATCCGCCACTTCGAGTAAGTCTAAAGCGGTCATTGAAATTATAGGAAAGCCTAACTTGAAGATTGTTAATCAAATCCTGATTCAGAGCCGTTCCTGTCGTGGTTAAATCAACGTTTAAATTTGGGTCAATTTGTGAGAAAACATTACTAATTTGATTTGAAAATAGCTCTGTTATCGTACTTAAGACATTATAATTGGCCAAAGCTCCCGCTCCTTGCGGAGCCATTGAATTTAATAAAAGTACATTACTTACCTGGCGATTTAACTCTTGTTCATCCGTTTTTATACGGTTTTCAAAAGACGTTACACCTTGATTAAATTCTGAATTTTTCGGATAATCTCGCATTTTTAAATCAAAAGTAACCGTTGGTTGCAAGAGTCTATCTTTCAAATTTATTGTGACATCAACTGGATAACGCCGATTAAATTGAGCGTCATTCCTAAACTGATTTCCACGGTTTACAGTATCAATTACTGAACCTAAATAACTCAAATTTTGAGTATAAACTGCCTTTATATCAACAACAGCTTCATAGGGATCACCTGTCCATGAAATTTTACTGCCACGAGTGATGTTGAATTTTTTATTGAGGATATTTTTAAACGTAAAAGTGTAATCTCCCCGCTCGATATTATAGTCGCCTGTCATATCAAAACCGCCTCTGGTGTCTACCTTAAAATTGAGTTTTCCTGATCCATTTACTCGCATAATGTCACCCGATTGCTTATCGAATTGCACCTCTCCGTAGGATTCTGGGGTTAGCTCAAAATTCAAATCCATCTTAATTCCACTCGAATTTACGTTTGAAACTAATTGCTTTCTATTAATAGAATCTCTTTTAATGATGGCACTTACAAATTCTATATCTTCTTGACTACCAGCATCTTGTGCTTTATCAAGTGGAATATACAATCGGGTGCCTCTATCAGTTTTTAAGTCAGTGTAGATGGTTAAATTATCAAAACTTCCACCCAATTTTAATAACCCCGTTCCGTACCCAATTCCGTAATACATGTCATTATCTCTTCGGGTGGTATTTAAAATTTTGAAGCGGTTCAAATCGGCAGCTAACTGAACGTTAAAAGACTTATATCCATCATAAAATACGCTCCCTTTCAAGGTTCCTTTATTACCTTCATCATCCGTTAGACGCAGGGATTTAGCTCTAATTTCATCAGGTTCAAAAGTTATTTTATCTTCAAAATTCAAGACGGATTTCAAATAATCAAAAAATAAAGTACCTCTTTTGATGTCGATTACTCCTTGTACTATTGGATGAGAGGGCTTACCCGAAATATTCAAATTTCCATCTGCCGTACCTCCCATTTTTGAGAAAATTCCTTTTACAAAAGGCTCCAAAATCTGTAAATCTGTTTGGCTCAAAGTAGCTAATAAATCCAGAGAATTTTCGGCATTTTTTGGGTCAAAAATCCCTTTCACTTCCAAAACTTTAGTTTTTAATCGTTCTAAAGAATAATCTAAATTTAGCCGTTGTTTTTCATTGTCAAAAACACCATTTCCATCTATATTTCCGATCAGAAAATCATCTAACATTAAGTCTTCAATTCTTAAATTACTCTCGGCATTTACGTTTTTGTAAATATTTTTAAGATCAACCTCACCATTTACTAATCCCTTAATATTCAAAGATATAAGCGGTGCGAGCG
>Ga0123336_10003568_pt1 | contig 12940 bp, 34 predicted proteins | sample SSSSmetaG_FD_96466 | JGI IMG/M metagenome (GOLD analysis project Ga0123336, IMG submission 96466) | Glacier valley bacterial and archeal communities from Borup Fiord, Nunavut, Canada, to study Microbial Dark Matter (Phase II) - ​SSSS metaG | ecosystem: Environmental > Aquatic > Freshwater > Ice... | reverse complement strand
TTCTACCAACGGTCCTTTTACCCACCCTGAGGTGGGGGGGTAGAGAAGTATTTGCGGTCTATCCTAGCGACCAGTTCCAGCCCCTTGGCTGTGAGTGCATCCGTTACCCTGTCATGCATCGTGTTGTGGCACGTATGGCACAGGCTTATGAGGTTGGTACTCTCTAGCCATAGCTCAGGGTAAGCATCCCTTGGCCTGATGTGGTGCACCAGGTATGCTGGTGTGGTCTTGCCATACCTCTTGCACTCCTGACACTTGTACTCATCTCGCCTGAGAATGACAGCTCTCTTGTGCTGCCACTTGGGATTGTTGTAGTTGTTCATCTCTTGTACCTCTGTCTGTTGTGCTTCTTCTCGATGGGCTGAGGATCTTGTATCCTTCTCATTGATTCTCTTAGGTAGTCACTATCAGGATCGATACCCTCACGCACGAATACCATCAGGCATCCTGCACCATAGCTAGACCGCACATGTGTATGGTTGCCTGTCTTGGTGTTAATGACCACATAACCGTTTCGTGTACGCTTGATCATGTAATGGTCGTTCCTCTTCTTCACCTGGCCTCACCTCATAGTCATACCCTAAGTGGTTGCACTTCAGGCATTCAGATTTTGTCCTGCAGGTGTACCGTTTTTTAACCTTATAGCCAGCATCTACATAGTCCTGTCGGCAATGCTCGCACAGCGTATAGATTACCCGGCTAATCATAATCGCCATCCACATAATGGATGTCACTCAGTTTCCTCGGCTTATACTCAAACAACTGGAATCTCTTATTCGCACCGACATAGTTATTATCATCATGCCAGGTGTCTGTGACGTTCCCTGTAGATAACACCCGGACCATCACACCTGACTTATCCTGTGTGTTCCCTTTGGCGTTCTCCTTATGTGTATGCCCTATGTGAATCTCTATGATCTCAGCATCGGCACATTCTTTCCTGTACTTCCTTGTAAACACTCTATCGATATCTCCAATAGGCTTATCACCATGTATGTACCCGATAAAGATTTGTTCCCAGGTGAATACCTTACGTTCCCTAAAGTCGTCATCTATCTTAACCGTCGGGAATTTTTGTTTTAATAACTGAGTAAACGCCCATGATAGAGATTCATCATGATTACCTTTGATGTAGTATAGCGTTACGTAGTTGGAATGATGTGTGGCTTCGGTGATTAACTCGCTAAAAAACTTAAATGCATCATCCCATGCATTGCGTATGTTCAGGTGTTCAATCTCTGTTCCGGATGCTGTTTTATTCTGCATGTCATTATGGTGCAGCATATCGGATCCGACTGTGATTAGTATCTGCTCATATCCTCGCCTTATACAGTCTATGATCTCATTCAGATGTTTTCTGTAATGGTCATACGTAGATGGCCCGAAGTGCATGTCGAACAACGGCACCTCAAGGAGTTTCTTCCTTTGCGGAATATCCACCGGCTCAAATGTGAATGGTTGTATATTTTTGATAGATTCTATGAGTTCGATGTAAACCGGGTCATAGTTCCTGGACTTAATCCATGATTGCACAGTCTCGTTATCACTATTCAGCTGCACCGTTGCGGCATATGTCTTAAAGGCATAGCCCAGGTTCCCAGCCTCGAGTGTTTCATTATCAGTAATTACTTTCTTTTTCCATCGTTGCAGTTGCCTCTTAAAGCTTTCTTCCTTGATGTCAGGCACATTGGCCTGCTTAGTGTAGTAATCCATGTATATTACTCTTGTGGTCTTACCCTCATTTGCGAGTTTTACACATTGTCTTTTTATCTCCATGGATATTACCAACTTATCACCACCTATGGTTAATAGATTGCATTGAAAAAGGACCTAACCGGCGAAAGTAGGTCCCTTGTTTCATATCGCCACTACTTACTTCGCGGCTTCCACCCTCTAAACCCGAACTTGGATGGCCTTGTTTGTGATTACTATCGGGCAAGGATTTGCACCTTGCATAGGCTACTTCCATTTGTATAGGCAAGCCCTACAGGTCACTATAGCGTCTACTTATTCCGCCACCGATAGCATAGAAAAAGAGCCGCCCGAATTGGGAAGCTCTCTCGTTATTTGTCTATGTTACTATAATAACAGGTTTTACCCCCTCGAAACTGTCATGTTTATGTCATGTTATGCTAATCCCCATGAAATTACCTACCAGTTTTACTATTTCTTTCTTCCAGCGATAGTAGGTCTCTATGGATATGTTAAGCTCCGAGGCTATCTTCTTATCGGTATACTCTGCTTTAAAGTATTTCATTTCCACCATGGTGTACTTCTCTGGTGCGTTCAGCTTTATTATCTTTATGGCCTGATCTACCGCATCGGTTCCCCTGCGTAGCATAAACCGCTCAGGTGAGCTGTACAGCCTTAGTGCCTTACTCTCCGTGGTATTGCCTATGGTGCTTGACTGGACCCTCTCACCCATTGCAGGAGAGCCATTGATGATCTCATCCTCAAGCTCCTGCAGGGTAATTTTGTTTCGATGGTAGTTGTACAGTTCGGATTCAACGAACTTATAGTTTACTTTGCTCATTAAGTTCCCCCTTGCTATTGTGGCTTCATGGACTAATCTCAGCTACCCTTCCATTTTTGTTACTGTAGAGATGATTCACAGCGGCAGAATTACTATCCTGCATTGTCTCGTGCACTTCCCCTTTTACGATGTCTTCCACCTCTTTAGCTCCCGCTCCGCACACCGGGCAAAGGATTTCACCTGTGACTGTATCCGGGATGTCGAAGATGGTTCCGCATCTGCAGCACTCATATGCTGTTACCTTCTTTGGTGTGATGTGATCTATTAGCCTATCAAGGAACCATTTTGCTTTATTAAGGTCCTGAAGCGGATTGCCCTTAAATTTCCATCTCCACATGTATTTGATTACTTGCCAGGTTAACCCGGCCTCCTTGCCTTGAAGTCCTTCAACGGCTGATTCCAGTCCGTCTATGGTTTCAATCTTCCCTCTGGTGTAATGGCTAGGATGGTTTACAGGATCATCTTTCCATGGCCTACCGTCTGGATGTTTCATTTACCCGCCTCCAAATCATCAAGATTGATATTGATTGGTTCCTCTCCTGTCTTGTACTCGAATTCGATTGGAACAATGCTTTCAGGTTTGAATATGATTTTGTACTTATACGGATTGACATCTGCGGTTCCAATCTGCTCAACGGTGTATGTCACATTGTCGCTTAAACCAAGGAAGTGCTTCTGATACTGATTCGGTCCTATCTTTGCGGTTACTTCCAACTGCCTGTCGGCGGCATCTATGTTTATGGATATATTCCCAACCATTTCCAAAATGTAAGTGTCTGTGATTGAGTTGTAAAAGACAACCCTCCTTGTTATCCTGAATTCATCTGCTTCTTTGCTTAGGTTGTGAGAAACCGCATTAGCCTCGCTATTGCACCCGGTCAAGATTGATATGATAAGCAACAACATCAAAGAAATAGCCACCACTTTTTTCGATTTGAACATTACTTTTCCTCCCTTGCTTGGTATTCTTCGATAACTCTGTGGAACTCACTAGCCTTGATTTCCTCGAAGTCCGGATGATTGACCTCGAAATCATTGTCCCTCTCTAGGCTGCCATACATCACATCATCAATGATGAATAGCCTTGACCTGCTTGAGCCACCTGCTAAGCCATCGAGATACCAAGATATGACAGGCTTTCGGATTATCTCGACGTCTTTTATTTTTGCCTTCCATGCTTTGCCGATCTCGGACCTGACCTTGAAGCATTTTATCCCACTCCATCGTTCGTCGGCCGTGAAATCATTTTTGAACTTCACGTGATCTTTTCCTCTGGGTACGATGCCCAGATTACCTTTGGATGGCGCGTACTCATTGGCTTCAAATCCGAACTCCTCCTTGATGGCCGTATACACGGCATTGACAGCTTTGTCGCTTTTTAGGTAGTCCTCGAACATCTTCCTGAACTCTCCTGTGATTTTGAAATACTTGTTCATTTCTGCTCCTCCTCTCCCAGATACTCCACTACATTAAGCTCATACGCATATTTATGTCTGTCCAAGAAATCTGTAAACATATCCTTTGTCACTGCCTCTCTGCTTCTTTTTGTTTCCTCACTTGCCTCTGCTCCCATTACAGGGATATACACATTCAAGTTAATTCTCACTTCGTTCATTCTTTCTCCTCCTTCACTAATTCAACGACATATGCTTCTTCTTTCCCATGTCCGCAACATGCTGACGTTACTCCGTCAATGTGACCCAAACACGCATCATATCCTTCTTCTGTTGGAGGCTTTCCACACCTAGCACAAGGACGGTCCTCTTTTGAAAGTGCTACTCCATCCTCATATACCCACTCATTGTTGATGAATGTTATGGGATTCCCTCTTGAATATGCAGTGATCATTTATCTTCCCCCTCTACTATTTCAAAATCATCTTTGACGTACCAGTTATCATATCCGGTATCGTCTTTTATCAGGATCGTGTCAAATGCTCTGTTCTCTCTTATCACCTCATAGACTTTACCAATTGTCAGGTCCATGAAGGTGTATGGTTTACGGAGGCACCTGACTTTCTTCACTCTTCTACCTCGTACCGCATCCCTATCTTCTTACATACCTCCAGCTCCGCTCTGCAGCCTCTTGAGCCCTGCCAACCTTTCGAAAAGTAAACTCCATCGCACCTCTGCATCAAGTCCAGGCAGTTACCCATTGACTGTTCCCATGTGGCTATGTTCGCCTGCCATGAGAATGTGTGTAATGGGCTGATGTAGGTATTCTCAGGATGGAGGATGGTCATCACCTTCAGAATGTTCTCCACCTTGGCCATGTTCCCTACTGGATCGTCTGAGTATGGGTGAGCAACATAGATCATCATATCTGCACCTTGAACTTCATCCCTATTACGAACTCATTCATGCGGAATGCAGCAGATTCTTCCACCGGTAATCCGAAGAGTGTAGTGAATCCCGTTGCTTTTGCTACTACTTTCCCGGATATCTTAAGTGTGTCCATTAGGTCGATTCCATTGACGATTGTTAGTTGTGGTGGTATCATCCCATCGTAGGCTTTCCTGAACTGGTATACCTGGATGTTTATCTCTTTCAGTATTTTGTCAGTCATTGTGTCATATGATATTTTATCTGGCTTCATTCACTACCTCCATAGATTGATTTAATGGTGAATCCCATTCCACCGCACTTCTGGCATACCTTTTTCAGATCGTGTACTCTTGTGCTTTCTCCGCTGTTTCCTACTGCACTCTGCATATGCTTTTGATCTCCTGTACCCTGACAGGCTACACACATCTTTATATCCGGCTTAAAAGCAATTCCCGTTCCTGATGTTGCTGGGATTACTATCTGCCCATGTCCTGGTACATAATCGCCATCTTCTAATTTTTGACCTATGTATTTAACATCTCTCATGCTCTGCCTCCTTCACAAGTTCAAAGTTCGTCCTGGGGTGAAACTCCCTGTTGCCTTGGTCATTCACCACGCTGTACTTGTCCAGGTCCTTGCTATAGGCTTTTATCTCGTATACCTTGCCTACTGTCATATCCCGCTCCGGTGTGGAGGATCCTAGGTATCTAATCAGTGCCATCAAGCACCTCACCCATGATGTCTATTCTATTTTCGTATTGCATTTCTACCCTCCCAATCCCAATCCAGAATAGTATTACAGCTTGGACATCTCACGGCCTCACCTTTCATCCGATTAAGCTCCGCATTGCATTCCCCACAGTAGTTACGGAATATCTTGGTCGGTCCTTCCTGCCTGATTAGCTTTCTAATTACCTTCATTCCTTCCCCTCCCATCGCTTGATCAATGTATCCGCTTCAAATGCTGAACCCACTATCCAGCCTTCTTCCATGTGGATGAGTGCCTTGGTTCTTCCTTCATGCGTGCAGTCCAGATACTTCCCTGCATCCTCAGCACGCTGTCTCTGCCTCTTCTGGGGTGCTGACCCTGACTTTGTGACAGCCAGGACCTTTGCACCGTTGATGTAGTTGTTATGGCCTATGTGGATCATGATTTATCCTCGAATAGAACCAGCTGAATTGTATATATCCCAAACAGTGCCAGTATGATTTTCATAAGATAAAGAACTTTTATATCGGCTGCCGGTGGGCTGTAGTTATACGTCACTATAATCTCGTAGACATATAAACACAGATAGAAGAATGCCGCTTTACCATATTTCTTCATGTGCGATACCTCAACTTCATTTCTAAATCTTCAATCTTTTTTTCTAGTGATTTGATTTGCTGACCGCTTGCAAGGATGATGCTGTCAAGTTTGTAAATTTGTTCATGTCGCGCGTTCAGCATCAAGGCTGTTGTAATGGATGATTTTTCGTAAAATTCTAAGTCGGTTTTCTGATACTTGATTATTTTCTTTTGGTCTTCTATTTCGTTGTTCAGGAACCTGATTATTCCTTTGAGCTCTTCCATATCATTCCTTGCAGGAATCTCAGGTTTCACGGTAGGTGGAGTTGGTTGAATATCAGGTTTCGCGGGTTGATAACCATCAAAACGTATATTTACAAAATACGGTTCGCCTATTTTAGCCATTATTCAACACGCTTATGCCTATAAGGTCCAACCCCACTAGAGCTATCCATGCCACAGCTATCCATGCTACGTCACTCGTTTGTACATATCTGATAATGCTGAACAGTGACATGAATAGATATTTTAAAATGTTTAACCACTTAACTGTTTTATCCATTACTTCGCCTCCTCGACTGCTTTAAGCAGCTTCTCCATGTCATCCCTTAGAGTGGGTGTTTTTGCGAGCATTTTCTCGAAATTCTTTTTTGCTCGAAAATTGATGTCAGTATAGTTTTTTTTATGCTTCTTGCCTTCTTTCATTTCTGCTCCTCCCTCTTGCGTTGCATCTCGGCTTTCACCCTTTCGAACTCATCAGATATGTCTTTCAGTTCGTTGTGTGACTTGATGAGTGTCCTTGGTGTGGTTTTTAGGGCTTTGCACACCTCTCCTACAGTGCTTATTTTCCAGCCGTGGGTTTGATAGTATTCATAAAGCCTTTCCGCTTTCTTGCTTAGCTTCATTCCTTCACCTTCAAGTTTTCACCGCAGAAGGGGCAATACTCTATGTCGATATATGCTGGCATACCCTTTGCATTTTGAAAGAACATCGCTGTACCTTCCGTAGGATTGCTTTGATGTAAAAACACATCGTGAACCCCGAGATTTTCAGGTCTGTGTACCTGTATTGTTTTGTGTCCATTACAGAATTTACAACTCATTCCTCCACCTTCCAATCAAGCCTTTGACCGCATCGGCCACAGTTATTGAAATCCATGTGATTGTTTATGATACCCTTACATGCTGGACACCTTCCAAAGGATTTAATGACGGTATTTTCATTTACCGGTTTCATCAACTCATCCCTGTCAATCAATATCGTAATCTTGCAGTAATCCTCATCCGTGAGGGTATCGTTCAGGAATCTATCTTTTAGCGTCATTACCACTTCACCTCATGACTTTCCCTGTATACTGCCATCAAGTCCACCAATGGGTACTTTTCGAACTCATCAAAGGCTGTAGCAGCGTGCCTGAAGTAATCCTTCTTGGCATAGTGAGGGAGTTCCTTGATCTTCTTCACTACTTTCTTTGTCATCTTTGGGACGTACTCATCCTTGTACTCTGATTTTTCAGCGGCTATCTTCTTCTGGATTTTGTTATAGTGCCAGTAAGCACTCTCATGTTTTATGTTGAGCTTCTTAGCGATGAAGGTAAGTACCTCCTGCTTTGGCTTGTTCTCGATGATCATCTGCTCGGCTGTATCCAGGGTGCCATGTGGCAATACAGCCACCGCACCTCGAAGTGTCCTGAGAAACTGGTTGTTACTTCCGCTTATCATGTGATTCCTCCTACCATGTCAGATTCTGCCTTTGTAGCTTGTACGGTGCTTTCAGCTCCGCGATGCTGTATCCCTTCAACAACTCGTTATCACAGCACGCATTCTTAAAATCCTTTACTGTGGCATATACAGGCATGGAATCCAGCTCCGCTTTAATCGATCTTGGTAATGGCTTAGTATCCTGTTCAGGATGGATGATCGTGACGGTGCTGTCTGTATGTGCCTGGACGCTGTCCTCAATCCTCTGCGTCTGCAACTTATCCCTGAGTGCATAGTATCGATTGTTTGCCAGTCCCTCATTGATTCCGGATTCACCCATCATGGCTGCCAGGATAATCTTTCTCGGTTCCTTGTCTCTGATCATCGTAGAGTACCTGGTTATCTGTTCCTGTGTGAAGGCTGTTGCTGATGGTGCTTTTGTTTTCTTCGTCTTTTCCACTGTTGTCACTTCCTCGGTTGTAGTTTCCATCACCGCTGTATCGTTAAAAACCGGCTCTGGTAGGGGTTCTGTCTCTTCAATGACCGCTTGCATGGGTTCAGGCTCAGGAGGCGGTGTGGGCTCGACTGGCTCGATGTCTCCACCTGTTAATAGGTTTGCGAGAACGCTGGCGTCAAGTTGTGGTGAAACTTTTAGATTCTTCCACTCAGGCTTCTCCACCATTCCCTTTACCTTCAGGTCATCGCGGTCGCACTTTGTGTGGTACAGTTCTTCCCTCAGCTTCTCGATCTTCTCCTTCTGTTCCTCGATGAGGTCATCCGCCTCTTTGAGGTCCATCAGCAGCTCGAAGTTGTCTTCATTCTCTTCGACGTACTGATCTTCAATTTCCTCAAACTTGCTCTTACACTGGATAAGTTCGATTCTCAGCTTATCGATGGTGTCGTCTACAACTTCGCACTCCTTTGAATTTTTCATGAATGCCTTGAATTTCTTTACACACTTCTCGCAGAGTTCTGATTCATCTTCGTAGTATCCATAAGGCGTGCCCATCAAATTAACAGCTTTGATTCTAGTCAGTTTTAGTCGCGGCCAGTTCAACTCATTTCCACATCTATCGCAGAATTCGTAGCTTATTCTTCCCATTACTTATCCTCCTCATAAACAAATGTGCAGCTATTCCCATCACATACCTTCTTAGGTACGATACCTCTGAATACATCTTCCTTGTCTGTTAGCTTTGGCTCTACCATTGCCGGCACTGCTTTCTTGCAGGTGCACTTCTTCTGTTCTTCCTTGAGCTGCTCGATGATCTTCTTGTTCCAGTCAATCTGTTCCTGGAGAAACCATCTCCTATTCAGTGATCCTATGTTCTTCAGCTCCGCCTTTAGATTTTCTATTTCCCTTTCGCATCTTGCGATTACTACATCCATTACTTCCCCTCCCCGTTTTTGAATATGTCTGTTGTCAGCTCCACAATCCATATGTGGTTGCACTTCTTGCAGTTGCACATGTACCGGTGCTTATCTGGCTCTGACCGCTTGTAGTCAATCCTGACCGCTTTACAGGCCGGGCATGTGATGTATCCTTCATCGATTAGATCCGCAAACATTCCTCTGGTGTTCATTAGCTCATGCTCTCCGATGATGGGGAACGCCACCTTGCAGAAGAGGCACAGCGGGTAGCTTGAAAGGTCTCCATCTACCACGCCCACTTCCCGGCTGTATGTCTCATCTATGTTGATGTGCTTACCACAGTACTCGCATTGTCTTTCTTTCTTCGACTTCATTTCCTGACTTCTCCAAAATCCCATCTTTACCTCATAGCCTCCTTTGCTAAAAGTTCGAATAAGTTTAACTGTTTATCCGGTTCCCCGGCCAGCATCTTTTTAATAAACTGCCTGACCTCACTCCAGCTGATTGTCACTTCCATTTGTTTGTACTTTCCGGTAATCCCGGAGTGTTGGGCTGTCAGGTCACACCCAGTCTCGAATATAGTTCCATTCCCGTTGTATAATCCTTCGTGCTCCGGTGTCTCCCAGTATTCCAGGATGTAAGTGAAAATTACCCTCTGCATTTCTTGCCAGCCTAGATTTTTCCACTCGCTGTATGTCTCCTTTGGATATAATCGGGGCTGGACTTTACGCTTCAGCGTATTCAGCGCATACTCCATCGTCTGCATCCAGAGCCAGTGTTTCATCAGCTCTATCTCATTCACGCTCCACCTCCGTTTTATTCTCTACTTCTTCCCTGTACTGCCACTTGATCTCGTGGATGTATTGCAATTCAGCTTCATAGGATTTAATGATGTTTCGATAAACACCTTGCACAGCTTCGGAGTCTCCCGCTGATTTCATCTTCTTGAGTATGGCTTCGTTGTACTTGACGGCGGCTTCCAAGGCGTGTGTAAGTACGCAAAGTCGAGTAACAGTGAACCTTACAAGTCTTTCCTCTCGACCTTCTATGCCTCCTTTCTCGTATCCCTTGAGGGGGAACATTCTCACTTGATCATCATTGCTCACTTCATTTCCTCCTCCACATACTTCCACCGGAATCCTCCGGCTTTCTTCCTGGTGCCTCTGCAGCACTGGACAATGTTGTTCTGGAAGATTTCTAAATCATCCTCTGCATCAGCTACTGAGTCATAGGTACAAAGGATGTTGCCTTCATCGTCCATCTTATGGACCTGCATCTTATAGCCTTTCATTCACACTCCACCTCTAATATTGATTCTTTATCTTTTTCGTCAATGAACATGTTGATCTGTGCTTTATGTTTTTCTAGTCTTTCACTCGACATCTTGAAATAATCTTTGTCCAACTCAAATCCTAAATATTCAAAACCCATATCATGACAGGCTATCAAGGATGATGCTGAACCTACATGAGTATCGAGTATCTTGTCTTTAGGTTTCGCGTAGTTCTTTAGTAGCCATTTGTAAAGTGCAACTGGTTTTTGTGTGGGGTGGATTCTGAACTCCTTATTTTTCATGTTTTGTTGTAACATTCCGGCCCATTTGAATTGAAACATCCTGACTGCAGACTTGAATGTTGTTAGTGCTAATTCACAGTCAGCGAAATCGCTATCGCCATTCACCTTGTCCCACACTATCCAGCAACTGCTATCAAGTGGAATTTTGCTGATGTAATGGTTTGCCCCCCATACTATTTGATTTTTTGACACTCTCGCCAATTCCTTGAAATATTCAACATCAGGTGCAGTCAGGTCATTTCCTGAAAATGCTTTATAACTCTTAGCGGTTGCAAGTTTACTCCGTGTGTGATTTCTTGAACCATTTTCCCCTATCCCATATGGAGGGTCCACAATAGCTAAATCGAAATAGTTATCAGGAATCTCTTTCATTCCCTCCATGCAGTCCATGTTGTAAAATCCTTTTAATTCCATCTCATTACTCCTCTGGTATGATATAGACTTCGATTCTCGGCATTTGCTTGTCAATCCTGAATTCATCCGTGAACCCTGTCACATTCTTCCATCCATCATCGGCAAGGATCCCGGCATTCACCAGGGCATCCAAGATAAACTTCTTCGCGAATGCTATGTTATCCAAGTCTCGCTTGTGGTTCTCCTCTATCCACACGAACCTGAGACTGGCACGCTCCACCTGAGGGATATCCCCAAGCTGTCCGTCAATGTATGAGCTTACCTTCCTTTCGGCAATCCTCTTCATCTCCGCCCCTTTATACTTATTGGTGCGGCTGGCTAGAGTGTATTCATTCAGGCCGGGGAGTCGTCCCCCGATTGTCAATATAATGATCATCTATTCCCTCCCTAGTAACTTCTTCTCGAGGTCGCTATAGTCGTACTGCCTTTCCGTGAAGTCAGGCTTCACTTCCTTGCCCTTGGAGTAAGTAGGCTTTGGGGCATCCTTGCCCTTCGTCTGCCAGCTGTTCAGGATCCCTTTGACATAGGAGTAACTTCTTGCGGACCTCTCATTACCCAGGCCAATCGCTTCCATCACCCATGCCTCCGTGAATATCTCACTGTCTGCTAATAGCTTCTCAGCTGTATTAGTGTTGAGAGAGCCATATCCACTCTTCTCCCATACCTCACAAAGTCTTGCCATAAGCTCCTCTTGGCCGCCGAAGATTTCAGTTTCTATACTCTCCTTTTCTATACTTTTCTTTACTCTCCTTTCCTTTACTTTACTTTGCGGATTACCGCTATCGGATACTCCTATACTGTTGGTGTTTCCGGTGCGGAAACCATTCTTATCAGGCTTTTCCGGTGCGGAAACTATCCTTTTCTTATAAACGTCAGCTAAGTTGTCAACGAAGTTTTGAGACCATATGATTTTTTCATCGTACAATTCCTTGTCGATTGCATCCAGTTCAGCGAGGACATTAAGGATCTCATTTGCCTTTTCCTCACTCACTTTTGTTTTCGCTAACAGGAACTCTCTATCAGTGGGGTTTCCGATGCGGAAACTATGTCCTTCTGTGCTTGCAAGTAGTTCCAGGAGTTTAAACCAGAATGCGTATCCATCATTCCCGAACTTATTTTCAAGGATAAAGATGGTTTTGCCGGATGCTGCGTAATGTGGGAAGTAGTCAACTACTTGCTTAGATGGTCTTGCCATTCATCTATTCACCTTCTTTCATGAATACCATCCAGTGAGTCTTGCTTCTCCTGTCTCCGAATAATGGAGGTTGAGGTGCTAGTTTAAGCACCTCTGACAGCTTCACTTGATCTTCATTCCATTTGAAAATTAATATCCCATTTGGCTCTAGCACCCTGAAGCATTCATTGAATCCATCTTCAAGTTCTTCCTGCCAATTCACACCTAGGATTCCATACTTCTTGCCTAGCCATGATGTCTTACCAGCCTTGGTGAGATGTGGAGGATCAAAGACTACCAGTTTAAAGGCATTGTCCTTGAAGGGCATTCGTGTGAAGTCTGCGACTATGTCAGGTTTTATGATTAGCTTTCGCCCATCACATAAGGTATCTTCCAGTTTTCTATTGTCCATGTAAATTGCTCTTGGATGGTTTCTGTCGAACCAAAACATGCGACTTCCACAACAGGCATCCAGTATCAGCTTCTTCATCTTTTGCCTCCTAGAATGGAATATCTCCGTCATCCACTGGTGTCATGTCCTCATAGCTGTTGCCCTTGGAGT
>Ga0123336_10003565_pt1 | contig 12944 bp, 13 predicted proteins | sample SSSSmetaG_FD_96466 | JGI IMG/M metagenome (GOLD analysis project Ga0123336, IMG submission 96466) | Glacier valley bacterial and archeal communities from Borup Fiord, Nunavut, Canada, to study Microbial Dark Matter (Phase II) - ​SSSS metaG | ecosystem: Environmental > Aquatic > Freshwater > Ice... | reverse complement strand
TCTCCCCGGAAGGGCAGATCATTCAGGTCAAGTTGCACGCGCCGTTTGGCTATCTGGCTAAACTGATCGCGGGCAAGACCGACGAGACACGCTCGACAGAGAAACAAAACCCGTCGCGGAAAAACAAGAAGACGACGCTTAAGGGGTCTTCTGCCCGTTTGAATTTGTTGACAATATGTGTCCCCGCTGGGAATCGAACCCAGGTCTATGGCTTCGGAGGCCATCACTCTATCCGCTGAGCTACGAGGACGTGTAGCAATCTTTCCACCGCATAGTGTATCATTAGCGGTGGAGAGGATCAAGACCGCGATGCACGTCCCACGCACATCCCGTTTCGTCCCGCTGATTGTGATGGCTGGATTACTGCTATGCACCACACGCCCGCAGCCCGTCCGCTCGGAAGTCAACCCGCCGTTGGACCGTAACATCATCATTGCGGATCGTGGCAATAACCGTGTGATTGAAGTCACACCCGATAAGCGCATCATTTGGGAATATCACTTCCCATCACGGCTCCCCAAACACGGTGCGGATGATGCGTTCTTCTCTCCGAATGGCAAGCAAATTGTGATGAGTCTCGGCCTCGATAATCACATCACGGTTGTCGATATGGAGACCAAACAGATAACGTGGTCCTACGGTCGCGGAATGCCAAGCGCTGAGTACGATCAGACCTATACGCCGGACGATGCGTATTTGCTACCAGATGGCAACATCTCAGTAGCGGAAATTAACAACTGCCGGATTGCTATCTACTCACCCGATAAGCAGCTCGTCAAATCTTATGGCGTGGCGAACCAGTGCAAGACCGCGCCCGGCTTCCTAAATTATCCTAACGGCGCGACCCCGCTTCCAGACGGCGGCTTCCTCATCACGGAAATCAAGGGCGCACGTATTTCCGAAATCGACCGTGACGGTAACGAACAGTGGGCAGTCGCATCCAGCCTCGGCTACCCATCTGATGCGCAACCGACCCCGCGCGGGACATTCATCGTCGCGGATTACGTAAAATACGGAACCATCGTTGAAATGGACCATTCCGGCGCGATCCTGTGGCAGTTTGGGCCGTTCGACGACACCGCGAGCAACAAGCGCCTGCGCTGGCCGTCCATTGCGGCGGAACTACCGACCGGGTACGTCATCGCGACGGATGATTTCAACCATCGTGTGATCGTCATCGACAAGGACACCAAAGAAATCGTTTGGCAATATGGTGTGACCGGACGCAAGGGCGATCTACCTGGCTACCTCGATATTCCTGACGGTCTGGATTGGCGTAAGGACCCGGTGATGCCCTGAGCGGCGCACATGAACAAGGTCTTCATCAGCTATTCGCACAGCGACACCGATTTTGTGAATCGCTTCGCCGCTGATTTACAGGCGTCGGGTCTCGCGATCTGGATCGATCACGAGAGCATCCACGCAGGCGACACCTGGACGGGTTCGATCTCGGATGGTATCGAACAGTGCGACATTTTCATCGTTGTCCTCTCGCCCATTTCGAGCGAGTCGCGGAATGTGGTGAAGGAAGTCATTCTCGCGGATGAGAACAAAAAGCCAATTTTTCCGGTGTTTTGCGCGGCGTGCGTTGTCAGCCGTGATATGCGCTATCCGCTGGCCGGGAAGCAGTATCTGAACCTCGAAGGCGGAGAAAATTACAGTCAGAATTTACCGCGCCTCGTGGCGGCGACACGAGCCACGCAAACCGACCCTCATGCGATTTCTACGCCCCACATTCCTGCTCCAGCACAAACCCGGCAGCCAACCCAGCCGCCTCCGTTCCCACGTCTCGATGGAGCGTGGCAGGTCCAGTTCCAGAACCCGATGACGGGCTTGAGCGGCGGCGGGCAAATCATGCTTGCGCCGAGCGGTCAGTTCCAGGCAACGCTGACGTCACAGCAGGGTATGGCGAACGCTGCCGGGCTTTGGCAGTTCATCAACGGGCAATTGACCTTGCAGGGTAACTGGTCTTATGTTCAATTTCCATATAATCAATTGCCTTATGGCTTGCTCATGGTTGTCAGCACCTACACACAAAACACAATCAATTTCACTGCCTCGACGGGCGATTACATCATCTGGCAGCGCCCGTAACAAAAAGGAAGTATGCCCTTGAGATGGCTTGTTGAAACAGAATGGCTGGCTGTAAATCTCGACCGCGCCGACCTGCGCATCGTGGATGTACGCGGCGACACGCTCCCACCTGTCGAACTCGGTAGCCCCATTTATGTCGCCAAACCCGAAGCCTACGCCCTCTCGCACATTCCCGGCGCGGTCTTCGTGGATTGGACCAAAGACATCACTGACCCAGACGACCCAGTTCCGGTTCAAATTGCGTCACCGGAACGCTTCGCGGAAGCGATGAGCCGCATTGGGATCGGACCCGAAACGTTCATCGTTGCCTACGATGACCACAACAACATCATGGCCGCGCGGTTGTGGTGGGCGTTGCGCTATTATGGTCACGACAACGTAGCCGTCTTGAATGGCGGCTGGCCGAAATGGAGCAATGAAGGCCGCTCCATGATCTCAGACGTTCCGCAGATCGCGCGCGCTGCCTTCATCCCGCACATTCGTCCTGAATTGCGCAAGGTCGCGGATCAAATTCTGCCGGATGCCACCGCCGGGGCGCTCCTCATCGACAACCGTACTCCCACCGATTTCACGGGGGAGACGCAGCGTGCCAAACGCGGGGGTCACATTCCCGGCGCGTTGAGCCTGCCGACTGCGACGCTATTGGATGCGGAAAAGTCGGTCATTGCACAGGACGCGCTACAGGCGAAATTCGCGGATGCCGGGCTGCCAACCGATAATCCTGACCAGCCGCTGATCACCTATTGCAATGGTGGCGTAAATGCCTCATTGGTCGCGCTCGCGTTAAGCGAAGCCGGATATAACAATGTCGCGGTCTACGATGGTTCGTGGAACGAGTGGGGCAACGATCCCGCGCGCCCGATTGAGAAGACGTTCATCCCAACGGAGCCGCCGACAAATTCCTGAGCAAACTCGCGAGTCACGTGCCTCGGCGCTCAAACGGGTGAGCGCGCGCCTGGAGCGGCACATTGCGCGCCTTGAACAACAGGCTGACCGCCTCTCTATGGTGCGCGTCGTGACCGCATTCGCGGCCTTTGCAGCAGCAATCCCGGCCTTTTACGTAGGGTCCACAATTTTCTGGTTCGCGTTTTTGCTCGCGGCGCTCGGCTTCATCGTAAGCGTTGTGGTACATCGCCGAATACGTAGTGCGATCCAGCGCGCAACCTTCTGGAAACGCTTCAAGACGTGGAACCTCGCGCGGCTGGCGCTCGATTGGCCGCATATTCCCGCGCCGCCCGACCTTCATTACTCGGACCATCCCTTCGCGGCGGATTTCGACCTGACGGGCGCGCGCTCGGTTCACCATCTGCTCGATACTGCCGTGACCGTCGAAGGCAGCCTGCGTTTGCAAACCTGGTTGCTCGCGCTCCGTCCAGACCTGGCTACTATTGCGCAGCGGCAGCAACAAGTCCGCACCTTGATCCCGCGCGTAATCTTTCGTGAAAAGCTGTTGCTGACGGCCTCGCTCGCGAGTGGACGCATCACCCGCGATGATGATCTGGTGAACTGGCTACATCAGCCCGAACTGGAGCCGCCGCGCTGGATATTGCCGCTGCTATCCGCCCTCGCGCTTGCGAATATTTTTTTGACGCTATATGAATCGACGCTCGGCATCGCTCCCGCCGTCCGTGCTGCCGTCTTCGTTGCGTATATCGTGCTATATAGCTCGCAGTCGCGCTACTTCCGCGCTGCGCTCGGCGAAGGGCTGGCGCTTGGCGCGGCGTTCAGAGGGCTGCAAGGCGTGCTGCTCCATCTTGAAAAGGAGGCGAACCGCTCCGCTGAAATGCTGGAAGGGCTGCTTGCGCCATTTCGCGCAGGGCAGCGCCAACCGTCCGCGCAGATACGGCGCTTGAACCGCGTCCTTGCCGCCGCCAGCGTGCAAGGCAACCCGATTCTGTGGATTACGCTTAATCTGTTCATCCCCTGGGATTTAGCGGTGTCGATCCTCATGCGGCGCGTCAAACGCGGCCTCGATGTGGCGCTTCCGGCGTGGCTGGATGCGTGGCACGAAGCGGAAGCACTTGGTTCGCTTGCCAACTTCGCATATCTGAACCCACAGGCTGCCCTCCCAATCATTGCGCCGGAGGGTCCCGCCTTCGAGGGTCGGGCGCTGGGACATCCGCTCATCCCGGAGGCGCAAAAGGTTCGCAATGATTTAACGATTGCGCAAACTGGTGAACTCATCCTGATCACCGGGTCGAATATGGCGGGCAAAAGTTCGTTCCTGCGCACAGTCGGGATTACGTGCGCGTTGGCCTATGCGGGCGGTGTGGTCGATGCGGACGCGCTGCGGCTGCGCGGCTTCCGTCTATTTGCCTCGATGCGCGTCACAGACTCGGTGAACGATGGTATTTCATATTTCTATGCGGAAGTGCGGCGGCTGCGTGCGCTGCTGGATGCGCTCGAAGCTGATGATGCGTTCCCGCTGCTGTACGTCATTGACGAGATTTTCCGGGGGACCAACAACCGCGAACGCCTGATTGGGAGCCGCGCCTATCTGCGGGCGCTAGTCGGCAAGCGCGGGATCGGGCTGGTCAGTACGCATGATCTCGACCTTGTTCAGCTCGCGAATGAGTTCCCGCAAATCCACAACGCGCACTTCCGCGAGGATGTTCACAATGGCGAAATGCAGTTCGATTACCTGCTGCGCGAAGGTCCCAGCCCGACTACTAACGCCTTGAAGATCATGGCGCTGGCCGGGCTGCCTGTCGAACAAGATGCACTGCATAAAGATTTCGACCGTTCTTGAAAGCTCGCGATAAATAGCTGTTCTGGCAACGATGATTTGCCATCCGACTTGTATAATCTCAAATGTTTGCTGTGGTAGATTATGAGCCGAAGGACTTGCCCTATGCTGCGCCGCAATCCGCTGATTTACGAGATCAACACATGGGTCTGGCTGAATGAATTGAGCGCGCAGGAAGGGGAGCGCATCACGCTCGCGAATGTGCCGCAAGCGGTGATCGATGCGCTGGTTGCGTGGCGGGTCGATGTGATCTGGATGATGGGCGTCTGGACGCGCAGCGCAGCAGGCCGCCAAGTCGCGCTCACACACCCGGATTTGCAGGCTGAATATCGCCACGCACTACCTGATTTTGGCGAAGAAGATGTCGTCGGGTCGCCCTACGCGGTGCGCCGCTACGCCGTCGATCCGGCGCTCGGTGGCGCGCAAGGGCTGGCCGCCTTCCGTGCGCAGCTTGCACAGCACGGCCTCAAGCTGTTTCTCGATTATGTGCCGAACCATGTAGCGATTGATCACCACTGGACGGACGACGGACCGGGCGCACTCGTGCAGGGGACACTATCCGACCTTGAACGCGACCCCGGCACGTATTTCAGTGTGGAGAATGGCCGCGTCTTCGGGCATGGTCGCGATCCCAGTTATCCAGCATGGTCTGATACCGCACAGGTAGATGCCTTCTCCGAAGACGCACGCCAGCAGAGCCGCGCAACGCTGCTCGACATCGCGACACAGTGCGACGGCGTGCGTTGCGATATGGCGATGCTCCTGGTCAATCGCATCTTCGCACGGACGTGGAAGCGCAGCATCGAGCCGCCGCAGGAGTTCTGGAGTGCAGTTATCCCGGCGGTACGTGCGGCGTATCCGGAATTTACCTTTATGGGCGAAGTATACTGGAACATGGAAGCGGAGATGCTCTCCCTCGGCTTTGATTACACCTACGACAAGCGCCTTTACGACCGGATGCGCGACGGTGACGCAGGCGCAATCCGTGATCACATCGCGGCGGGTCTCGGCTATCAACAGCACATGGTCCGCTTCACCGAAAACCACGACGAAGCCCGCGCGCTGACTGCCTTCCAGACAGTCGAAAAAGCATGCGCGGCGAACGCGCTGACGGTGCTGCTACCGGGCGCAAGCCTGCTCTACGAGGGACAATTCGAGGGGCGGCGCGTGAAACTACCCGTACAGCTTGGCCGCCGCAGGGTTGAACCCATCGAGCCGCGCGTCCTCGAATTCGCGCGAAAGCTGCTCGCAGAGGCCACCGCTGATATTTATCATACCGGGACGTACCTCGCGCTGGCGATTGCACCACGCCATGAACACGACGCTACCAATAATTTTTTACTGGCGTTTGTGTGGACACACGCGGCTGATTGGCGCATTGTCGCGCTAAATTATAGCGAGCAGCCCGCGCAGGGGCGTATCATGCTGCCCAACCCGGCATGGAACGGCGCACAGGCGCGCACTTTCCTTGATATACTGACCGGGGATGCGGTGCAGGTCCCCGGTGATGATTTGTTGACAGGTGGGCTTGCTATCGAACTCGCACCGTATCAGGTGCGCATATACCACATCGAGTAGCCGAACCTGGCACCGATGAGTCCGCCTGCTGGAGCCAAATCCGATTTATTAAAATTCCCCCGTTAGGAAGCTGGACACAATCACGACTCCGAAGATGAGCAGCGGCAAAATCGCGCCGAGCGGAACAACCCCGGTTTGATAGGAAAGGATCGCGAAGGTGAACATTGCGATCCCACCGATCCACGTCATCGGGTTGACGCGCCATCGCCGCGAGGATTGGTAGAAGGCGCTGCCGAGCAGCACGATCCCGCCGAGCAGCAGGATTAATTGTGTGGTGAATGCCGCTGCGAAGACGAGCTGCGCGAGGAACAGCACGATGATCAAGCCGAAGCTAATCACCTCGACTTCACGCTCCGCGGAGCGACGGGTGCGGCGCGAACGATAGGAATAGTTGCTGCGGCTGCGTGAGCCGGAAGCGTAGCGGTTATTGGAATAGCGGCGTCGGGTCATGATCTCTCCCAAAGTGTGCGAAGCGAAACGAAGCAATCCGGGTTAAAGTGGATGTCCTATTCGCGATGTGAGGCACGTAGAACATATGTGAGATATATTGTAGCACTAAGCACACCTTAATCGGGTACGTATTGTCTGGCTGGCAATTTGTCCTATAATAGATGTTAGCAAGGGGTGGAGACGAAAAAGGTCTCCGGGGAGCAAAAAGTGAACTACTTCAACACAGATGCCTATTCTCGCCCAATCGAAGGGGCGCGTATTGACCTCCCCGCAGTGATGCGGCAGGTTTATACATGGATGTTTCTTGGTTTGCTGGTGACGGCGGGTGTCGCAGCCGTGATTGGCTCGCAGCGCGGGCTGGTGACTAGTCTGCTAACGGGCAGCGGGATCGTTCTGGTCTTCGGGCTGTTCTTCGTCGAGCTGGGTGTCGTCTGGTATCTCAGCGCGCGCATTATGAAGATGGAACCAACGACGGCCAAAGCGTTGTTCATCGCCTACTCGGCATTAAACGGCGTGACGCTCTCGTTCATCTTTCTCTACTACCAGGTCCCCACAATTGCAGCCGCGTTCATTGCGACGGCGGGTATGTTCGGCGTGACGAGCGTGCTGGCCTATACCACCAAAACCGATCTCTCGAAGATGGGCGGTATCCTGATGATGGCACTGATCGGCCTGATCATCGCAAGCATCGTCAATATCTTTTTCTCCAGCAGCCTGCTCTTTACCGTGATCAACTACGCGGGCGTGCTGATTTTCGTCGGCCTGACCGCCTATGACACACAGAAGATCAAGAACATGGCGATGAACGTCGATATGCTGGCTGCGAACCCGACCGTGACGAACGGCCAGTTGACCGCCGCCACTGCCTCGACCGATGTGATGGTACAACGGGTGGCGATCATCGGCGCGCTGCGTCTCTATCTCGATTTCGTCAACCTGTTCCTGTTCATCCTGCGCATTCTCGGCGCGGGCAGCCGTCGCTAGTCTTCGGTTCGGGTAGAGTTGAGGGCGATCCAGTTGGATCGCCCTTTTTGTTTTACAGGGGGTATGATGAGCGAGCTACGCGACCGCGTGCAGCAGCAATTTGGGGCGCACGCACAGAATTATGTAAATAGTCCGGTCCATGCCAGCGGTTACAGCCTGATACGCCTGCTCGAATTGGTCAATGCCACACCCGGCCAACGTGCGCTTGATGTCGCGACGGGTGGCGGGCATGTCGCGCTCGGCCTCGCCAAAGCGGGTGCGCTGACGGTCGTGAGTGACCTCACGCCGAAGATGTTGGCCGCGGCGCGTCCCTATATTGAAGAGAATGCGGGCGTGGATCACCAGACGCGCTATGCTCAACTCGATGGTGGCGCGATTCCCTTTGCGGACGCATCGTTCGACCTCGTGACCTGCCGCATTGCGCCGCACCACTTCCCGGATGTGGCGCAGTTCGTGCGTGAATGTGCGCGTGTCGTCAAACCGGGCGGCATCGTCGGTATTGTGGATCAGGTCGCGCCTTTCGAGCGTGACGCTGCGACCTACCTCAACGCCTTCGAGCGGATGCGCGACCCCAGCCATGTCTGGGAGCATTCGCAGGCTGATTGGGAATGGTTCTACGAAGATGCAGCGTTGCGCATTGAACATCGCGAGGTATGCCAGAACCGCCTTGAATTCGGCTGGTGGGTGCGGATGCAGAACGTCCCCACGGCAGATGTGACGCGCCTTGAAGCGATGCTCCGGCAGGCTCCGAAGGCAGCAGGCAAATGGTTGCAGCCGGAGCTACCCGCAGTCGGTACGCCCGGCGCGCTCTATTTTTCGCTATGGCAATTGATTTTGATTGGGCGCAAAGGATAGGAAGAACGGGTCGGCCAAGCCCGACCCCTACACAATACGCGCCGTCCGATGTAGCGGCTTCACCCACCCGGTACGACCTTCAGCGTTTCGCGCGCATGTGTTGCACAACCAGCGTTGGGATGAGCAGCAGCGCGAGCAGCATTTGCGCAGGTCGCCCGAACACCCGTCCCGCATAGGCCAGCAGATCGCGAAAATAGAAAATCAAAGCGCGGCGGCTGACCTGTTTCGTGCTGGCATTTTCATAGTGCAAGATGCCATCGGTTGGAATGTAAATTGTCTGTTTGCCAGTTTTGCGCACCTGTAACGAAAAATAATCGTCACTGAAATACATCGGCATTGCTTCATCGAAGCCGCCCACGCGCAGCCACGTTTCACGCTCCGCAATGATGCACGAGCCGGGCAAAACGCCGACTTCGCGCTCGCTCGTGCGGTCCCAATCGGCATACCATAGGGTGGCGTTCAGCGCGCGTTTGCGAGCAGCAAACAGCTTCCCCATAAACGTATATTCATAGATCAGATAACGCAGCGTGACGTTACGCGAGCCGTTCCGTTGCAGCGTCCCATCCGGGAAGTGCATCGTCGTGGTGGCGGCTCCTGCTGCGGGATGCGATTGCATATACTGTACAAGCTGCCGCAACGAATCGCCGCGCACGAGCGTATCCGGGTTGAGCGCCAGCACATAACGACCCGCAGCCGCGCGGATACCTTGGTTGTTCGCCGCGGAAAAGTATCGATTCTTGCTGTTCGCGATGATGTTGACGGCTGGGAACGCTTCGCGCAGCGCAGCAACGGTCCCATCGCGTGAGTCATTATCGACGATGATCACTTCCAGCGGCAGGTCGCGCGCAGCCTCGAAAATCGAGTGCACGCAATCTAGTGCAAGTTGCCGCGTGTTGTAGGTCACGATGACGATTGAGAGCGTAAGGGCGGTTTTGTTCATTGCATCAGGGATGCTATATTTGCTTCCCGGCAAAATTTCAGGTTGCGGTACAATCATTATTGCATTGCGTTCGACAGGCTACCGTCGCTACCATCCGCGTAGTGTCCAGTATTCTTGCGTATTATGCAACCGCCTTTTTTGCATCACAGGAGTTTCCAACTATGAGTGACCCCGTTGTTTCCCGCCATGACGCCGTAGAAACCCACGAAGCCGGGACGCTGCGCTATCAGGTCCTCGGCCACAGCGAAAATATGTCGGTCCTGCACTGGATACTGCCCGCCGGGGCGAAGCTACCCGAACATCAGCACGAACAGGAGCAACTTGCTTACGTCGTGCGCGGCTCGATGGACATGCTCATCGCCGGGCAGACACACAGCCTCAACACAGGCGATTCGATCCTCATCCCAGCCAATGCACCGCACGCTGTCAACGTGCATACGGAGACGGAAACCGTCGATGTATTCAGCCCACCCCGCGCCGAGATGCCGACGGCGGCGATGTACGGTCAATAACCCGGCACGCTCAAGCATCCGGCGCGGCCAACCGATAGCCGACCCCCGGCTCCGTCAACAGCAATTTCGGACGAGCCGGGTCCGCTTCGATTTTGGCGCGCAGGTTGCCCATATACACGCGCACGTAATGCACTTCATCGACGTATTCCTTACCCCACACCTCGCGCAAAATGGCCTTATTGGTGAGTGCCCTGCCCGCATTTTGCACGAGCAGGCGTAGCAGCGCATATTCGGTCAGCGTGAGTTTAATCGGCTCGTCGTTCACCGTCACGATGCGCCGCGACAGATCGACGTGCAGCGGTCCCGCCATGAAGATTTCTTCGGTTTGCGTGGGCAGCGCATGGCGCAGCGCGACTCGCATCCGCGCGAGCAATTCCCCGGTGCTGAACGGCTTCGTCAGGTAATCATCCGCGCCGCTGTCAAGCGCTGCAATCTTATCCTGATCGCCGGAGCGGACGGTGAGCATAATTACGGGCGTGTGCGTCCACTCGCGTAGCCGCTTCAAAATCGTGATGCCGTCCTGATCGGGCAAGCCCCAATCGAGCAGGATGATGTCGGGGCGCAGGGTGGCCGCTTCGATCAGGCCGTCGCCGCCTGTTTTCGCCTCGTGGACCTGATAGCCGTTCGCTTCCAGCGTAATCCGTAAAAAGCGCCGGATTTGCGGTTCGTCATCGATGATCAGCGCAGAAGGTCCCAAAGTCATGTTTTATTCGTTCGCAGATACTTAAATAGATTACAATTCTAATCTACTCTGCGTTTTTTGCGCGATTTGCCACAAAGGGATTTTACATTATGGGGCGTCCGGCTCTCATCGTACACGGCGGCGCGGGCGAAATCGCGCCCGGCGACCATGCCGATTATCTGCGCGGCTGCAAGCGCGCGGCAGAAGTCGCGTGGAAATTACTGGAAGGTGGCGCTTCGGCGCTGCACGTCGTTGAAACCGCAATCCGCATTCTGGAGGATGACCCGACCTACGACGCGGGCTATGGCTCTGTGCTGAACCGCGACGGCAATATCGAGATGGACGCGATCCTGATGGATGGCCGCGATTTGCGACTTGGCGCGGTAATCGGCATTCAGAACATCGCCAATCCGATCACGCTGGCACGCTTGATTATGGAGCAAACGCCGCATCATATCCTCGCGGGCGCGGGCGCGCAGCAATTCGCGGCGGCGCAAGGCATACCGTTCATCCCGCTCAAAGCGCTGATCAGCCCGAAGGCGCGCAGGCGGCATGAGCAGGCGCTCGCCAACGCACAAGGCGAAGCACCACGCGGGACAGTCGGCGCGGCTGCCGTCGATGTACATGGCAACCTCGCCGCTGGGACCAGCACGGGCGGGACGCCCTACAAATTACCGGGGCGCGTCGGTGATTCGCCGCTGGTGGGTTCCGGCGCGTATGCCGACAATGAGACGGGTGCGGCCTCCGCGACGGGCGAAGGCGAGCAGATCATGCGCGTGGTCTTATGCAAACTCGCGACGGACGCCATCGCACAGGGTATGACCGCGCAGCAGGCCGCCGATTTCGCGATAGGGAAGTTCGCCGCGCGCGTGCAGGGGCAGGGCGGCTTGATCATCGTGGATCATGCGGGCAACATCGGCTACGCGCACAGCACGCCAACCATCGCTGTCGCCTACAGCAGCACCGGACCGGATGGCTTCTCGCTGATCGAGGCTGCACTCACGCGCTGAACGGCGGGATTTCGACTTTGCCGTTCAGGTCTTCAAGGAGCAGCGCGCCGGGCGTCAGGTTGGCAATCAACCGCGCGGCAGGTGGCAGCGTCAGCGTGAAGTACGCCGCCGATAGTGTGCCGACGACGCGCTTTCGTTTCGCAACGATGTAAACGCCCGCCTCGTCCTGCTCCGCTGTGAATTGCAAGCCGAACGAGGCGCGCAGGTTCGCGTCGAGCGTGACCGCCGAGCCTTCCACACGCCGCACCGTTACCCGTGCGCTGCTGGCATGGATGAAGACCGTCACCGGGAGCGTGACCTCGAACACGCGCGTGAAGCGCTCGTTGGTGGCGCTTGCGACGCGCGGCGCGAGGGTGCGTCCGGTCTCCCAGGCAGCCTGCGCACCGCGCACAATCAGCCAGCGGGCGAGCGGTCTGCGCAATTACGGAACGACCGGGCAGGGCTGGATTACGTTGACGATGCTTCTCAGGACCGGTAGTTTGCAATACAGGTTCTGTGAGTCGATCACGAAGACGGCGACAATCGCCAGCACGATACACAGCAAAATCGCGCAGCCACAGCCCAGGAAAATCAGGCGTGCGGCGGGATTGGCGGCGGGTTGTGGCTCTTCTGGGACGCCATATTGCGGCGCGGGCGCGGGCGGCGCATTGTACGGGTAATCATTCGGACCGCCCGCCGGCCCATATTGTCCCGCACCTGTAGGTGGCTGGTCTACGCCTGCGGGCTGCTGCCCATATACAGGCGGCGCGGCGCGTATCCCGGTCATCGTCCCCGCGCCCTGCCCGGAGAAATCCGTCGGGGAGGGGACAGGCGGCGTCAGCGTCGATTCGTAACCGAGCGTCACCGTCTCGCCCAACCCGATCATGTCGCTTGGCGCGAGCGGACGTGCGCCTGTCAAGCGTTGGCCGTTGACGAACGTGCCATTTGTGGAGCCGAGGTCTTCCAGCGTGAAGCCACCCGGTCCGCGTGTGAATCGGCAGTGATTGCGGCTGACTTCCGGGTCATTGATCACGATCTCATTACTGATGTCGCGGCCAATCGTCAGGCTATCCTTGTTCAGCTCGTAAATTTGGTTGGGCTGCGGTCCACGACG
>Ga0123336_10003564_pt1 | contig 12948 bp, 12 predicted proteins | sample SSSSmetaG_FD_96466 | JGI IMG/M metagenome (GOLD analysis project Ga0123336, IMG submission 96466) | Glacier valley bacterial and archeal communities from Borup Fiord, Nunavut, Canada, to study Microbial Dark Matter (Phase II) - ​SSSS metaG | ecosystem: Environmental > Aquatic > Freshwater > Ice... | reverse complement strand
GTTCAGGCAACAATAATTAAGTTGTAAAATCAAGAAGAGCTTGGTATTGTATTATATATAAAATAAGTAATAAGTTGTATTTATGTAGTGGCAAGTCTCCGTGCTTGCCGTACTTAAAAGATGGTGAAAAGCAAATGATTTATGGGATGGATCATAGCTTGGCTTATGTAAAATTAATTGGAGGGCTACAAGCAATGAAAGAGGAAAAACGAGTAGAAGAGACTGTGTCAGAGCAAACGTATATGATTATGCATAAACACATTAATGGATATGGCAGATTATTTGGAGGCCAATTAATACAATGGATTGATGCAATGGCAGCCATTACAAGCGAACGCTATTGTGAAAAAGAAGTAACAACTGCAGCGATTGATAATCTCAATTTTAGGGGAGGAGCGTATTTAAATGATACAGTTGTATTAATCGGAAGAGTTACTTATGTAGGCAATACCTCCATAGAGGTAAGAGTAGATACTTATATTGAAGCACTAAATGGAGAAAGAAGAATGATTAATAGAGCTTATATCGTTATGGTAGCTATGGATCAAAATGAACAGCCAGTACAAGTGCCACGCCTTATTGTTGAAACAGAAGCTCAAAAGGCCGAATGGGCAGGTGGGAAAAGGCGATATGAACTACGTAAAGAAAGAAGAAGAGAAGGGTTTTAGAAGGATGCGTTTATCAATTTTTAATTTGTATGAAAAAGTCAATTGAGAGTAACAAAAAAATAGATAGTTTCAAGTTAATAAGAACTGAAACTATCTGCTTCTTTATACTAAAAATCTATAAACACCACAAATTATAGGTGTATTTACAGTTATTGCTGATGACAAGCCCATTTTTTGCATTGCTCAATCCGTTTGCCATCATCACCTTGATCCTTATCATAGGCAAATTGGTTCAGTAAATCGCAAGCAAAGTCGCTGCATTCACCGCAGTGAGTGTGAGATTTACTTTCACAGCATGACTTCACAGGGCAAGCATCACCCCAAAAAGGTTTGGTAATAGTGACACACCCTTTACATCCCATCGATTCCTTATATTTGCATTCTGAACAAACAATACCACATCTTGATTCTATCATTTTTATATCCCCCTCATTTCTTATTTTAATTATCTATATAGTTTTTTGTTTATTTAAGCCTGTTGAAATTTCGTATAAGAAGCATATTTGAAATGACTATATTGGCTTTCCACCAATTCTCACTTATTGCAAATTCCTTTTCATAGGCGCTCCATCTCCAAGTTATGTCCCATATACCCTCTGAATTTCGTTTGTTTAAAATATAGTCCAGTTCGGTATATATGATTTCTTCATTTCCTTCAAAAAACATACTATCTGGTGAAGTTATAAACGTTGATGGTTTATGACAATAATCATTCCATTTAGAGGGATCTCTTTCAATAAAAATTTTCGCTTGGGTCTTAAGAGCATTTTTGAGCTCAGAAGTTTTATATAAATGTGTGAGTTTGGCTGTTTCCAAACACTTAAGCAAATGATGGTAGCAACCTACTTCACCTTCTCTGCAAATCTCTCTATAGGCAGATCCATTTGGAAGAACACCATTAAGATATTTATCTATAGCTTTTCCAGCAATTTCTTGAGCTTTTTTAGAAATATTAGTGTTTTCATTTGCAAAACAAAGAATAAATCCTGCAATCTCAGCGGTAGGTGTGTATCCCCAATCTTCAAGAACAGCTTTATCAGTGCAAGCCCACCATGGAGCATGAGGATAATCATTATTGGAGCAAATTACAGCAGGCCAATAGTCACCTGAAAAGTCAGTTGTATTTTCTAAGTAGCGTAAAATACCTTTTATAATAGGATGGCTTTGTTCAGAAAATCCTATTTCATCTAATAGTCTAATAGCAATAGTAGCAGAATAGGGTGAAGAGTTTGGATTCCATGTATCCGCTTCTAGGGCATTACCAAAACCACCATCTTCGTTTTGATAGGATGAAAGAGCTTTTAAAACCTCTGCGCTATTACCATTCTCAAAGTGATATTGCCATCTTGCAATGTCAAGTGGCCTTGCATTACGATACATCCACCATTTAATCGTTTGAAAATCAGATTGCGACAAATTCATTTTATATCCTCCTAACGACTCTGTTTTCTATCATAACCTAATACTTAAAAGGTTCATTGTAAAAATTGGACATGTTTTTAAGAAAAACATTGGGTGTTGTATTACAAAGTTCTTTGAAATCCCTGATAAGATGAGATTCATCGAAAAACCCAAGAGCCTGTGCAACCTCTGATGAAGTGGCATACAAACCTGTTTTATACAGATCAACCGCCTTATTAATCCGAACAAGTCTTGTGAACTGTTTAGCATTCATGCCAATATGACGTTCAAAAAGTCTGCCCAGGTGTCTTTGACTTATAAAGGCATCTTGAGCTAGATTTTTTATCTGAAGATTTCCTTTATAATACTTAATATGACTGATTATAGGTAAGAGAGGAATATGTACCTTGTTACGTGCATCTATTGTTCTAAGGAAAAAAGCATTCATTTTTGAAACCACTTCATTTAAGTTTTTGGAGGCTTCAATAATATGCATTAAAGGCAAAGATAATGGGGAATCTACTTCATTTATAGTATATTGCCTATCGGAGAGCTCGCTTTGCGGGATACCCGTTATCGCATAAAGTCCGCCGGGCAGAAATTCGATAAAAAAACGATGAATATTAGAATCAGGTTCATTTTTAACATTAACTATTTTTGTAGTAGGCCCCCATAAATGTTGTGAAAGGTGACCATTTGAATAGGTATAAATCATACAGCCGCTGGCATCGGGAATCAGTGTTAAATCTTTGGCTTCACGGTTGTAAGAATCCTTTGTATGTGGTATGGGAAAACTAAAGGTATAATGTGCAATATAATTTCTTAATAAAGGATGGGGAGCAATATAGATTTGATTTTTTGTTTGTTTAAGTACATTTGAGGTTATAATAGGACTATCAAATAACATATCTATCGCTCCTATTCTTATTAGTAGGTTAAAAGTACTGGTTTACTTATAGACTAATTATAATACCAATTACAATAAATTGTATATGCGTAACATGTTGAAATTTTGGGAAGACTATGATAAAATAAATGCAGTTAAATAATGAAACGCAGTGAAAAGGAAAGTAAGTTTAAAATGTCTTCATAAGAGAGCTTCTAAAAGAATTTATAGGTTATGAATTCTGTGGTGAAAAGAAGTAAGATGATTTAGACAGAAGATGGCCTTGGAGTGGTGCACCGAATCCCTAAAAGGGTTTAGGCTGCAACGGGTTCGCCTGTTATAGCGAAAAAGTATAACCAAGTTTTTCATATGGCGTACTTAGCAAGGCTTATATTTAAGGTATAAGCGAATTAGAGTGGTATCACGGGTAATATACCTCGTCTCTATAACACAAAGTTATAGGACGGGGTTTTTTTATTTTTATCAAAACAAAAAGGAGAATCACAAAATGAGTAAACCAACTTATTATATCACTACCCCTATTTATTATCCTAGCAACAAGCTTCATATAGGTCATTCCTATACAACAGTAGCAGCAGATGCAATGGCAAGATACAAACGCCTTAGAGGCTATGACGTGATGTTCTTAACAGGAACAGACGAACATGGACAAAAAATTGAAAGACGTGCTTTGGAAGAGGGAGTAACCCCACAAGCCTTTGTGGACAACATTGTAGATTGGATCAAAGATCTGTGGAAGATGATGGATATCACTTATGATAAATTTATTCGTACAACAGATGCTGAGCATAAAGTGGCTGTTCAAAAAATCTTTAAGATACTTTATGATCAGGGAGATATTTATAAAAGTGAATATGAAGGCCTGTACTGTACGCCTTGTGAAACCTTCTTTACAGAACATCAGATTGAGGACGGCAAATGTCCTGACTGCGGTAGACCTGTAGAAAAAGTAAAAGAGGAATCTTATTTCTTTAAACTTTCAGCGTATCAGGATAGAATTATTAAACATATAGAAGAAAACCCAGAATTTATACAACCTCAAACAAGACAAAATGAGATGATTAATAACTTCCTTAAACCAGGCCTTGATGACCTTTGTGTATCAAGGACTTCTTTTAAATGGGGGATTCCAGTAGAGTTTGACCCAGGACATGTGGTTTATGTTTGGATTGATGCGTTATCAAACTATATCTCTGCTCTAGGCTACCTAAGCGGTAATGATGAAGACTTCAAGAAGTATTGGCCAGCAGATGTTCATTTAGTAGGTAAAGAAATCATTCGTTTTCATACGATTATTTGGCCAGCGCTTCTTATGGCACTCGATATTCCACTTCCAAAACAAGTATTTGGTCATGGATGGCTGGTTATAGATGGCGGTAAGATGAGTAAATCAAAGGGGAATGTTGTGGACCCAAGTATTCTAGTAGGTCGTTATGGCAGTGATGCAGTGCGTTATTTCCTCCTTAGAGAAATTGCTTTCGGCCAAGATGGTAACTTCACAAATGAAGCGCTGATTACTCGGATTAATTCAGACCTTGCAAATGATCTTGGTAATTTAACGTCAAGAACAGTTGCGATGATTGAGAAATATTTTGAAGGTGGCACATTGCCTGAAATTCAAGAAGAGAATGAGTTTGATGCAGGTATTAAAGAGTTAACTAACGTTCAAATTAAAAAAGCAGAGGACAATATAGAAAAACTCTTCTTTAATAATGCACTTGAAGACATATGGGTGATCATCAGAAGACTTAATAAATATATTGATGAAACAATGCCTTGGGTACTTGCAAAAGACGAAGCAAATAAGCCAAAACTTGCAGGAGTCCTTTATACATTAGCAGAAGGTCTTCGGGTTGTAAGTATTATGATTGAGCCTTTTATGCCAATGACGCCAGAAAAAATTTGGTCACAGATTGGCATCCAAAGAGGAGAACTTACAGCCTGGGATAGCATCCATATATGGGGAGGTCTTCCAAAAACAGCTACAGCTAAAAAAGGTGAAAATATGTTCCCACGTATTGATAAAGAAAAAGAACTTGAAATACTTGAAGCAGCAAACGGATCAACTTCAGAGGCTAAATCAGAAGCTAAGACGGAAACTAAAGACGACTCTAAAAAAGATGCCAAGCAAGAAACAAAGGAAGTAAAAGAAGCAGAGTATATCACAATAGATGATTTTGCTAAAGTAGAGCTTAAAATAGGTGAAGTAATAGCCAGTGCACGGGTACCAAAATCTGATAAGCTTTTAGTTTCTCAAATTAAAATTGGTGACGAGACAAGGCAAATTGTATCAGGTATAGCTAAGTATTATGAACCAGAGGAATTTATTGGTAAAAAGGTAATAGTCGTTACAAATCTTAAACCAGTAAAATTAAGGGGCATCTTATCAGAAGGTATGGTGCTTTGCGCAGCAGATGAAAGTGGTAAGTTAGTAGCGGTAGGCCCTCTTGGAGAAATAGTAAGTGGATCAGAGGTGAGATAAAAAGGGGGACTTAAATGGCACTTATAAAGCTGAATTTCAAATCAAAGTGTTTAGCGATGCAAATAGATGTAACAGTTATTATTCCAGAAAATGAACAGATGAGCTCTACTGGTTTTAATGAGAAGTTTAAGACACTTTATTTGCTTCATGGACTAACAAATGATAGTAGTATTTATACAAGATATACGAATATCGAAAGATATGCCTCGGATAAGAATCTTGCAGTTGTTATGCCATCAGTTCACCATAGTTTTTACACAGATATGAAATATGGGCATCCCTATTTTACATTTATTAGTGAAGAACTGCCTAATTTTGTCAGAAATCTATTGCCTTTATCTGCTAATAGAGAAGATAATTTTGTGGCAGGCCATTCTATGGGTGGTTATGGCACTTTTAAACTAGCACTTACGAAGCCAGAAGCTTTTGCGGCCGCTGCAAGTATGTCGGGTGTGATGGATATCAACTATTTTTTACAAGATGGCGTTTTTGAGGGATTTAATCCTAAAAGTATTTATGGAGACGTTAAAAACCTCGCAGGTACAGAAAATGATTTGTTTTATTTGCTTGAAAAAAATGTAAAAAATAAAGTGCCTCTTCCAAAACTATTTCAAATATGCGGGACAGAAGACTTTTTATATGAGAGTAATATCAGATTTAGAGATTTTGCAAATAAGCTAAACGTAGAGTTAACCTATGTAGAAAAACCAGGAGAACACGAGTGGGGCTTTTGGGAAGATGCCATTAAAAGAATCGTTGAGTGGTTACCTTTAAGTAGTGAAGCTGAATAGTTCAAAAAGAAAAAGCTAATCATAACGCCGCCCCCTTGTCAAGTAGACAGGGGGGCGACGTTATGATTGGCTTTTTTATATATTTTATAGGAGCGAGCTACACTGCAGAAGTTGATAGCGGGAAGAAGATTATGAATTCAGTTCCCTCGCCTACAGTACTACTGACATCCACAGTCGCATCATGGGTATCAATAATCCATTTTGCAATAGCAAGTCCAAGGCCAGTACCACCACTATTTTTATCTCTTGCTTCAGAGGTTCTGTAAAAGCGTTCGAAAAGATGGGGAATATGGTCATTTGAGATGCCTATTCCAGTATCTTTTACAGAAAGCACAACATTCTTTAAGGTGGCAACTGAGTAAAGCGTTATAGTACCACCTTCAGCGGTATATTTGATAGCATTATCTACAAGTATTCTAATAAGCTCTTTAATAAGGTGCGTGTCTCCTAAAATCATTACATGTGCATCAGTTTTGCAAACAAATTCATGTTCATCATCAATAAACGTTGTTTCTTTGACAACTTGGTTGACTAAATCTGACAGATTTAGAGCTTCTCTCACTACTTTTTGAGTGTTATGATCACTTCTAGCTAAGAAAAGTAGTTTTTCTACCAGCACTTTCATATTTTTTGTTTCGTTTTTGATAGATTCTATGCTTTCAGCAAGTATTTTGGGGTCTTCTTTACCCCATCTATCCAGCATAGCAGCATAACCCTCAATGACAGCAATAGGCGTTCTAAGCTCATGGGAAGCATCGGATACAAATTGCTTTTGACGCTCTACAAAGAACTGCAGGCGATCCATCAACTGGTTGAAGGTAATGGCAAGATCTTTAAGCTCATCTTTAGCTCCGGAAGTATTAAGTCTTTCGTTAAGTTCATTTTCTTTGATAGTCTCTACAGTTTTAGTCATTACTGTAAGAGGGTTCATCATTTTTCTGACAACTATACTTCCGAGTATTGAAAATATAATAAGAGATGAAAATAGAGCGATGGCTAATGTTCCTGAGAAGTACGTAGTAAGCGTAGAGACATCAGGAGTAGACGAATCTAATTGAGAGATAAGGATGCCAAAGCTTACCGTGTAGGCTAACGAAAAAAGCACAACAAACAAAAAGCCATATAACAGGTTGATTTTAAAGGCTATCGAAAAACGTAATTTATTAAAGAAAAGACCTATTAATCCAAAAATACCTATAACAATATAGTTTAAAAGAGCAAAGAGCAGCTTGAAAACAAAGAGAATGGCTAAAAATACAAATTTGAAAAGTTTCATAAGCGCATTAAACATCCTTGATTTGATACCCCATTCCTCTTACTGTATAGATTATTTTATCTTCAAATTTTTGATCAATCTTGCTTCTTAAATAACGAATGTAAACATCTACTATATTTGTATCTCCCATATAGTCATAACCCCAAACGTTTTGGAGGATATGATCTCTTGTTAAGAGCATGTTTTTATTCAGCATTAAATACTGTAAAAGCTCAAATTCCTTCTTGGTAAGAGCAAGTGGAATAGTGTCATAGGTTGCCTCGAACTTGTCAGGGTTTACAATAAGCTTGCCACATTCAAGACAATTAGAATGAGAAGAGACGCTTTGCGTGGTTTTGAGTTTGAAGATCACTCTAATTCTAGCAAGGAGTTCTTCTATGGCAAAGGGTTTAGTCATATAATCCTGAGCACCCAGGTCAAGTCCCATTACTTTATCAGTGATATCATCTTTTGCAGTCAACATAATGATAGGTACTTCTGAAGTTTGCCTAATACGTCTTAATACCTCCATACCATTTAAGGAAGGGAGCATGACATCGAGAATGATAAGGTCATAAGCATCATTTAAGGCTTTGTCTAGCCCATCCCTGCCATCATTAGAAATGCCGATAGTGTAGCCTTCATGTTCAAGCTCTAGCTGTAAGAACCTAGCTATTTTTATTTCGTCTTCTATAATTAGTATTTTCTGGATCATAAGACCTCCCATTTAACAAGTCGTTATCACTTTTTATATTAACACAGTAGGCTCAAAAAAACCTTCTTTTTTATATTTGAAATAGCGGAGGCTATAACAAAAAAAGAAGGTATGTTTAGGTGAGACAAGTATTATTTATTAATATTATTGATAGTAGAGTTAATTTTTTCAGCTACGTCATTTTCACCTTTGAATTCTATTTTAATACCAAATAGAAGCGCGAGTATAAGACCGACTATAGAGATGTAAAAGGTGCATGCTATAAGAATAATAGCAACTGAGAGAGGTGCGTTGATAAAGGTATGGTCTTTTTTTCTCATAATAAAACTTGTAGCGTTTAACTTTTCTATAAAAGAAGTTATTTTTTCACCTCTTCGAGGGCTACTAGAGGTTTTGCTTTTATCTTTTATTTTTTGATCTCTTTCTAAAAGCAGTAAAGCTTCTACAACATCACCGTTAGTTTGTTCAAGTGCAACTTTTGCCTCCGCATAAGTTACGTTAGCTCTTTCCATAATTAAATCAATTTGTTCAATCGTTATTGTTCCCATCATTCTATCCCCTTTTTTTATTGTTTTTGTTTATAGTCTTATTATAGGAAATGAATATTAGAAAACGCTGAACCCAAAATTAGAATTAGATTAGAATTTAATTACAAAAAATTGAATTGTGTACATAATTAAAAAAATGTAATATAATTTTATTTATGTAGAAAAGGATTCATAGACATATAACTACAGATATATAATGATTTAAACTGTTTCTATAATATAGAAGGAAGGCATGTAAAATGGATGAAATAAATGAAGTGAATAAGAGTGAAAAGCTATGGAATAGAACACTACCAGTGGAAATGGTAATTCTTAGCACGTTTATAACGACATGGATGACATATGAGGCGCGTGGCGTTATAACGACGATCCCTTTGATTATTATTCTGCCTTTCATTTTAAGGCTATTTTTTAAGAATGGTCTACTTATTGTAAGTACAGCTTTTATAAGCAGTTTTATTCTAGGTATGACAAAAGATAATATAGGTTACGGCATGTTCCTCATTGCTGGAATCGTGATAGGAACCTTTTCAGGAGTCATTCTAGCTAAGGGAATAAAAAGTGCAGATAAAACTAAGCGAATGGCTTGGATAGTAATAGGTATAGGAGCTGTTCTGCTTGCTGGTATCAATTATAATGCAACGTGGGGAAATCCTTTAGGCTACATACAAGCTAAGATACATATCGAAGAATATATAAATAAGAATTATGAAGGGCGACTAGAAATAAAAAGCATGGAACGAAACTTTTTAAAAGACAGTGGATACGATGCACGCGTGGTTCGAAAAGACGATACAAGGGACACATCAACGATTTACTATGGTGATAATGATTATCTTGAGGATAGGTACCATTTTGACACAGTTAACAATATGATGGATCAGGTAACGACTCTACTTACATCACTTATTGATAATCAAACAGATCTGACAGACTATGATATAAATCTGAAGGCGGACGTAGAAGTGCCTGTGGCTAAATACAACTTGCACGATAGGTTCCAAGGGGATGAACCTGTAAGCGTGGATGTTCAATTGCAGCCAGACTTCAGCTGGAGAAGAAAAGATGGTCAAAAGAGGGCTAAAATATACATTAATAAAGAAGCTTTTGCTGAAGATGCTTATAAGGTTATTACGGTGCTTCAGAACGCAGGTTACAATTATAATTCAATAAAGGCCTATTACTATTTAGAAGAGGGCAATACTACCTATGAAGTAATACTTAAAAAGGGAGAAACGATTCATTCTTTAGAAGAAATAATAAATAGAACGCAGAAGGTGAATGCTTCGAAATAGAATATCTAACCTTGTGATAAGGGAGTCTTATCACAAGGCTTTTTAGCATATTTAGTTATTTAATTGTCTGTAAGCATTTGGAGAAGTATCCATATATTTATTAAACATTTTAATATAATAGCTTTGATTACAGAATTGATAAAATGTAGCGATATCAGCGATAGATTCGTTGCTGTATTTTAAAAAGTACGTAGATTCTTCAATACGTCTTTTAATAATGTACTGAAAAAGAGTGATACCAACCTCCTTTTTAAATAAAGCACTTAGATAATTGGGATGTACATATACGTTTTCTGCAATAGTGTGAAGGATTAACTTATCTGATAAATGATTCATAACATACGTCATTGTATTTCTGATTATAGGGGGGAATTTAAAGGTGCTTACATGATGCACTTTTGCGATAAAGGTTTCAACCATTCTATGTTCCAGCTTATCAAGCTCAGACATAGAATCTGTTTTTTCAATTTCGTATATAAAGGCATCACTAAGATTAAAAGCATCATCGTCAGTCACACCACCCTTTATAGCAGCTCTGGTGAAGATGGTACAAGAACATATTAGAGAATTCTTGAGTGAACGCAGTGGATTATCAGATAGCTTAGCGCGGCTAAGGGAATTAATTTCAGTGAGAATTTGCCTGGAATTTACTTTGGTACCACTTTTTATAAGCTTAATAATCACTTGTTCTAGAAAATAGGGTGGATGCTGAAACATATTAAGTCTGTTTTTATAAGTCGTAACAAAATAATTTTCAGGAATAGATACATCTGATATAGCAACTTGTTCGAAGGTGATGTTTGAAATATCCACAAAAAAATGACTCAGTAACTTACTAATATAAAAATACTTGGTAGTATCTGCAATGTGAAGTTTAGAAAAATAATCAAACAATTTATTTTTCAATTTAATAGGAAGAGAATGCCTCTTAATAAGGTTAGAAAGCTTAGCATCATACATAGATTCATCTAAAAAAGGTCCTATTATAATGACATCGGTCTCATTTAGCTCAAAGGCTATAAAACATTCGTGATAGTCGTTAGATATGTACTGGCATGTAAAGATTTGATTTTTGCTGAAAATAAGATTGGGGAAGGCTGTATTGTGGTGGATAAAGGTATCTAGCGTAGGGAAATCTTCAGGGAATTGCCCTATTAGTAAATCATTGCTATATAAACATACGGGAAATTTAGAAAAATAGTGAAAAACTTCTAATTTTTCTAAAATGATATGATGAAGATCATTATATTCCATAAAAATCGCCCCTTTTTTAATTGAAGTTATAGATATATTATTCATTAATATTATAACACTTTTGTTAAAATAATAAAATACGGATTATTACAAATAGTATAATATGAATATAGAAGCACAAAGCTAAAGTAATACAATAGCTTTTAGCTGAAAAAGAGTATTATAAAACTCAAGGGGGAATTTTAATGAAAAAATGGTTAAGTATTTTTGCTGCAACAGCAATGGTTATTTCAAGTGTAGGATGTGCAGGAACAGGTGCAACAAAGACATCAGTAGAAACTAAAGTAGAAGTTCCAGCAAAAATAGAAACTGAAGCGCCAAAAGAAGAAACAACAGCAGCACCAGCAGAAAAAACAAAGGTTAAATTTGCAGTGCAAGCAGATAGTACACCAGCTCTTGAAACACTTGTTAGCACATTTAATGGAGGTCAAGACAAATATACAGTGGAAATAGTTGAGTTTACTAATGACTCAGGACAAATGCATGATCAGTTAATAACTTCCTTATCATCAGGATCTGCGGAATACGATGTGATGTCACTTGATGTTGTATGGGCTGGAGAGTTTGCGGCAGCAGGTTATATAGAAGCACTTGATATGTTAATGGACGCGGCATCATTCAAGGCTGAAGATTTTAACGCAGGTTCTATGGCATCAGGTAATTATCAAGGAAAACAATATACATTACCTTACTTCCCAGACCTTGGCGTTTTATACTTTAGATCAGATATCGTGAGCAAAGAAGACGCTGCGAAGTTAGAAGGCGGAGCTTATACATATGATGATCTTTATAAAATGGCCGAAGCGTACAGCGGCAAAGGCGGAACAGATACAGGATATGTATTCCAATCTAAACAATATGAGGGATTAACTTGTAATGCTGCAGAGTTTACAGCGGGCTATACAGATGTAAAAGCTGGACTTGAATCAATGAAAAAGTTTGTTAGCTCAAAATTTGTTCCAAAAGATATTTTGAACTATGATGAAGGAGCTACAGCAACAAGCTTCACAGAAGGAAAATCAGTATTTGCTAGAAACTGGCCTTATCAATATGGTGTTATTAAAGGCGCAGAATCAAAAATTAAACCTGAACAAGTAGCTGTTGCAGCACTTCCAAAAGGAGATGTTGTTGGTGGATGGTTATTATCTATGAACAAAAAAACAGCTAACCCAGAAGGCGCATGGGAATTTATGAAGTTTATTGCAGGTGAAGAAGGTCAAAGAATTAACTCAACAAAAGGTGGTTATTTACCAGGAGTTAATAAACTTCTTAGTGATGAAGAAATCAAGGCTTCAAATGAACTATTTAAATTCCCAGGTTTCCAAAAAGCACTTGAAGCAACTGTTGCAAGACCTGTTAGTGCTGAATATGCAAAAGCATCTGATGCAGTTCAAGTCAATGTACACAAATATTTATCAGGAAGTCAAGATATAGACGCTACAGTTAAAGCTGTAGAAGAAGCATTAAAATAAAGGTATGAACTATTATGGGAATAGAGCTCTAATTTAGGGCGCTATTCCCATCTGTATCATAGTATAGATTTTTATAAGGATTCAAAGGGGGCGAGAATGTGAGTAGAAGAATAACTTTTAGGGAATTTTTATTTATACTGCCAATACTAGCTATTATTTC
>Ga0123336_10003559_pt1 | contig 12957 bp, 10 predicted proteins | sample SSSSmetaG_FD_96466 | JGI IMG/M metagenome (GOLD analysis project Ga0123336, IMG submission 96466) | Glacier valley bacterial and archeal communities from Borup Fiord, Nunavut, Canada, to study Microbial Dark Matter (Phase II) - ​SSSS metaG | ecosystem: Environmental > Aquatic > Freshwater > Ice... | reverse complement strand
CCATCTGCTCAAATTCTCTAAGTCTGAAGATAAAATTTCCTGGAGTTATCTCATTTCTAAAGGATTTCCCTATCTGACCTATTCCAAAGGGTACTTTTTTTCTGGAAGATCTTTGAACATTCTTAAAGTTAACAAATATACCCTGAGCTGTTTCAGGCCTTAAAAATATCTCTGCTTTACTATCTTCTGTTACACCTTGAAATGTCTTAAACATTAAATTAAATTTTCTTATATCAGTAAAAGATTTCTTCCCGCATTTTGGGCAAGCAATACCATTTGTATCGATATAAGTTTTAAGCTCTTCATTGCTCCAGCCATCAGCACTAGCAAACTTTACCCCTTGAAGGGTCATATGATCCTCAATTAGCTTATCTGCTCTAAATCTTGACTTACATTCCTTACAATCCATAAGTGGATCGGAAAATCCACCAATATGCCCTGAAGCAACCCAAACATCACTATTCATTAAAATAGCGCAATCCACTCCTACGTTATATGGGCTTTCTTGCACAAATTTTTTCCACCAAGCCTTTTTAATGTTATTTTTAAACTCTACTCCTAGCGGGCCGTAATCCCACGCATTAGCAAGCCCTCCGTATATCTCAGAACCTGGAAAAACGTAGCCTCTGTTCTTAGCAAGCCCTGTGATTTTATCCATTGTTTTTTCAAATGTCATCTTAGTACCTCCTAATTATATAACTTAAGCTAATGGCTTCATTGTTGGGAATAAGAGTACATCCCTTATAGATGCAGCATCAGTTAAAAACATTACTATTCTATCAACTCCTATGCCAAGTCCACCTGTTGGAGGCATACCTATCTCAAGGGCATTCAAGAATTCTTCATCAATCATATATGCTTCATCGTCTCCAAGAGTTCTCTCTTTAAGTTGTTGCATAAATCTTTCTCTTTGAACAATTGGGTCATTTAATTCTGAATAAGCATTACAGATCTCTCTCCCGTACACAAAACCTTCAAACCTTTCTGTATATTCAGGATTTCCTCTCTTCTTCTTTGTAAGTGGTGATATTTCTGTTGGATAATCACATACAAATGTAGGTTGCATCATATGCTCTTCTGCAAATTCTTCAAATAATGAATTTAAAATATCTGCCTTAGAACAATTATCTAAATCTTTTTTAAACTTAAGATGTTTTTCCTTAGCAATAGTTCTAGCCTCTTCATCATTTTTAATTGTATCGAAATCAATTCCAGCATATTCTTTTACTGCCTCTACCATAGTTATTCTTCTCCAAGGTGGTGCAAATTCAATTTCTGTGCCTTGGTAGGAAACTTTAGTTGTTCCATTTACCTTTTGGCACAACTCAGATACTAAATTTTCAGTGATTTCCATCATGTCGTTATAATCAGCATAGGCTTCATATAACTCTATCATTGTAAATTCAGGATTATGCCTCACATCTATTCCTTCATTTCTAAAGTTCTTACCCATATCATATACTTTTTCAAAACCACCAACAATTAATCTTTTAAGATATAGTTCTGTAGCTATTCTTAAATACATGTTAATATCAAGAGAGTTATGGTGGGTATTAAAAGGTCTTGCTGCTGCACCGCCAGCTATAGGGGAAAGAATCGGCGTTTCCACCTCAAGATATCCTCTTTTATCAAGGAAAGCTCTAATACCGCTAACTATTGCAGTTCTCTTTAAAAAAGTTTCTCTTACAGTTTGGTTCATAATAAGATCAACTTCTCTTTGTCTATATTTTAAGTCAGGGTCTTTAAGCCCATGCCATTTCTCCGGAAGTGGTTTTAGAGACTTTGCAAGTAGCTGAAAATCTTTGATGTGTACTGACACTTCACCTGTTTGAGTTTTAAAAACCATTCCAGTAATACAAACAAAATCACCAATATCAAAAGACTTATACTCTTTTATCTTTTCTTCTCCAACGTCATCTATTTTAATATATAATTGCATCTTGCCATATCTATCATGTATATCAGAAAATCCAGCTTTTCCTTGAACTCTCTTAGACATAAGTCTTCCAGCCACAGTAACATCTTTGCCTTCAAGTCCCTCAAAGTTTTCTTTAACTTGATCTGATGTATGTGTTCTATTAACTTTGTATACATCAAAAGGATCCTTACCTGCTTCTTGTAAAGCGGCTAACTTTCGTCTTCTTAGTATTCCCTGTTCATTGTAACGTGCTTCTAATTGCTTCATGTTTAATTCTTCTTTTGCCATTATTAAATACCTCCATTTAATCTCTTCTTATTCCTATAATTTCGTAGTTTTTAATTCCATCTGGAACAGGTATATTTATTACTTCTCCAACCTTCTTACCCATAATACCACTTCCAATAGGGGATTCATTGGAAATCTTATTTTCAAGGGGGTCTGCTTCGGCTGAGCCTACAATAAATAATTCCATTTCCTCTTCAAAGTCTAAATCATGATCAAAATTTAAATCCTTAATTTTAACTATTGCCCCAACGTTAACAACATCTATTTTTATTTCACTTTCATCAACTATTGTTGCATTTCTCAGCATATTTTCTAGTTGAATTATTCTTCCTTCTACAAAGGACTGATCATTTTTAGCTTCATAGTATTCACCATTCTCACTTAAATCGCCAAAAGAAAGTGCAACCCTTATTTTCTCAGTAATATCCCTTCTCTTAACTGTCTTATACAATTCTAGTTCATCCTCTAATTTTTTTAAACCTTTGTAAGTGATTATATTTTTTTTCACTTCACCCATTTGTTCTCTCCTTTAAATATATTCTACTTATATTGATGAACATTAAAAAGAACCTTTTACTGAGTAATCATTTAAATTATTATAAGTCAGAGATAATATATTGTCAATAATTCACATCTTATCCTTGGTTATATTGAGATTTATACAGTTATTCTATTCTGCTAAGGTAAAATTATGACTTAATTTTATATTCTAATAACATTTCTATGGCTTTTTCACTATTATTTACATAATTTATTGCATTTTTAAGTTCTGTAGAGTTGGCCATACCCTTAACATACCAGCCTATATGCTTTCGCATTTCACGAATAGCCTTATATTCCCCTAAGTACTCCAAAGCTTTTTTATAATGATATAAGCACAAATCTATTTTTTCTTCACGAGAAGGCAAATATATTTCCTCCCCATCCAATGCCTGTTTAATTTGTTTAAATATCCAGGGATTACCCTGTGCGCCTCTAGCAATCATAATTGCATCACATTTCGTTATTTCTGAAATCTTTTTTGCATCTAAAGCATTAAAAACATCACCATTACCTATAACAGGTATTTTAACTGCTTCCTTAACTTGTCTAATTATATCCCAGTCAGCTTTGCCCTCATACATCTGTTCTCTAGTTCTGCCATGTACTGCAATAGCGTCTACTCCAGCATCCTCAAGTGTCTTTGCAAACTCTACCGCGTTTACATGGTACTCATCAAAGCCTTTTCTGAATTTAACAGTAACTGGTTTTGAAGTAGCTTTCTTAACTTCACGAACAATTTCAGCTGCAAGGGCTGGAGCCTTCATTAGTGCAGCACCTTCACCATTTCTAACAATCTTAGGCACCGGACATCCCATATTAATATCAACAATGCTTATATCTTCTCTATCGTTAAAGTATTCACAACATTTTGCCATACTTAAAGGGTCATTCCCGAAAATTTGGACTGCTATAGGCGACTCTCTTTCAGAAATGGTTAGCATTTCTATAGTATTTTCACTTTTATAACATAAAGCTCTTGCACTTATCATCTCAGAATAAACTAAGCCGCATCCCATTTCTTTGCATATTACTCTAAAAGGCAAGTCTGTTACCCCTGCCATGGGTGCAAGAAATATATTATTTTCAAACTCTAAATTTGATATTCTCATTATAAGTACTACTCCTTATTCTTCTCATAAATAATTCTTAACCCTTCCAATGTTAAATTTCTATTAATTACATCCACACTGTCAGACTCACCTGCGATTAGTGTAGCAAGTCCTCCCGTTGCAACAACAAAAGGTTCACCTTCGCCTTTTTCTATCATCTCTACTTTCATTTTCCTAACCAAATATTCTACTTGGCCTATATATCCATATATAATCCCCGATTGCATACTTGTTACTGTATTTTTGCAAATAATAGTTTCGGGTTTAATAAGCTCAATTCGTGGAAGTTTAGCCGCTTTTTGAAATAAAGCCTCTGAGGCAATTCTAAGTCCTGGGCAAATTGTACCCCCCAGATAATCACCATTTTTAGTTATTGCACAAAAAGTAGTCGCTGTTCCAAAATCTATTATTATCAAAGATTTCTTATATAATTCATGTGCAGCTACTGCATTTACAATTCTATCAGCCCCAACTTCCTTAGGGTTATCATATTTAATGTTTATTCCTGTTTTAACTCCAGGTCCAATTATTATGGGAGAAACATCGAAATATTTCCTTATCATATGTTCTAAAGAATACATTATATTAGGAACAACAGATGAAATAATTACTCCTTCTATCTCTTGAGGATCGATATTGCTCTGAATAAATAATTGAAAAATTTGAATACCAAATTCATCAGCTGTTCGTGTAGCGTCTGTTGACAATCTCCACTCTGCTATTAAATTTCTTTCATCATATATTCCAAGAACTATATTTGTGTTACCTACATCCGATACTAAAATCAATATAAAACACCCCTTATAAACTATAAAAGCAGCATTAAGCTGCTTTTTAACATTAGTTAATGTGATAAATTTAACAATTTAATTGTAGCATTAGATAGGTTTTTGTCAATAAAATTATTTTAGAACAATCCTATAATGGTTCCATCTTCTAGTATATCCATTTTTTCCGCTGCAGGAACCTTGGGAAGTCCAGGCATAGTCATTACATCCCCAGCCAAAGCAACAATAAATCCTGCTCCATTTGAAAGTCTTACTTCCTTTATATTTATTAAAAATCCACTTGGTCTTCCTAGAAGTAATGGGTTATCGGATAATGAATATTGAGTTTTTGCAATGCAAATAGGTAGCTTATCATGTCCTAGCTTTATTATTTCATCTATTTGCTTTTCAGCACCTTTAGTGAATTTAACTCCATCAGCACCATAAATTTCTTTTGCTATTATATTTATTTTTTCTTCAATTGATTTATTTACATCGTACAAGCATTTAAATTCGCTCTTTTCCATTTCTATAGTTTCAAGTACTTTTGTAGCAAGTTCCAGTCCACCTTCTCCGCCTTTTTCCCAAACCTCAGCAAGAGCAACCTTGACTCCTATAGAATTGCAAAAGTTTTCTACAAACTTTATTTCCTCTTCCCCGTCTGATGTAAACTTATTTATAGCTACTACAACAGGTACTCCATATTTTTTTATATTTTCAATTTGCTTTTCTAAATTTACTATTCCCTTAGATAGCGCTTCTACATTTGCGATACTAAGTTCTTCTTTCTTAGCTCCACCGTGATGCTTTAAGGCTCTAATAGTTGCCACTATTACTACACAGTCTGGTGACAAATTACCATATCTACACTTTATATCAAAAAACTTTTCCGCTCCTAAATCAGCTCCAAAGCCAGCCTCTGTAACAACATAATCTCCTAGTTTTAATGCAATCTTAGTAGCAAGAATACTATTGCATCCATGGGCTATATTTGCAAAAGGACCTCCATGAATAATTGCTGGGGTGTTTTCTAAAGTTTGAACTAAATTAGGTTTTATTGCATCCTTCATCAATAGTGCCATAGCACCATTAACCTTTAAGTCCTTACAATAGACAGGACCATTTTCTAAATTATATCCGATTAAAATGTTTCCCATTCTTTCTTTTAAATCCATAAGGTTAGTTGATAAGCACAATATTGCCATAACCTCTGAGGCAACGGTTATCATAAATCCATCTTCTCTTAAAAATCCATTAATCTTACCACCCATGCCAACGACAATATCTCTAAGAGCTCTATCATTCATGTCCATTACTCTTTTAAAAACTATTCTTCGAGCATCAATATTTAATATATTTCCTTGATGTATGTGATTATCTATTGCAGCAGCAAGTAAATTATTAGCTGTGGTTATAGCATGCATATCTCCAGTAAAATGCAGATTAATATCATCCATAGGTATAACCTGAGAGTATCCACCCCCTGCTGCTCCGCCCTTAATCCCAAAAACTGGCCCTAATGATGGTTCTCTTAATGCTATTATTGCATTTTTCCCTTGCCTTGATAGAGCTTGACCAAGTCCAACAGTTACGGTAGACTTTCCTTCTCCAGCTGGAGTTGGATTTATTGCAGTTACCAATATTAATTTCCCGTCTTTTTTATCTTTATTTTTCTCTAGAACATCTAATGAAATTTTACATTTGTACTTACCGTACAAATCAATTTCATCCTCATTTAGTCCTATTTTTTCAGCTACATTTATTATCTTCTCCATTTTAGCCTTTTGAGCTATATCAATATCACTTTTCATTTTTATTCCCCCTCATATAAAATTAACAGGATACCAATTAGCATTTAAATACTAGTTGGTTCCTGTTTCAATTAAATTCTATAGTTTTTTCATAAATTCTTCAGCTTCCACGATATATCTTACATGAATTCCTTCGCCAATTTTTCCAGACTCATCCCAAGCATTTACCTTGAAAAATAGTTTTTTACCCTTCACTTCTTGTAAAATCGCTTCACATTTGACTTTACTACCTATAGCTGTTGCCTTTATATGCTTAACATTTACTTCAATGCCAACAGTAGTATACTTGCAGGGTAAATGATGTTCTACACAACTTTTTGATGCATTTTCCATAAGAGCTATCATAGCTGGAGTTGCATATACTTCTAATGTCCCTGAAGAGTACATTACAGCAGAATCATTTCCAGTTACTATCTTCTCTATTAAGGCACTGATTCCAGGTTTCAATTCAAATTCCATAGTCATATCTTCTCTTCTCTCTTAAGCTAACTAATTATGCATTCTCAAATATTTCTTCAAATTCTACTGCTTCTAGCTTTTCTTTTTCAAGTAAAGCCATTGCTACAGCGTCTAGCCTATGCCTATTATCACTTAATAGCTGCAATGCTTTGTTGTAAGCACTATCTATAATTTTTCTAACTTCAACATCTATTTTAGCCCCAACTTCTTCACTGAAGTTTCTGCTTCTTCCTAAATCTCTTCCTAGGAACACTTCATCTTGATCAGCGCCATAAGATATCGGCCCTAACTCATCACTCATTCCGTATTCCATTACCATAGACCTTGCTATCTTGCTTGCTCTATCAATATCGTTCTTAGCTCCTGTACTAATATCTCCTATATCTTTTTTTTCAGCACCTCTACCACCAAGAAGGCTTATCATTTCATCTTCAAACCCAGATTTAGAATAACCACTTCTATCCTCAGAAGGTAAGTGCATTGTGTACCCTCCTGCCATTCCTCTTCCTATGATACTAATTTGATGCACAGGATCTGCATTAGGTAAAAGCTTTCTAACAACTGCGTGACCAGCCTCATGGAAAGCTGTTAACTTCCTATCTTTTTCGCTTACAACTCTACTCTTTTTCTCTGGTCCCATAAGTACTCTATTGATAGATTCTTCAAGTTCATCCATGCCGATAACCTTTTTATCATTTCTAACTGATAAAAGCGCTGCCTCATTCATTAAGTTTTCAAGGTCAGCTCCTGTAAATCCAGGAGTCATCTTAGCTAATACTTCTAATTTTGCTTCTTCATTTAAAGGTTTATTTTTGGAATGAACTTTTAATATTTCTGTTCTCCCTTTTGCATCAGGAAGCCCAACCATTATTTGTCTATCAAATCTACCTGGTCTAAGTAGGGCATGATCTAATATATCAGGTCTATTAGTTGCTGCTATCATTATTATGCCTTCGTTAACTCCAAATCCATCCATCTCAACTAGTAACTGATTCAAAGTTTGTTCTCTCTCATCATGTCCACCGCCAAGACCCGCGCCTCTTTGTCTTCCAACTGCATCTATTTCATCAATAAATATTATACAAGGTGCATTCTTTTTAGCCTGTTCAAATAAATCTCTAACTCTTGATGCACCAACACCTACAAACATCTCTACAAAATCAGAACCTGAAATGCTAAAGAACGGTACGCCAGCTTCACCAGCCACTGCTCTAGCAAGCAAAGTCTTCCCTGTTCCTGGAGGTCCTATAAGGAGCACTCCTTTTGGTATTCTTGCGCCCATTTCAAGGTATCTTTTAGGTTGCTTTAAGAAATCAACTATTTCAACTAACTCTGCTTTTTCTTCATCTGCACCTGCAACATCGTCAAAGGAAACTTTCTTCTTATCCATTGTGACCATTTTGGCTTTACTTTTACCAAAATTCATCACACCTCTATTCCCACCCTGAGATTGTTGCATGAATATAAACCAAAATGCCCCTAACATCAATACAAGAATTACAGTTGGCATTATGCTTAACCACCAAGGGGTTTTAGCAGGAGCTGCATAGCTTTCCTCCACCTTAGCGTTTTTATTTTCTGATATAAATTGATTCAATCTTTCAAACGGTACCACTGTTTCAAAGGCAGCACCTTCTTTTACAAAGGTTCCTTCTACAGTCATCTTGTCTTCTTTTACTTTAAAACTTTTAATATTATCAGCTGTCCATTCCTTTTGAAATTCATTGAAAGTAATAGCTTTACCGCTTTTACCTCCTTGACCTAACATGAACGCAATAATTACCACCATCACTAATATAATAATCCAGGCCATCGAGCTAGAAATCTTTTTCATATCGGGCCCCCCTCTCTTTTCTTTAATACTATAAAATTTTATCACAAGGATAATTTTAATGCAATAATTCTAATTATATATTTCTTCTTTTAGTATACCTATAAAAGGTAAGTTTCTATACTTCTCAGCATAATCTAATCCATATCCAACCAAGAAAAAGTCTGGAACTTCAAATCCAATGTACTTTGCACTAAGTTCTGCTTCTCGGCGCTCCTGCTTATTTAAAAGTGAGCATACTTCTAAGCTACTTGGTTTTCTGGCTTTTAAATACTCAACTAAATACTTAAGCGTTATACCAGTATCTATTATGTCTTCAACTATTAGTACATCTTTACCTTCAATTTGAAAATCAAGATCCTTCAATATTCTAACCACACCTGAGGATTTAGTGGAACTTCCATAACTAGAAACCGCCATAAAATCCATTGTGCATGGTATTTCAATCTCCTTCATCAAGTCGGCCATGAACATCACAGAGCCTTTTAAAACTCCAATTAGTACTAAATCTTTACCCTGATAATCTTTACTTATCTGTTTACCCATTTGTGAAATTTTCTTTTTTAAATCACTTTCAGTTAATAGAATTTGTTTAATATCATTTTTCACTTTAAACACTCACTTTCTAGTTTTATCTGTAGGATGCTCTTTGTATCTTCTGTTATCTTAAATTTTTCACTAACTCTATACCCTACAATCCAAGCAATATCTTCTCCAAAACATATTAAAGGAATTTTACTTCTTTCAGACTTTTTTACCTTTAAATCAATAAATAAGTCTTTTAGTTTTTTTGTACCACTCATTCCAAAGGGAATAAATTTATCGCCGTTTCTTCTATTCCTAACTATTATACTTCCCTTAATTTTATCAAAATCAAAATTTCTAATATTACTTTTCTCTTTAAGATTTATTTTTTTATCATAATCTAAAAGTTTTAATTTAATTGTCTTACCAATATGTTGTATGCTATTTTCTTCACCAATATTCAAGATTACTTCATATTTTTCAATATCTAAGGATTTTTCTTCTTTTGTTATAATTATGTCGCCATACTCATTTATAGCATTAACGCCACTTGGAAGGGTCACTTCTTTACCCGTTCCTTGTTTTTGAATGTTTATTATATCATACACGTGCACCTTTTCAAAGTTATATAAATTTCCATTTATCTCTTGAAACGTTCGCCTAATTAGTCTTGATAAAATTGCCTCCTCTTCATTAAAGGCTTCACTTTTTATTATAACCTTTCCTTGCTTATTATAACAATGTTTTTTGTAACTAATATCAACGTAATTTTCAATAAAATCATTATCCTTTTTAGCAGTATCTCCTAATCTAATCAGTCCATTAATTATATCACTATTAAAATTCTTCTCTATATATGGGATTAGATCAATACGTATTTTATTTCTTGTATAGATACTTTCAAAATTTGTTTTATCAATTTTAGGATTAATATTGTTATTAGTGCAATACTCTTCTATTTCTTTCCTTGAAATATTGATTAAGGGCCTTACGAAAATTCCTGCTCTTACAGGTTTTATGCCCACTAGTCCTTCTAAACCAGTCCCTCTAATTATTCTCATAAGTACTGTTTCTGCCTGGTCATTGGCATTATGAGCCAATGCTACTTTATTTGCTTTAAGCTTATCCTTTAGTTCATTAAAATATTCATACCTTGCATCTCTACCAGCCGATTCCATAGAAACATTATTCATTTCAGCAATTTCGTTAATATCTATTCTTTTACTATAACATTCAATTTTTAGGTCATCACAAAAATTATGTACAAATTCTTGGTCTTTATCCGCTTCTACTCCCCTTAAACAATGATTAACATGAGCTACAATTAAGTTAATCTCTAATTGTTTTTTAAGTTGGTTTAATAGATGAAGAAGGCATATAGAATCCGGACCTCCTGATACGGCAACTATTACTTTATCACCTTTATTAAACATTAAATTGTTTTCTATTGTATTAATAACTTTTTGAATCATTAACTACACATCCTACTTAATATTAACAATAATCTATTATACCACAAATTTTAAAATTTCAACTTTCTTATAAAAGTTTTTTTTATTTGTTCACATGAATTGAAAAGGCAGACCTAAATCTGCCTTTACTTATATTATATTATCTTGTTAATTTAATATTAATATACACTAAATACCTTTGATACCATAATAGTCATATCATCTTTAACTTTACCACCTAGTTCTTTAGATTTCTCAATAAGACCTTCAGCCATAGCTTTAGGGTTCCCACTTTCAAATTCTTCAATGTATTCTAGCAGCCAATCTGTCTGTCCAACACTTTTGCTATCAGAAATCCCATCACTCATCATTATTATCATATCACCATTCTTTACTCTCTTCTTACTTATTTCTATGTCCACTTTATCAAGTATACCAATTGGTAATGTCTTTGAATTAACAGAAACAACTCTATTTCCACTTTTAATGAAACTAGCAACTGCACCAACTTTCATAAATTCAACCTCACCTGTGTACAAATCAATACTACTTAAATCCACAGTAGAGAACTTTTCGTTTTCAGAAAACTTTAATGTCATAATTGAGTTGGCAGTATTTATAGCTGTCATTTTGCTAAACCCTGCAGTAGTTAAGTTTTCAATCAAGTCTATTACAGCCTTGCTCTCTTGCCCTGCCTGTGGTCCTGACCCCATACCATCACTAATTATGGACATATAAGTTCCGTCCTTTAGTTTAGTAAAGAAATAGCTATCCCCATTATAATTCTCTCCATCTTTGCACTGCCTTGATACAAAAGTTGAAATATAATACTTTGGCATCTCTTCAAAAGTTATTAAACAATTTTTAGTTGAATTATCTATTCTGCAGCCTTCATCACTTATACACATCGTTTTTGAAGTTGCCTCATTTACAAGTGGGAGCATCTGCTTTATACAAGTCTCTTTTCCCCCGCATGCTTTCATTGATATTTTAAGAATTATTCTATGTCTTTTATCATCAATACATATACAATCTTCTACACTGATGTTATTTTTAGATAAAATGTTCTTAACCCTATTCTCAATTTCACTATTAAATCTTATATCTACGTTAAACTCCTCGGTTATTTCTTGAATGGAGTTTGACATATTCCCTATTTGTGATGCTAAGAGTTCTCTGCCTTCACTTAATCTATTCCTCCACATCTCGCTAATTATGTAGTTATTAATAATCTCTTCAGCATTTTTTAATAGCGAACTTCTCTTTATGCATTTTCTTTCAAGCTCGTCTGGAATAGTGCTTTTATTTGCTTGAAAATTTTCCATTAACTCTAAAAATGCTGAATAAGTATAATGCATTTCTCTTTTCCAACACATATTATTCATATCACAATTGTTGCACACTCTTTCAGCTAGATTTTCAACCATAGAACTACTTTTATCTTTAAGAGCCAATTTGTCATTATCCACTAAGTTATATAAAATACTTGATATGCTAAGGAGTACACTTGAAAAGTCTGTTAATCTATCCATTAAGATATTTTTTATTTTATCAACATAACCATCCTTTAATTTTTCTGCTTTAATATTCTTATTAAACTCTAATTCCATTTTATTATAAAACTTATTTGGAATAGATAAAAAAATTCCGCAGCTTATTATAGCTTCGATTAATTTAAATTCGCCACTAAATTGTGAGTAAGCCACTAGAATTGTACCAGCTACAATAAATGATACGGTGCTAAACCATTTACCGGTCTCTTTAAAGGTACCAGTTATCAGTCCACACAAGCCATATACGCTGATATAAGTAGTCATGTTCTTAGATGTCATTCCTATAACAATACCCATGGCTACCCCAGCTGCTGCACCTACTCCGCTGCCATTCACGTAGCTAATTACTAATATAAAAATAATTGCTAATATATTTCTTAAAGATATACCTAAAACCGATACTCCCCAGGTCCCTGAAATTACCAAAGAAATTCCTATTGCCATACTTATTAACTCTTCATTACTAAACAGGTGTTTTGTTTTGTATTCTTTAAAACATGTAATAGAATAATTAATTATAAAGTAAATCGGAGTAATAACTAATATTTCTGCAAAAGACATGAACAAGGAAACTCCAAAATTTAGTTTTATAACTAATAGCTTGTACACTATTGTCTCCATAAAAATCACAGAAAACATTATCATCAATTGGGTCCTACTAGATACACCATTAATAAAGTACTTAACTCCCACTAGGGATAT
>Ga0123336_10003556_pt1 | contig 12962 bp, 9 predicted proteins | sample SSSSmetaG_FD_96466 | JGI IMG/M metagenome (GOLD analysis project Ga0123336, IMG submission 96466) | Glacier valley bacterial and archeal communities from Borup Fiord, Nunavut, Canada, to study Microbial Dark Matter (Phase II) - ​SSSS metaG | ecosystem: Environmental > Aquatic > Freshwater > Ice... | reverse complement strand
CCCACCCACCCAAAAGCCGCTGAGTACATCTTCCACGCTGCCCCGGCCGGCCCAAAGCCCAGCCCTCCAGCACTTGCCGTTGCTTGTCCATATCCGCCTTTGCCTGTAAATCGGCGCAATCCTTCAAAAATCGGTGTTAGGCCTTTCTCTGCGGATCTCCGCGCCCTCTGCGTCCGTCTTTTCCTGTCAACCCCCCAAATCTCTGGAAATCCCCGCAACCCCAACCATCCAAAGCAGATAAAAATTCCCAAAACGTGGCCGACTAGTTATGGTGAATTCGCTATAATTTAAGTCAGAAGCAAACAAAAACCCCGGCCTAAAGCCGGGGTTTCGTCATCCAATAACCTCATTACCGTAACTCCTTTGCTGCCACATATTTGGCCGCAACCCCTTTTGTTGCACATATTTGGCGTCCACTACACTCGCTAAACCGCGGCAAACAAAGCACTTCGACGCAGGCAATAGGGGGTGGGGGGGGTACCCCCCACCGCACGACAGGAGCAGAAAACCATGAAGCGCTGGATCAAACTCACCGCCGCAGCCGCAGCTCTCCTCCTCGTCGTGCTCATCGCCATCCCCCTCTTCATCAACGCCAACACCTTCCGCCCGCTCATCGAGTCCCAGCTCACCACCGCCCTCAACCGCAAGGTCACGCTCGGCGACCTCAGCCTATCGCTCCTCTCCGGCAGCCTCTCCGCCAACGACCTCAAAATCTCCGACGACCCCGCCTTCAGCACCTCCCCTTTCCTTCAGGCCAAATCTCTCCGCATCGGCGTCGAGCTCCGCCCCCTCCTCTTCGACCATAAGGTTCTCATTCGCAACCTCGCCATCGACGCCCCGCAGGTTCACCTCGTCCACGCCAGTTCCGGAAGGTGGAACTTCTCCACCATTGGCCGCACCTCCACCCCCAACCCCGGCCGGCCCCCCACCCAGACTGACTTCCTGGTCGACAAGCTCAGCATCACCAACGGTCACGCCACAGTCGAAAACCTCCCCTCCAGCGGCCCGGCCCGCGTCTACGACGACATCCACCTCGAAGCCACCAACCTCGCCCTCAAGCGCCAGTTCCCCTTCACCCTCAGCGCCAACCTCCCCGGCGAGGCCAAACTCTCCCTCACCGGCAAAGCCGGCCCCATCAACCCCGACGATGCCGCCCACACCACCTTCGACGCGCAGCTCAAGCTCGACCACCTCGACCCCGTCGCCGCCGGCTTCCTCGACGCCTCCGCAGGCATCTCCCTCCTCGCTGACCTCGACGCCCACACCCTCTCCAACGGCGAAACCATCACCAGCACCGGAACCGTCCACGCCCAAAACCTCAAGCTCCGCCCCACCGCCACCTCCGCACCCAAACCCATCGACATCACCTACAACGTCGTCCACAACCTCGCCACCGACACCGGCCGCGTTCAGGACGCCGCCATCCAAACGGGCCGCATCGCCACCCACCTCACAGGCACCTACGCCGTCACTCCTACCACCACCCAGCTCAACCTCAAGCTCAACGCCCCCGGCCTCCCCATCGACGACCTCCAGGTTCTGCTCCCCGCCGCCGGCGTCAAACTGCCCAACGGCTCCGTCCTCCGCGGCGGCACCCTCACCACCAACCTCACCATCGCCGGCCCCGTCAACGCCCTCGCCATCACCGGCCCCATCGAGCTCAGCAACACCAGACTCAACGGCTTCAATCTCGGCTCGCAGCTCAAAGGCATTGCAGGATTAGCCACCGGCCAGACCGGCAACTTAACCAACATCCAGACCCTCAGCCTCAACCTCGACTACGCCCGCGACACCGTCCAGGTCGCCAACATCTACGCCGCCCTGCCCGCCCTGGGCACCGCCACTGGCAACGGCACCGTCGCCCCCTCCGGAGCCCTCAACTTCCGCCTCACCATGAAGCTCGACACCAGCCGCGGCCTCGGTGGAGCCGCCGTCGGCATCCTCTCCGCCCTCACCTCCGCGGGAGGCTCCCTCACCTCCAAAGCCGCCTCCAACGGAATCCCCATTACCATCACCGGAACCGCCGCCAGCCCCATCATCACCCCGGACGTAGGCGGCCTCCTCAAAAACAACGCAGGCTCCATCCTCGGCGGCAAAGGCAACAGCGGCACACAAGGCATCATCAACTCCCTCGGCAGCCTCTTCGGCAAAAAGCACTAGGCCGAAACTCAACTCGCGCTGCTCCAGAGGCGCGTGGCTCACGCTCTTACGTCTGTGCCACGCTTTTGCTCCTGGGGTCACGTTCGTACGTCTGTGCCGTGCTTTTGCTCCTGGGGTAGGTCCAGGCTTTAGCCTGGACATTAACAGCCCCCACAAAAACGGGCTTTAGCCCCTGAGGTATGCCTTCGCGTCCCAGCAACAAATAGCGAAGTTGCCCCTGACCCCTAGCTTTTCTCCACCGTCACTTTCGCCTGCATCGTATGCGTCGCCCCCGGCGCCAGCGTCACCGCGTTCACCCCCGCATTCACCGTCTCCACGCACACATACTCGTGCCACTCCGTCGGTTCCAGGTCTGGAATCTTTGCCGCGCCTGTCTCCCACGGGTTCCACACCACCGTCGTATGCGAGCCCGACTTCACCACCGAAATCTTGCGCAGCCCCGGCAGGTCGTGGATCACGCACTCTGACTCCGTGTTCAGGTACACGCGGTCCGTCTGCTCCGTGATCTTGATCGGACCGTTCTGCAGCTTGCTCTTGAAACCGTCCACCTTGTCCAGGTATGTCACCCCGGCCAAACCATCCACGGAGATCTCATGCACATCCGCCACAGCAAAGTACGTATGCAGCGCCTCTTCGAACACCAGCGGCGTCTTCGCATCATTCGCCACCGTCAGCTGCATCGTCAGCGTGTGCCCGATCGTCAGTTGGAACGCCAGCCTGAAGTGGTCATACCCATACTTGCGGCTCAGCTCATTCGCCCCCAGCGTAAACGTCAGGTGCAGATCGTCTCCAGCCATCGCCGCAAACGCCAGCGTCCAGTCCTGGATGCGCGCTACGCCATGCGAAGGCGCCGGCTTGCCGCCATCACGCCCTTGCGAGTCCGTCGCGAACCACGGAAACGCAATCGGCACTCCACCGCGAATCGGTTCGCCCGGCGCGAAGTGGCTCTTCCGGCTCGTAAACAGTACAGGCTTCAGTCCGGTCGGCTGCCACGCCGTAATGTGCGCACCCTGCAGGTAGATCGTGGCCTTGGCCGCCTTCGTCGTAATCGACGCGTAGATCAGACCATTGGCCGTCGCATGAAACCCCAGCACGCCGGGAATCCCGAAGTGTTCCGTCAGATCCGCAATGTTTTGCCGCTCCATCTTCATGGCACCCAGTCTATTCGTTTTGCCGCCTACGCACGACGCTTTAGAATCTCCGCCACGCAAGCCACCACCTTGGCCACATCTTCGGCCGAGGTCTGCCACCCGCACACACTCACGCGCATCACCTTGCGCCCGCGCCACGTCGAACCGGAGAAGAACGCCTCGCCGCTCCGCAGAATCTCCGCAATCACCCTCTCCGTATACACATCGTGGTCACCGTCACTCGCACCCGCAGCCGGGTCGAAAAACCGCAGCATCCCCTGGTTGATCGTCGGCTCCCAAACCACCTCCGCCCCGTCAAGCGCGCCCACACCCATCACAATGCCGTGTGCATGCTCGCAGCAGCGGTCGATCAGCGCTTCAATGCCATCGCGTCCCAGCTCCCGAATCGCCGCATACGTCGCAAACCCGCGAGCCCGCCGCGACCACTCCGGATTCCAGTCCATCTCGTCCCGTGCCGCGTCGCTCATCGTCACATACGAAGCCCGCAGCGCCAGCGAGTCCCGATGCACCTTCGCATCCCGCACAAACGCATACCCGCAGTCATACGGCGTGTTCAGCCACTTATGCCCATCCGTCGACCACGAGTCCGCCAGCTCCGCCCCATCCATCCGGTGCCGGTGCCGCGCACTTGCGGCAGCCCACAACCCAAACGCCCCATCGATATGCACCCAGGCCCCATACCGCTTCGCCAGCGGAATCAGCGTCCGAAAATCGTCATACGCCCCCATGTGCAAGTCGCCCGCCTGCAACACCACCAGCGTCGGTGCCCGAGCCGCAGACACAAGCTCCCGCTCCAACTCCGACTGCAGCAAACGCCCCTGCGCATCCACCCCCAGCTTCGCGACATGCTTCTCGCCCAGCCCCAGCAGCCGCACCGCCCGCATCGTCGAGCTATGCACCTCCCCACTCGTCAGCACCCGAATCTGCGGAGATCCAGCCAAACCTTCCCCCACAACATCCCATCCCTTCGCCGCCAGGAGTCCATGCCGCGCCGCCACCAGGCAAGTCACATGCGCCATCTGGCAGCCTGTCACCAGCGCGAAGCTCGCTTCCCTGGGCACCTGCAGCAACTCCTTCAACCACGCCCCCGCCGTCTCTTCTACCACCGCCGCCGCCGGAGACGTACAGTACAGTCCCGCGTTCTGGTCCCACACACTGGTCATCCAGTCCGCAGCCAGCGAAGCAGGCAGCGAGCCTCCAATCACCCACGCAAAAAATCGCCCGCCCCGCGACCGCAGCAATCCGCCATCAACGCCCGCCACCAACTCGTCCACCACCGTTGTGGCATCGACACCACCATCCGGCAGCGGTAGATCGAGCTTTGCCCGCAGCTCCGCGAGCGTCGCCGTTGCAGCGATGGAATCCCCATCATCACCCTTTTCCAGGTAGGTCAGCGCATGGTGCAGTGCTGCTTCAAGAGGCTTGCGAAAGTTCGCGTCATTCGGATTCATTCCATTCACTCTAATGCTTTTCAACCGGCGCGGCCTTCATCAACTCCACGAATATCCGGTCGAACTTCGCCGAATCCAGCTCCTGCTGCACATGTACCAGTTGCAGGTCCGGCCGCGCCTCGCGCGATGGCCGCAGCTTCTCGCTCCACGTCAGCGTATCGCCATATGTCGGCCCGTGGCTCACATCCACATCGACATACAGCAACGCCTCCTTCGTGATGATCGACGGATCAAGCCACGCCGCAGCCGCCAACTCATCCCAAAGGTAGTGATGCTCCGCCGTATACCGCGCCAGGTACTGCGCCGCCGGGTTGGGCGACTTCACAATCTCCGCCAGCATCGCCTCCGTGAACAGCGTCTTGATGGAGATGTCCACCGTCGTCAGATCGATCCGCGGCCACTTTGCTCGCAGCGTAATGTGCGCCGCCTCCGGATCGAACCAGAAGTTGAACTCGTGCCGCGGATTATTCGCAAACTCCGGGTCCGCCGTCTGCGGGCTCAGGCTCCCACCCATGATCACGATGCCCTGCGTCAACTCCGCGAAGCGCGGCTCCAGCGAGATCGCCAGCGCCACATTCGTCAGCGGCCCCGCCGCATAGATCGTCACCGCATGGGGATGCGCCCTTACCTGCCGCACCATAAAATGCGCAGCATCCTCCTCGGAGGCCTTGAGCGCAGGCATCCCCTCAGCCAGCACCGGAACCTCAAACGCCGCATGGTACGGCTGTCGACTCGTCCCCGCCGCCAGGTCGCCCCACGCTCCGTACCACGCAAATCCACCCTGCCGTGCACGTTCCAGCTTCGCTTCCACCTCCGTCCGAACCAGCGGAAACACAGCCCCCGGTACCACCGGCACATCCGTCCGATGGATCAGCTCCAGCATCCGCAGCGTATGCTGCACCTCCTCCGGCTCCCACCCATTCCCGCTCACCATCGTCAGCCCCAGCACCTCCACCCGGGGCGACTGCAGCAGCACCATCATCGCCATCTGGTTCGAGCCACCCGGTCCCGAGCCATCCTGATCCACAATTACCATTCGCTTCGCCGCCGGCGTCTGCGCACCCAATACCCCAGCCACCGCACACCACAACGCCAACATCAAAATTCTTCGCATGATGCTGCAAAGACTAACAACCGCGGCCCAATCCACAAAATCCATCGCACACCCGCTATCCTGAATACCATGATGCGTCGCCCGTCATTTACTTCGATACTCGCCGCCGCCCTCCTTCTCGCAGCCGCGCACACAGCCAGCGCAATCGAAGTCAAAGTCTCCGCCAAAGCCCTCGAGCGCACCCTCCGCGCCCAGCTCTTCAACGGACCTGAAGGCCGCTACTACATCCGCGGCGACATCACGACTCCCTGCTACGTCTACGCCGACAAGCCCCAGGTCAGCTTCAAGGATGATCGCATCGTCATTCACGTCCACACCAAGTCACGCCTCGGCGCGGGCGTCCGCAACACCTGCGTCGGCGTGGGTCTCGACACTGACGCTGACGTCTCCGTCATTCCCGAAGCCGAAGGCGAATCCGTCGGCTTCCGCGACGCCCGCATCGAGCGCCTTAGCGCCTCCCGCGAACTCAGCTTCCTCCTCGTACCCTTCCTCAGCCGCAAGCTGCCCGCCCAGATGAAGCTCAACGCCGCCGAGATGATGCGCACCCTGCTCGTCCACGCGCCAGACTCCACCGGCTACATCCTCAAGCTCGACCACCTCAAGCTCCATTCCATGCTCGTTCAAGACAACGCCCTCGTCGTCGACGTGGACGCCAGCATCGCCGTCGACTAACCGCCTCAACGCATTTGCGGTGTCTTCTCTCCCGGAGTAGTCTTCTCCGGCAACCTCGTCACAGGTACTCCGGGAACCAGCTCGACTTCCGCATTTTTCGGGGCTTTGAAACGGCCGTCCGTAAGATAAGCCACCACCAGCTCCGCCGAAAGCTCCGGGTTCAGCACAGTCAGAATCACCACATACTTCTTCGACTTCACAACCAACTCAAGAACTCCGTCAATCGGATGACTCCGCTTGATACTGCCCGCAACCTGCGGAATCTCGAACGTGGAGAACTGCAACTCCGGTTACCTCTTCGCATACTTCGTCAACGACCGGGCCACCTGCTTTGGCGTCGTAATCCTAAGTCCACGAAGAGGTTCCGATGAATCCCGTGAGGTAATACACATTCAGCAACTACCGCGAAAAGTCAGCACAGTTATGAAACAGGAGATTGAAGTGGCTGTCATTGCGCCGGTCATTGAACAGCGCAACAAACCGCTCATCCTCCTCTGTCGTCGTCTGAATCTGGAACCCATAAATCTTGCGATCGTAGGAAGCGCCCACCAGTTGCGTCCACTCCCCGCCCGGAGCCTCGCCCTCACGCTTTCCCTTCGCCACATCCGGGGCAAACGCCTCAAGATGCCGCCTGCGATACGCATCGCGGAACTGCGCATCAGGAACAGCGTCCGCCGTCGCCGGCACATCCTTCACATCTTCCACTGCGCACAGATAAGGCACCAGCGGCATAGCCAGCCAGTCGAATCCATCGATCTTGTGATATCGACTGATCACCGCACCCGGCTCACCCGGCCGGCAGGCACGCAGCTGTGTCGGCGTCTCGGCGCAAATATGGTTGAGGTAGATCGCAGCGTGGCCTGTCGGGTTAAATGCCCCAAGCTGCCCATACGGCTCTTCCATCAACACCGCTGCATCCGCATGGGCCCGCACACCGCACAGCGCAAGCAGAGCTAGCGTAGCGACCCTCAACCATCTTCCCCAACAGCCTGTTCGCAGCTCTCGCATTCGCACCATCCACACAGACTATCCCGGAGAGGGATACCAGTACAGACGCAAGGACTGACCCGTAAGTCGCTTTCGGCAAGTCGCTAAAACCGAGAGCCGCTAAAACGAGATGCGCGCGCCAAACTGAAACTGCCGAGGATCGCTCGAAGCCGTCGGCGTTCCTGCTGCCGTGTACAGCAGGTTCACATCCAGCACATTGTTCTTGTTGATCAGGTTGAACGCGTCCGCCGTCATCTGCAGCGTAACCTCATGCGGCAGTACAAAAGCCTTCGCAAACCGAATATCCGTGAACACGGTATAAGGCTTTAATCCCGCATTCCGGCCCAGCGTCCCGTTGAAGTAGCTGCTGTTTACCGATGCGCCAATCGGAGCATCGATATAGCAGGCCTTGTTTAGCGCGCCCGTCGGCGAGTACTTCGACGCCACCGGTGCCGTCCCGCATCCATTCACCGCACTCCCCGGAGCAACCGCATTTGGACGATCCGTAATCGGATTGAAGTCGAAGTTCGTATCGCTGCCAGTGAGAATATTGAAGGGCCGCCCCGAAGAAATCTCGATAATCGGCGCCACCGTAATCCCCGAAAATACTGCCGACCGGAAGCCCGCGCCGCCAATCTTGCCCGAGTTATAAACCCCACTCAACACCAGGCGATGCCGCTGATCAAACGTAGAGATCGACCGCTCAGCATTCGCATTGAAGTTGTTCTGCGGTGCATCCGAAGTCGAAACCACGTCCGTCGAATCATCAATCGCGTGAGACCACGTATAGCTCAGCAGGAACTCGTACTTCGAGCTGAAGCGCTTCTTCAGATTCACCGAGAGAGCGTTGTAGTTCGATGTACCGTTCGTCAGATTCGGCGACATATCCCCAAACGGAACAGGCACTCCAACCCCCAGCCCATACCCGCTTGCCAACTGGCTCGCCAACGCCACGCACTGCCCCGCACCATGAGCCACCAGGAACTGCGCCAGCGAAGTATTCAGCCCCGACTTGCGGAAAAAGTTCAGCAGCGGCGGTGCCACATACGGCCCGCCAGGCCCAGATCCGCACGGAGCCGTCCCACTCGCCGTCGCCACCGTCAGCGGATTGGACGTCGGACTCGCCACCGCAGTCTGCGCGGTGCCCGGCGTAATAATGGAAGCCGTCCCCGCCTTCACCGCGGCGTTGGCCGCCTGCCAGTTCCCCACCAGCAATGCCGTATTTACCGGATTCACATTCACCGGTCGATTCAAGTGCCGCCCACCCGTGAGGTTGTAAGCAATGTTCAACGACAGGTCATGCCCCAGGTCACGCTCAATCCCAAACGACACCTGCTGCACATAAGGTGTCTTGTAGTGCAGGTCCGCCGGCAGTCCGGACGGCAGAATCGCCAGAGGAAAGCCTGCCGCCAGGTAAGCCTGGTTCGTAAAGATTGACGCCGAATGATTCCCGTCAAACCGCTGCTGATTTGGCAGATAGTTCAGGCTCGCCACCGGTAGACAATTCGCATTGCTCAACGAACCTTGAAACGTATTCGTCGCATTCAGGTTCAGCGGACTCACCGTACTCGCCGCCGTACACGGGGAACCACCCGCCAAAATCACCAGCGGTACGCTCGTCGAGTTGAAGCTCATCGACTGCGATTCCAGGTTCCCCGGGGCCCGGTCGTAGAACAGCCCATAGTTCGCACGAATCACCGTCTTGCCATTGCCTTGCGGATCGAACGCCAGCCCCACGCGCGGTGCAACATTCGTATCCCGCAAACGGATCCCCTGCCGAACCCCATACGCCCGCTCCGCGTTGTACGTGTTCTGATTCAGCGCACCCTGCGTCGGAAACGCCTCGATGTCATACCGAACGCCGGCATTCAGCGTCAGCTTGTTCGTCATCCGCCAGCTGTCCTGCAGAAACGCTCCCAGCGTCTTCAGGTCGTACTTGAACTGCGTCACGCCGATACCCTGCACAAACGACTGCGGAATCCCCAGCCCGTACGCCTGAACCGGCGAGAACCCCGGAAGCCCGGCCAGCGCGGACGAAACATCCGTCGCGTTCAATGCCGCAAAGCTGTAGTCGCCGCCACCATAGAGCTGCCCCTGCTTCAGATTGATCTCGATATATCGCGCATCCACGCCTGTCTTCAACGTATGCCGCCCCAGCGTGTAGGTGAAGTTGTCCTGCACCTGCGTCTGATCTTCAATCCGGTCCACCACCGAGAACGGAGTCTTGCCAAAATAAGCGAAGCCCGGGATGTTCACCGCCACGCCACTGCCGCCCGTGGATTTCGAGTTCGCAAACTGGATCGGATGCCGCGAAAACTGTATCCGTGTCTCGTTCACCTTGTTGTTGCCAATCAGCCAGGTATGCTGTCCAACAATCGAATAATCATGAAACCGCTGCGAAGCTGTCCTTGAGAACGAGTTCTCGCCCAGGTTCTGGTTCGCGGCACTCTCCTGGATGCCCGTGATATAGCTCGGGCTCACGCTCGCCCGCAGAAAGAGCTGCTGATTGTTCGTCAGCTTATGGTCCAATCGCAGCGAATAAATCTCCGTCTTCTCCGAGATTGGAAAGTTCCCCACCAGCGAGTTAAGCGGCGTATACGAGCCCGGCGTCACCTGCCCCGAAGTCACAAAGCGGTTCGTCCCAATGCTCGGCGCCAGGAACGTAGGATTCTGCCCCGTCAGCGCCAGCGAAGAGCTCGACCCTACCAGCGCTACATACTGCTGAATCCCCGGCGTGGCCGCCGGCACCGCCGTCAGAAACGCCTTCTGCTGGGCCGTTCCCTGCACGCTCAACGTCCCCGCGGGCGCGCCATAGAACTTGCTCACATCAATCGCCGTCAAGCCAAAGTTCTGCGCTCCAATCGCCGAAAAGCCCGTCTCCTGCCGCCGCGTTATCTCCGTCGAAAAGAAGTAAAACGTCTTATCCGGGATCAGAGCACCACCCACCGTGAAACCAGCCTGCACCCGCGTGTACGCAGGCTGCTTCACCGTTGAAAACGGATTCGTCGCCTGGATATACCGATTCCGCAGAAATCCAAACGCACTCGCATGAGTCGCATTGGTACCAGACTTCGTCACAATATTAACCACGCCACCGGACGCCCGGCCATACTCCGCCGCGAACCCGTTCGTGATGATCTGAAACTCCTGCACCGCATCCTGCGACATCGTCGCCCGTACACCGCCCGAAACGTAGTCGCCCGCATCCGCACCATCGACATTGATCGAGTTCGACCGCGCCCGCACGCCACCAAAGTTCAGCCCCGAAGTAGGAATCGCCCCCACCGCGGGTGCCGCATCCCGTGCAATCTGCGAGTTCGTCAACGTGAAGTTGATATAGCTCCGCCCATTCGTCGGAAGATTATTGATCTTCACCTGGTCCACCGTAGTCGACTGCGAACTGCGCTGCGTCTCAATGAGGTCCGCGCCTGCATTCACGTTCACCGTATCGCTGCCCGTAATCGCCAGGCTCAGCGGAAGCTGCGCCTGCTCACCCACCGTCAGAATCACGTTGGTCGCCGTCAGCTTCGCAAACCCCGTCGAAGTCGCCGTCACCGTATACGTCCCCGGAGGCAGCAACAATAGCTGATAGTTCCCTTGCCCATCACTTACCGTGGACCGCGAGATCCCCCTCGACGCATCCGCCACCGTAATCGCAGCACCCACCACCTCCGCCCCAGCAGGATCACGCACCGTCCCATTCAACTGCGCCGTCGATACGCTCTGCGCTATCGCCGGTAAACCCAGCACAGCCGCCGCCATCAAAACCACACCCAGCCAACGCATCGGCGAAATCGCCACCCGCAACATCCGTGTAACCATGGTGAAACTCCTTCGACCCGCTCCAGCACCGTGCAAAGTTCGCACCCGCAACACAGGCATTCTTCGTGACGCGATGTTCTACATGAATGATCATTCAGTTTGCAAGTCCGATCCTCACCCCGCACCACAAACCATGCGTATACTAGCCCCAATCAACACTCTAGGAGCCGTCACGATGCGCCCTCTCGGTTGGGGTCTGCTGTTTGCCGCCCTCTGTCTCCCCCTCGCATTCGTTATCTTTCTCACGCAGGCCGCGCGCCACCCTGCGCTCGACTCCGTCACCCTCAGCCTGCCCGATAGCCTCCGCACTACCATCGCCGACCTGGCCCTCCGCAATGCCGGCTACGGAAAGGAGGCTCCCAGGGCAATCGACCGCATCCTCCGCATCGACCCCAACAATCCCGACGCATGGCAACGCCGTTGCGCCGCCTACTCCGACGACGGAGTTCTCATCGGCGAGGTCGCCCCCTGTAAGCGAGCTCTAGCCCTCAACTCCTCCGCCGTCAACTTCAATAACTTCGGCCTCGCCCAACAGAAAGCCAAAGACTTCTGCGCCGCCGAGGACTCCTTCACCAGCGCCATGCATCGCTCCCAAAACAGTCCCTATTACATCCGCAACATGTCCTCGGCCGCCATTCGTTGCGGCCATCCCGAAGCGGCCACCGCCGGCTTCGAAGTCGTCGAAACTCTGGATGCCAAATCCGCCGCCGAGAGCACTAACAACAAAGACGATCTCGACAAGTCCAAAGCCGACCTGCTTGCCGACCGCGAATACCTCACCGTCTCCTATCTCCGCATCCATCAGCCCCAGAAATCAGCAAACGCCTGCACCCGCGCCCACCCCGAATGGACCACGGAATCCTGCCACTGTGAACTCACCGACACCACCGTGAAGTGTACCGGCGCCCCGGCCTCAGCCGCTCCGGCAAGGTAGCCACCTAATTCCGCATCACGCCCAGTCGCGCACCATCCGGCGTCTGCAACCCCCACGCCATACGCGGAGTGTTGTACGCCAGCCCTACCCGGCCATCCGGCCCCAGCAGAATAATTCCACCATGCCCGCCCAGCCGATCAAATAGATACCCAATCGCAGCATCCGCCGCAGCTTGCGGAGCTTCGCCTCCAGCCACGCGATCCACGGCCCACTTCCCCAGCACCAGCTTCATAATCGGCTCACCCCAGCCCGTCAGCGACACCGCCGCCGAAAGATTATCCGCATAACATCCGCACCCAATCAACGAAGAATCTCCCACCCGCCCGGGAGCCTTGTTCAACGTCCCCCCGGTCGAAGTACCAGCCGCAATATTTCCATGCACATCCAGCGCCACCGCGCCGACCGTATCGTGCGACTCCAGCGCCCCCGAGAACGTCTGATCCGGAAGCCCCGCCAACTCCGCCGCCTGCGCTTTATATAGCCGTTCCTGCTCCCGCGGAATCACCAGGTCCATGTTGTCGCACAGCGCCATCCCATGCTGCCGGGCAAACCGCTCCGCACCTGTCCCCACAAAATACACATGCGGAGACTCTTCCAACACCAGCCGCGCAGCCCGTATCGGATTGCGCAGCCGTTCAACGCAAGCCACGCCACCTGTCCGTAGGTTGCTG
>Ga0123336_10003555_pt1 | contig 12971 bp, 8 predicted proteins | sample SSSSmetaG_FD_96466 | JGI IMG/M metagenome (GOLD analysis project Ga0123336, IMG submission 96466) | Glacier valley bacterial and archeal communities from Borup Fiord, Nunavut, Canada, to study Microbial Dark Matter (Phase II) - ​SSSS metaG | ecosystem: Environmental > Aquatic > Freshwater > Ice... | reverse complement strand
TTCGCGACGGAGGCCATGCGGACATATTTTGTCCCGGCGAATTAGCCCCGTGACGAAACTCCTCCTCACTCTCTGCGCTGCGTTTTGCTTTGCCGGCAACGCCGGGGCGGACGATCTCCCCAGCAGCCTGCAGTTCTTCTATCGCGCGGCGAACAGCCCCACGGTGAATCCGGTTTCGCCATTCGGTACCGTAGTCTTCCCCGATACTGCCATCGGCAAGACCAGCAGCGTCACGTTCCTGATCCAAACCAGCCAGAATTCAAACAATGTATACACGATCAAGAATCTGGCGGTAAGCGGAGCTGGTTTTTCGCTTGGCCCCCAAAGCGACACCGTTCCGGCGGCGGGCGGGCAAGGCAGTGTGGTCATCAACTTTTCACCCGCTGCGGGCGATTTCGCGAACGGCACTCTGCAGTTCACACTCAATAGCCCCAGCGGACTAAACTTCGATTATTCTTTCACGCTTTTTGGCCGTGTGATCTCGCCGCGCGTGGTCACCAGCTACACGCTTTCCTCCACCAATAACCAAACGGTCATCCAGCCCGGCGATACGCTACCCTTCCCCAGCACGCCCGTCAACGCCTCTTCGCAGGCGACGTTCGTGATCGCGAACACCGGAAGCGGACCCATTACGGTGGATAGCGTCGGGCTGAGTGGTGAGGCCTTTAAGTTAGGCAACTTGAGCCTGGTTCCCGCCACGCTGAATGGGGGCAATGAGTTTCGTTTCACCATTGCGTTTAACCCGCTGGCAGCCAAGCGCTATACAGGCACGCTTTCGGTAAGCGTCGGTGGCAAGCTTTCTAAATATTCGCTGGACGGCCAGGGTACCGCGGCTTCCTTCACTTACCAAACGATCGTCGAGAGCACAGCAACTGGGCTCACGCCCGGCGCTTCCATCACCTTCCCCAATACAGCCGCAGACGGAATCGCGAAGAGCACCGTCACCATACAAGTGACCAATTCGGGTAATGCCGATGGCACCATCCCGAATATCAATCTGACTGGTTCCGATTTCCAGTTGGCGAACTTGCCCGCGCTGCCGAAGGTGCTGGGCGGTACCGTGAGCGCATCCGGTCAAAGCAGTTCCACGTTTTTCGATGTGGTCTATATGCCTACGAAGCCCGGGCCTTCCACGGGCCGCCTGCAGATAGGCAACGATATTTTCACACTCACCGGCAATGGCTTGGGCGCTGTCCTGACCGTGACGGCAGATGTGGGCACAGGCGCAATCGCCGTCCCGAACAAGGGAACCATCTCGATCCCGAATACAGCCGTCGGCACGCGCCGCTCCGTGTTCATCACCGTAACCAACACCGGCAACGTTCCGGCCACTATCAGCTCTTTCAGCGCCTCCGGACCGGTGTTCACCACGCCCTCCAAGCCGGCACTTCCCATTGCACTCGCTCCCGGAGCGTCGCAGCGGTTCGAGGTGCGCTTTGCACCGGTTGGTATCGGTGCGGTCACCGCCACACTCGCCATTAATGACCAGGTATTTACGCTGCTTGGAGCGGGTGACCCGCCGGCGGCTCTACCCGCTGTCACCATTTCCGGCGTCGGCGCTCAGACAGATCCACTGCAGCAACCCGCCGCCACCGTCCAAATCGCGACGCCCTACGCGGCCGACCTGCGCGGCGTGCTCACGCTAGCCTTCCTTTCCGATTCCTTCTCCGACGATCCCGCGATCCAGTTCGCGAACGGAAACCGCACCGTGAATTTCACTATCCCCGCCAACACCACTCAGGCCGTGTTCGATCAGCTGGGCCGCACCGCTCCGTTTCAAACCGGCACCGTTTCCGGACGTATCGTGCTCTCTACAAGCTTCACCGTGGGGCAGGTGGATTTGACGCCGGCTACTGCACCATCCATTACCACCGTGATTCCCGCCGGACCGCCGCAACTCACTTCCGTGCGGCTGGGCAACCAGAGCGGCAACACGTTTCAACTTCTGCTCAGCGGATATTCCACCTCGCGCTCCGTCACTCAGTTGGCGCTGCAATTCACCGGCGCGGCGGGCACCAATCTGCAGACCTCGCAGCAGACCGTCGACGTCGCCAGTGCTTTTACGAATTTCTATATCGACCCCGGTTCACGTGTATTCGGCAGCCAATTTACGCTCACGCTCACTCTGACCATTAATGGCGATCCGAACGCTCTGCAAAGTGTTTCCGTCACTGTCTCCAATTCGCGCGGCACCTCCGCGGCACGGTCCGTAGCACTTCGATAGATTGACTTAGATCAACAAGATGTCTTCAGACCCCACACGACACTCCGGACAAACATCCGAACAACAATCCGAATCGCCGGCCCTCATCGAGCGCGAACAGTACATCGTGCCGCCGCCTGAAGCCGAGCCCGTCTCCGAGTTGTTTTCCCACTTCCTGTGGGTGATCTGGCATCAGGCCTGGAAAATCGCATTGTTCGTGCTAGCGGCGACGGCCCTGGCTTACTTTGTGTCGAAGCGCATTACGCCCGTGTACGAATCGACCGCTTCCATCGATATTGACCGCCACTCACCAACCGGCGTTGTCGGTCTAGCTTCGCAGCAAGGCGCCGCCGGCGATTCCGAACAGTTCATCGCCACGCAGGTTCGGCTCATTGAATCGGCCTCCGTTCTGCGGCCCGTCGCCGAGCAATATCATCTCTCCGGGGACCGCCTGCCCACCGATACTTCCAGTTCGCCGCAAACCAAGGGAGCGGTCACCATCCCAGGCTTGAAAGTCGCGCACGTGCCGGGTACTTACATCATCCTCGTGACGTACCGATCCTCCAGCCCCGATACGGCGGCAGCGGTGGCGAACGCCGTGGCCGAAAGCTACATCCGGCACAACTATGAAATGCGGGCGAACTCCAGCAATGGACTTTCAAAGTTCATGGGCAAGCAGATTGAAGAACTGCGCGCCAAGATGGACAGGTCCAACGCGGCAGTCGTGAACTATAGCCAGCAATTGAATTTTGTCAATCCGGAAGAAAAGACCAACGTGTTGACGAGCCGCCTTCTGCAGGCCAACACGGAATATATGAACGCGCAGAATGAGCGCGTGAAGCGTGAAGCCACATTCAACGCTGTGCGAGCCGGCTCCATTGAAGCGGCGCAAACATCGGCACAAGGTGAAAACACACGCAAGCTGGCCGAAAAGCTGGAAGAGGCGCAACAGAAGTTCACGCAGATCCAGGCAATTTATGGCAAGCGGCACCCGGAATACATTCGCGCGCAAACTGAAGTGGCCTTGCTGAAGCAAGCTCTGGGCAACAGCAACACCAATACCCTTAGGCGCGTGCAGAGCGAATACAACGAAGCTCTGGGCCGCGAGCGGATGCTGAAGCGCAGCGTAGACGATCTGAAAAACGAAGTGAACGCGCAATCCACGCGTGAATCGCAGTACCAAAGCAAGCAGCGTGAAGCCGAAAGCGACCGTCGCCTCTACGAAGAATTGATGCAGCGCATTAAAGAAGCCGGGATTAATTCCGGGTTCGACAACAACTCCATTCGCGTTGCCGACCCTGCCCAGCCCGCTTACGCCGCCGTATCGCCCAACCTGCGGAACAACGTTTTAGTGGCACTGCTCTTGAGCTTGTTCTTCAGCATCGGCGCGGCCATTCTGACGGACGTGATGGACACCACTGTGCACGATCCGAACGCCATTACCCGCCTGCTGCACGCCGAAGTGATCGGCATGCTTCCCCTGGTGCGCGATTGGCAGGGTAAGCGGCAGAACATTGCGCTGCCGTTCTCCAGTTCGTCCGCCTCGGGCAGCGTGGGGGAGTTTGAAGAAGCGCTGCGAAGCCTGCGGAATTCCATTCTGCTTTCCGGTTCAGGTGAACGGCCCCATTCACTTCTGTTCACCAGCGCCGCTCCCGATGAAGGCAAGACCACCACTGCCGTTCATATGGCGCTTGCTCACGCCATGCAAGGCAAACGCACGCTGCTGATTGATGCCGATCTGCGCCGCCCGGGAACGCGCCAGATGCTAGGCTATGCCGAAAACGCCGGTCTTTCGGGCATCATCGCCGATGGCGGCGCATGGCGAAGCGCTTTGGTGCAACTGCAACAATTCCCAGGCCTGGACATTCTGCCCGCCGGCGCTGCCTCGGCCGCGGCGGCGGCACTTGTGGAGCGCGTGGTGCCCGGCATCATTCGCGAAGCGCGAGACGAATACGATCTTGTCGTGGTGGATGCACCTCCCATGCTTGGCTTTTCAGAGCCCTTGCAGATTGCGGCGGTGACGGACCGGGTGGTGATTGTGGCGCGTGTGGGACAGACCAACCGCAATTCCATCGCTGTCATGTTGAACACGCTCAAGCGTTTAAAGGCGCGCGTTTCAGGGGTCGTCCTAAACGGCGTAACGCGTGAAATTAGCGACCGGTATACTTACCACGGCACTTATGGCGCGTATCAGAAACACTACGGTACGCGGCGCATTGCCTGAGCGGCAGGGTCGCCGTCCTTGCATATCGTTTTTCTCAACGTGACCGGAAACTTGGGAGGCGCGGAGCGGGTCCTGCTGACTTTGCTTCGCGAATTGCGCCGCCTGCGTCCCGAATTCACGTTGACTGTGATCGCGGGTGATTCAGGCCCGCTTCTCGGTTCCGTGCGCGCGCTGGGCTGTCATGCTGAGCTGCTGCCGCTTCCGGAACAGTTGAAAGCTTTGGGTGATTGGAACGCCGGTGGCAGACTCAACATAGCGTGGCAACTCGCCGTCAACCTGCCGAAGGTGCTGCGGTATCGCGCGCTGCTGCGGCGAAGGTTGAGAGCTCTTCGGCCGGACGTGGTGCAGACTAACGGCTTCAAGATGCATGTGTTGGGCGCGTTGGCGTGTACCACCACGGCGAAGCTGATCTGGCACATTCATGATTTCGTTTCGAATCGCGTCGTCATGAAAACGCTGCTCCGCCGGTTCTCCGCGCATCCCGACATGATTGTTGCCATTTCCGAAACGGTTGCTTCCGATGTGCGCCTCACGGTTCGCGCTCCCGCAAACGTCCGGACCATTTTGAACTCAGTCGATCTTTCGCGGCCCGCCGTGTTCGCCGCCACCAATGGCCCGGTTCGCATCGGCCTGGTCGCGACTTTCGCAAAGTGGAAAGGCCATCGCGATTTTCTGGCCGCGCTCGCTCTGCTGCCGAAGAATCTGAATTGGCAAGGGTTCATCGTGGGCGCCGAAGTCTACGCACGCGCGGCAAGCCAGTACACGGAAAGCGAGTTACGGAACATGGTGGCAGAGCTTGGACTGACGGAAAAGCTGGAGTTCACCGGCTTCCTTGCGGACCCCGCGCCTTTCCTTGAGACTCTGGATATTGTGGTGCATGCCTCCACCCAGCCCGAACCCTTCGGGCTAGTCATCGCGGAAGGTATGGCTGCCGGCCGCGCGGTGGTGACCAGTTCGGATAGCATCGTCACACACGGGGAAAATGGGTTCGTTTTTGGGATGCGCGACGCAGCCGTGCTGGCCCAGGCGCTGGAAACACTGGCGCGCGATCCCGCCCTACGCCAACGTCTGGGCCAAGCCGCGCGGCAAACGGCAGAGCAAAAGTTTCAGCCGGAGCGCATGGCCCAACAGTTTCTGGATCTGTACGAGGCGCGGGCTTGAGAGTGCTTCACATCAGTGCCGGAGCCGTATGGGGCGGCGTGGAGCGCGCTCTGGTCACTCTGGCCGCCGAACGGAAACACGCGCCGCAGATGCACCCCCATTACGCGGTTTGTTTTCGCGAAAAACTGAATCATGAGCTGCGAATGGCCGGCGCTCCCGTGGATTACCTGGGCGAGGTTCGCGCCAGCCGTCCCCTCACTGTGCTTCGCGCGCGTAAGGCGCTAGCCACGCTCCTGCGGCAGGAGAAAATCGATGTCGGCGTCTGCCATCTACCGTGGGCTCAGGCGATGTTTGCTCCCGTGCTGCGCGCCGCGCGCGTGCCCATCGTGTTCTGGATGCATGGCTTTGCCACGGGCCGGCACTGGACGGAGCGCCTGGCAAAACTGGTGCCGCCCGCGCTGGTAATTGCAAACAGCCATGCCACCGCCAAGACCGCCGGCTTCCTGTTTCCGCATGCGCGGACTGAGGTCTTATATTATCCGGTTGCGCCCCTGCCGGAACCCAGGGCCGAAGAGCCCGGCACCATTCTTCAAGTGAGCCGTATGGAGCCCTGGAAGGGCCACCTGCTACACCTGCAGGCTCTTGCAACGTTGAAAGATCTGCCACACTGGCGATGCAGAATCGTGGGGGGCGCCCAAACGAAATCGGAAGTGAATTACGTCTTGAAGCTGAAGAGGTGTGCGGAGAAGCTTGGCCTTTTGAATCGGGTCGCGTTTTTGGGCCAGCGCGACGACATCGAACAGCAGCTTGCCGCCGCGTCTATCTTCTGTCAACCGAACTCGGGCCCGGAGCCGTTCGGGATTGTGTTCATCGAAGCGCTGGCGGCGGGTGTCCCGGTGGTGACCACGCGAATGGGGGGCGCCATCGAAATTGTCTCTCCGTCGTGCGGCATACTGACGGAGCCAGGCGATGCGGATTCGCTAGCCGGTGCGCTGCGCAATTTGCTGAACGACGCCGAATTGCGCGCTAGCCTGGGTGCGGCTGGTCCCGCGCGCGCGGCGGAACTATGCGCCCCTGAGCGGCAGCTTCCCGCGCTCGCCAAGTTGCTGGCGACAGTTAAACTTGAGGCACTGTCCAAATGATCGGGATCCTTTTCTGCGCGGCGGCATTTCTGCTCGCTATCCTAGCTGGCCGGCGCAGCCTCACTGCGGGCATTTCGGCCACGCTTGCCGTCGGCTATTTCCACGGCATTGTCCGCGCGAACTTCCCAGACCCGGCCTCGCATTTTATCTTCGATGCCGCGGTGCTGGGCCTCTATCTGACGCAGCTATTTCGTAAGCGCGACCCGGCAGACGCCAAGCGTATGCGCGCGGTTCAGATCTGGACCGCCGTCCTGATCGCCTGGCCGGTGGTGCTGGTCTTCATTCCCATTCAGGATTTGCTGGTGCAACTGGTCGGCTTGCGCGGCAGTATTTTTCTCTTGCCTTTTCTCATGCTGGGCGCGCGCCTCACCCGGCACGACATCTCGCGTTTGGCGATGACTTTGGCCGTTCTGAATCTTCTGGCATTTGCCGTCGCCGGCGCAGAATACGTAGCCGGCGTGGAGCGCTTCTTCCCGCGAAACGCGAACACGGAAATCATCTATCGCAGCGCGGACGCGGGCGGAGCGGGCAATGAGTACCGCATCCCCGGGCCTTTCAGCGGCTCACATGTCTACGCGGGCACCATGGTGATGAGCCTTCCCTTTCTGCTGGGCACTTGGGCGGCGGTGGGCACATCGCGCGCGCGGCGAACCTTTCTGGTGGTTGCCATGCTGGCGACCACGCTGGGAGTCTTCGCGGCGGCCACCCGCGTCCACACCGCCATCCTTGGTATTGTTCTTGTGGCCGCGTTTTTTTCCCGCGGTATCTCCGCCGGTGGCCGTCTGCTGCTGGTGACGGTGCTCGGTGCTCTGAGCGCCATCGTGCTCAGCCAGCAGCGCCTCCAAAGGTTCATGAAGTTGAGCGACACAGCGGCCGTATCGGACCGTGTAACAGGCAGCGTGAACGCTTGGTTCTGGGATCTGCTGCTCGAATATCCTCTGGGCAATGGGTTGGGTGGTGGCGGCAGCAGCATGCCCTATTTTTTGCAGGACCGTTTGCGCGGACAGATCGTCATTGAAAATGAATATGCGCGCATCCTGCTGGAACAGACTTCTATCGGCTTATGCCTGTGGATCGCTTTCATCGGTTGGTTCATCAGCCGGCGTTTCCATGCGGCGCGCAACGGGTGGGGCCTTGGTGAGCATACGGCTTGGCTGGCCGTGGTGTTATATTTCGGCACTTCGCTGATCGGCATCGGCCTGCTCACCGCCATTCCGCAGAGCGCGCTCTTGTTTCTCTGTGTGGGATGGGTGGGTGCGAAATGGCCCACCGCGCCCAAAGCCGTCGTGAACACTCGCGCCTATGCAGCGCAAGCAACAGCATGAGCCGCAGCCGCCGCTTCCTGGGCGGAATCAGCCTAGCGTATTTGAATCAGGCGGCCGTGATGCTGACCGGCCTCTGGCTCGCGCGATTCTACCTGAAGCATCTGGGCCAGCACGATTACGGATTGTGGCTGGCCGGTTCCCAGTTGCTCACTTACCTGATGCTGATGGACTTCGGCATCGTGGCGCTGCTGCCGCGCGAAGTGGCCTATGCCACCGGACGCGCCGGTGCCGCGGTGCCGGAGATCTCGCCCATCCTGGGCCAATCGGCTCGTGTGGTGCTGCTGCAAACGCCCGTGGTCGCGCTCGGCGCGCTGCTGCTTTGGCTTACCGTTCCCGCCGCGTGGGCCCCGTTGAAGGCGCCGCTGTTTTGGGTGATGCTCGCCTTTACCGCCACCTTCCCCTTACGCATCTTCGCGGCGACTCTCGAAGGCCTTCAAGACCTGGCCTTTTTGGGCTCCGTGCAGTTCTTTGCCTGGGCGGCGAATGTGCTCACTTCCGTCCTGCTGATTTCGAACGGCTGGGGTTTAGAGGCACTCGCCGTGGGTTGGATCGCATTCCAGGCAGTGACCACCGCAAGCGCGTTAGTGCGATTGCGACGGCGATTCGCCTTCGCGCTACCCGCGCGCCTGCCAAAGCTTGACCGCTCACAACTTTTCACATTCTTCCGAAGAGGCTTCTGGCTGAGCGTGGCGCAGATCGCTCAATCGCTTCTCAGCGGTACGGACCTGCTGATTCTCACCTATGTGATGGGGCCGTCCGTCGCGGTGGTTTATTCGTTGACGGGCAAGCTGGTCAACGTGTTGTCGAATCAGCCCCAGTTGCTGATGAACGCAGCCTCACCGGCCATCAGCGAACTGAAAGCGACCGGCAATCGCCCCCGGCTGCTGGTGGTCTCCATTTGCCTTACGCGAGTGATGATGATTACGAGCGGTATGGTAGCCTGCGTGGTGCTGGCCGTGAATGAACGCTTCGTTACGTATTGGGTGGGCAAAGCCGAATATGGTGGTTTTCCGCTTACCTGCCTGCTCCTGGCCGCCATGCTGGTTCGCCATTTGAACCACACGCTGGTGGCATCGCTGATCTGCTACGGCAAAGAAAAGCGCATCTCCATTACCACCTTCTCAGATGGCCTGGTCACGCTGGCCTCATCCGTAATTGCTATTCGGTTGTTCGGCCTGATCGGTGCGCCGTTAGGCAGTTTGATTGGCGCGTCTCTGGTCAGCGTGCCGCGAAATCTGTCCGGTCTGGCGCATGAAATGGATGTGCGCCCCACGGTACTCCTGAATTCCCTGCTGCCCTGGTTCTGGCGTTTCGCGCTGGCCGCAATGCTCGCGCAATTCGTGCGCAAGCTTCCTCTGCTGCAAACCGTCCCCGGCTTCTTTCTGCTCTCCGCCGCCGTGGCCGTCGCATACGGCCTATTCGTACTGCCGCTCTTCTTTCGCGAACCGCTCGATCAATACACGCGTCCCTTACTGGCTCGATTCCGGCTCTTACCGGCGGCGGCACGATGAGCGCGCGAATCAGAGAGTGGCTGCGTCGCAACAATACCTGGATCATGCTGCGCAAGACGCATCGTGAAGGCTTCGGCAACGCCTATCGACGCTGGCGCAGATGGCGCAAGGTTCTGAAAACGGCGCCCGTCATCACCTGGACCTAAGGCGATACAGAAGTCCGAGTCATCTGCTATTTTTTCGATTATCTGTGCGCCATTTGGTGTTTAAAATCGTTCTATCGCGTGGCGGGTGTAAAGCTTCCGTTGACGATTCAGATTCAGGGGACTGCTCCTCCGCGCGTGGCCCGCACGCTCCAAAGGCACTTCCCCAACGCGCGCATCGTGACGCAATCGCAAGCCGATGCCATCGTGGAAAAGCACTTGGCCGACCGCGGCTGGACGCGCCTGCTCGAAGGCCGCCGGGCGAACCAATATATGCAGAAGCTCACCGACAATGTGATTCTGAGCGGCTTTCACCGCGTGATCAACCTCGACGGCGATCTACTTTTTTTTCGCAAGCCCACAGAGCTTCTGGAATTTTCCGGCAATCATATTTTTCAGCAGGACCAAGCCAGCACCTACCTTGTTCAGGAAGCGGCTGGGGTGAAAATTGCGCCGCGCTTGAATGCCGGGCTGATGAAATTCGTTCCCTCCAGCATCTCGCTCGCGCGCTGTAATGAATATTTGGCGGACTTCCCCACCTACAGCGGCTGGCTGGATCAATCGCTATTGGCGCTGCATGCGGCCGAGACCCACACTGCTAATGTTCTGCCGCCGACGTACCTGATCTCGCTCGACCGCCATGTGGATCCAGACACGCTGGTGGTGCGGCACTATGCCGGCCCCACGCGCTCCATGATGACCGAAGAAGGGATGCCTTGGTTAATGGAGCGCGGGTTTCTCGACAGCTAAGTAACCAAGCGCGACGGTAACCAGGAACACGGTAAGCACTTCGCTATCGCCCAGATTGAATTCAAACAGGCCGCTGACCATGATGGCCAAGACGGACGCGATCCCGCCCTGCAACAGAAAACGCCGGTCGCTTCGCCCGGGCGGCAGCGAGCGCAGGCTGCGCCAAAAATCGTAAAGTACCATCAGCAGCAGCCAAAGCATCATGAGCATGGTGGGTATGCCCCGCTCCGCCGCGTATTGCAGATAAATGTTATGCAAATGGCCATACCAGCCGGAAGGCAATGGCCGCGGAATATCGGTGGGGACATAATCCTGGAAGTGATACTTAGTGCCTTCCGGACCCAGCCCCAGCAGCGGATGAGCCTTGATCATTTCAAGGCCAGTCCGAAAGGTGACCGTGCGAAACTCGTTCGAATCCACATTCTTCTTCGGCTGGAATAAAGACATGAAGCGGTCATGCACGGAGCCGGGCGCAAGCGAAATTGCAACCAGCGCGGCGGCCGGCACCAGCACCGCCATCCATCGCCTCCAGGCCCACAGCAGCCACAGCCCCGACACCGCCAGCGCGAGCCAGACCGTGCGTGTTTCGTTCAATAGTTCCGCCAAGGCGATCACGGCTGTTAGCAGCACCCATACCCACGTGCCCACGCGCTTTGTCGTCGGCGCGAAAAACAGGAACGCCAGCATCAGCAGAAGCACCACCATTTCCTGCCCCGCGAACGTCATCCAATGGCTCATGAAGCCGGTGATGCGGTCCGGCGTGTAGAACGTGTAGAAATCGATTCCCTTCTCCGCTGCCTCGCGCACCTTAGCCGCAAACTGCACCAGGCCTCTGCTGGCGACAAGCGCTCCGATGGCCCCCCACGTCAGCACTAAGCGCCTGGCATTTTGAACATTGCGAAACGTGGAGAACACCACCAGCAGGATGGAAAAGACGAACATCTTGCGAAGCTGTGGAATGCCTCTGGCAGGCTCAGCCGAAAACACAAGCGAAAGCACCGTGCCCGCGAGGAACAACGACAGGGGCAGCCAGATGCGTGGCAGACGCAGTTTCGCGCCCGAAACCAAGAGCAGCGCCAAAGCCAGCCCCAACAGGATTTGAGAAGCCGCTATGGAGACAAGAATGGTGGCGGCGCTGCCGAAGGAAAGGCAAAACGCGGCAAATGTGAGCCGCTCTGAGTTGAACTGTACCGGCAACCCGACAGTATGGCAGAGCGGGCTTCAGCAGCGCGAGTTGTGTACCATATGGGTTGCGTTCATGAAAGATCTTCTGGATTCGATGGCGGCCGGGGATCGCGACCGTAGCGTCGCTCTCTCGCTGGACCCTTCCCGGATACCGGCCCATATCGCCATCATCATGGACGGGAATGGCCGCTGGGCCAATCGCCGCAGTTTGCCGCGCATCGCCGGTCACCGCGCCGGGGTTCACGCCGTTCGGGAAACCGTGGAAACTTGCGCTCGCCTGGGCTTGGAAGCGCTCACGCTTTATGCTTTTTCGACAGAAAATTGGAAGCGTCCGCGCGTTGAAGTGGATATGCTGTGGCGCTTGCTGCGTGTCTTTCTGAAGAAAGAATTGCAGACGCTCCAGGACAACAACATTCAGTTACTCGCAATCGGGCGGCTGGAGTTTCTGCCCGCCAAGGTACAGGATGAATTGCAGAGCGTGATTGCGCTGACCGCTCTGAATACCGGGATGCGCCTGGCGCTCGCCATCAACTACAGCGGCCGCGCCGAGTTGGTGGACGCAGTCAACGCCATCCTGGGCCGCGCGCGCCGCGAAAACCGGCTGGATTCCTTGCGCGTAGATGAAGACGCCGTCTCCCGCCATCTTTATACCAGCGCGCTTCCCGATCCCGATCTGCTCATCCGCACGTCGGGCGAAATGCGCATCAGCAACTTCCTACTTTGGCAGATTGCCTATGCCGAACTTTACGTCACCGATACGCTATGGCCCGATTTCACGCGCTCCGAGCTGCTTCGCGCCGTGAGTGAATACGGTAAGCGGGAGCGCCGTTTTGGAGGCCTCAGCGCCACGCATCGGGAAGAGGCCGCGTTTTCGGAATCGGTGCCGGAAGAGATCGCAGTACCCACGTAATGAAGCGGCTTATTACTGGTTTGATCCTGGCGCCGTTTTTTCTCTGGGTGGTATTGGCTGGCCCTTTTGAGGTTTTCTTCTCCGCGCTGGCGGTGGTGGCCGCAGTCTGCTATTACGAATTCGGCGGCATTGCGGGTGTGGGGCTGAAGGAGCGCTGGCTCGGCGTGGCCGTAGGCACCGCGATGCTCTTTCTCAGGCCCGATCAGTGGTATCTTCCACTCGCTGCGTTCCCGCTGCTGGCTCTTGCGCTCGCGCTTCGCTACGAAGACTTGGCGCACGTCTTGCCTGTCACCGCCGCGCAATCCATGGGCCTGCTCTATATCTATGGTGCTTGGAACACGGCGTTTTTGCTGCGCGCGGTGAGCCCCTCTTGGCTGGCCTTCGCGCTAGGCGTGAATTGGATTGGCGATACGGGCGCTTACTACGTGGGCCGGCAATTCGGTAAGCATAAGCTGGCGGCGCAGGTGAGCCCTGGCA
>Ga0123336_10003554_pt1 | contig 12974 bp, 10 predicted proteins | sample SSSSmetaG_FD_96466 | JGI IMG/M metagenome (GOLD analysis project Ga0123336, IMG submission 96466) | Glacier valley bacterial and archeal communities from Borup Fiord, Nunavut, Canada, to study Microbial Dark Matter (Phase II) - ​SSSS metaG | ecosystem: Environmental > Aquatic > Freshwater > Ice... | reverse complement strand
TTCTTGTACAGCTACTAATTTTTGTTCATAGGGAACGGATTTGATTCTTCCCATAAAATATGCTCCTCCTTGTGATAAACAGTTTTGTTATTTAAACTGTCTACTACAAGGGGAGCATATCAATTATCAGGTGCATTTTTGATATTAAACTATTCTGTTCCAAATAAAAACTTTGCAAATGAGCTATCAGATGGGATTACTAACTTAGTATTGGAACCAAGCGTAAGCTTATATGCTTCTAAAGTGTTGTAAAATTGATAGAATCCAGGATCTTTACCGTATGCATCGTTGTATATTTTAGCAGCTTGGGCGTCGCCCTCACCTTTTAAAATTTCGCCTTGCTTATTGGCTTCTGATATCAAAATTGTTATTTGTTTATCTGTATTTGAACGAATTTTAAGCGCTTCTTCTTCACCTTCAGATCTAAATTGTGCTGCGATACGAGCTCTTTCAGTTATCATTCTCTTATAAACGCTATCGTAGTTCTCTTCAGGTAAATCTGTACGTTTAACACGAATATCAAACACAAGAATGCCGTAAGCTTTCATGACATCTGTAATTTGTACAGCAAGGTCATTTTGCATTTTTTCTACTTCAACTTTATTGGTAATAAGGGTATTTGAGTCTATTTTACCAACCTTTTCATTCATCATCGAGTAAAGGATATCATCAAGTCTTTTTTGTGCTTCTTCTACCCTAGCCATTGTGATTTCAAACAAAGCTGGGTTAGATATTTTCCATTGTGCATTATTATCAAAAATAAGCTTCTTTTTGTCGGACGTTATAACTTGTCTAGGGGAGGTATCATAGGTCATTAACATATTGCTATACCATTTTACACTATCAATAAATGGTAGCTTAAATTTAAGACCAGGTCCAGAATGTACTTTAACATCAATAAGTTTTTGATTTTCTGTTTGTAGGCCTGCAACTACATTTTGGGAGTCAGTATCTGTTTTCACATATACAGCGACTATTTTACCAAATCTAAGAATTGAGGCAGACTCATTTTCTTTAACTTGAAAGGTGCAACTAAAAAAAGCAATTAATAGAACTGCGATACTTATAGTAATAATTGTAAATTTCTTATTCATGATATGTCCTCCTTTAATTAGTTGTAATTGTTGATGCACCATTTATTGGGAACAACTTCACTACATCACCCTTGTCGTTTAGTATGTATACTTCCTTTACTTTAGGCAATACAACTGCTATAGCCTCAAGATACATACGAGTTTTGGTTACTGCTGGATTTGCTGCATATTCGGTTTGAATTGAATTAAATCTAGCTGCAGCACCTGTAGCAATGTTAATTCTTTGCTGCATATAGCCTTGCGCTTGATTTATAATTTGTTCTGCTTCGCCTCTAGCGATTGGCAATTTCTCATTCTCATATTGCGTAGATTCATTAATTTTAGCGGTCTTATCTTCTTTTGCGGATGCTACCTCTAAAAATGCTGCTTTAACTTGATCAGGTGGCATTGCATCTTGTAATTGCACAGCAGTTATAGTTATTCCAAACTCATACTTATTGCATATTTCTTGCAAGGATTCTTTAACTTCAAATTGAATGGTTTCTTTTTGATCAGTTAAAATGTCATCTAGCGGATGTGATGCAACTACGCGCCTATATGTTGATTCGGTGATTGTACGCAAGGTACCTTCTTGATCCTCTACGTTAAACAGATATTTGTAGCTGTCATTTATTTTATACATTACAGCCCAGTCTGCAATAACTAGATTTTCATCGGATGTAAGCATACGTGCCTCTAATAAAACTTCTTCTGATTTTGATGCCGTCTCAGAGCGATAGCCATATTCCATTCTTCTAATACCTTCAATGTCTACTTTTTGCCTCTGTTCTAAAAAGGGAATCATAAACTTAAGACCTGCTTCTTTTTCTGTTCTAGTATGCTTTCCGAGAAAGGTGATAACTGCTTCTTCATTTGATCCTAAAAAATAAAAGTTTGAAGCAGCGATTATTATTACTAGAATTACAGCAATAACAATAAGTATTGGCTTTGCTGAAAATTTGTTGCCATATCCCTTAAAATAGTCTGCAAAATTGCTTACATTTACTTTATAATCATTATCCATTCCTATCAACTCCTTAATATTTAAAACTCTCTTTCGACAAGTTTTTCAATATAATATTAACATTTTTTTATGTTAGTAACAATGTGTATTTATTGGGGGTGATGATAGGAGCCTTTATATTTATTTAGAATATTTATTCAGTCAAATTTTATTTGGTTTTATTTACATTCCAAATTAATTGGCTCTTATTGACATAATTCAAACTATTGGTATAATGCAATTAAAGGGTAGACTAAACTAACTTATTTTAGGGAGGGTGAGACAGATGACAAGTGAAGAACTGCTTGAAATTATACAATTAGGAGAGGACAGTAAACATCAATTTAAGGCAGACGTAACAAATGCTACAAGTCTTGCTGCTGAGTTCGTGGCGTTTAGCAACAGCAAGGGGGGAACGTTGTTTATTGGTGTTAGTGACGATGGAAAAGTTGTTGGAATAACTCAAAAGAGGATTGGTTATGTCAACCAGCTAATTTCAAATTCTTCTTCGCAAATTGTTCATCCACCAATAAACCCACTTACAGAAATAATCAAAACGGATGAAGGACTGGTGCTTTTAATACAAGTACAGGAGGGAATATCAAAGCCATACATGGACAATTCAGGAGTTATGTGGGTTAAGAGCGGCGCTGATAAACGTAGAGTTACATCAAGAGAAGAAATTCAAAGAATTTTTCAAGAATCAAATATCCTACATGGGGATGAAATGGTAGTAAGAAATGCAACTTTTGAAAAGATAGATAAACCTTATTTTAAAAAATTGTATCAATATATTTTTAATGAACCATTTTTAGAAACAGATGTAGAAATACCAAGAATTCTTAAAAATATGAATCTAGCTGGCACAGAAGTTTTAAATATTGCAGGAGCATTATTAGTAGCGGAAGAACCTAACTTTCTGCTTCCTGCATTTATGGTTAAAGCTGTGTGCTATCCAGGAAATGATATTAACGTTGACTCCTATATAGACAGTGAGGATATCACGGGGCGAATTGAAACTCAATTCAAACAGTCCATTGCTTTTATAAGCAGAAATATAAGACACATTCAAGCTGGGCAGAATGTGAACTCTGTTGGTGTATTAGAGGTTTCTAAAGTTGCATTAGAAGAGATTATTGCAAATGCATTAATTCATAGAGATTATTTTTATTTATCAAGTGTTAGAATTTTTATTTTCTCTGACAGGATTGAGATAATTAATCCGGGATCGTTACATGATAATTTAACGATAGATATGATGAAATATGGGGTGTCATGCCCTAGAAATAATGTTTTGGCGTCTTTTGCAAATAAGGTGCTTGTTTACAGAGGATTGGGGAATGGAGTTAGAAGAGCTTTGAAGGAACACCCCTATATAACATTTGAGAATGACGTTTTGGCAAACCAGTTTAAAGTTATAATAAAAAGGACTTTTTACAATAATTCCGACCAGAAACTTAATTTTGAAACCGACCAGAAAAACTACAATGAAATCGACCAGAAAAATCAACCTAAAATAGAATATGAACTAGAAAACAACAGCAAATTAAGTCAAAATATTAATATAATTGCAGAAAAAGCATACTTAATAAAATCGACCAGAAAAAATAAACTAAAAAAAACCGACCAGAAAAAATATATTAGAAAAGGTCGACCAGAATTATTGGATCAAGAGAAGTATGTATTTAATAATATTAGAGTAAACCCAAAGGTGAGCCGAGTACAACTGTCACGTGAACTCGGTATTAGCGAGTCAGCTGCAAAAAGAAGATTAGAGTCAATGGTCGCAAAAAGCATAATAAAGCGTATCGGTTCAGACAAAGGTGGTTATTGGGCAATTTTATAATTTTTTTAGAATAGGACATTAATTTTAAAAATTCATTTTTTAGTGGCAAAGTTTCAGATGATAAAGGCTGTTATAATCCTAACTGATTTTGTTTGTCTAAATTAGTGCTATAATAATATAAACATGTAAACACAAATTCTTTATCAAATATTAATCAGGAGGAAATAAATGAGAGTTGCTGTGGTAGATGGACAAGGTGGAGGAATTGGTAAGGCAATTGTTGAAAAATTGCGACAGGAAATGTCGTCAGATATAGATATAATTGCACTGGGAACTAATTCTATTGCTACTTCTTTTATGCTAAGGGCTGGAGCAAATGATGGTGCTACAGGTGAAAATGCTATAGTGTGCAATTCAGGTAAGGTTGATATAATCTTAGGGGTTATAGGAATTATTGCAGCAAATTCAATGCTTGGTGAAATGACTCCCTTAATGGCAAAAGCAATAGCTGAAAGTCCTGCAAAAAAAATACTATTGCCGCTTAACCGGTGTAATATTGAAATAGTTGGAGTAAATAAAAACGATACAATGCCATCTTTAATTGACAAAGTTGTTCAAAGCGTTAAGGAACAATTAGCTTTAACTAAGTTGTAAAGAATAGCATTGAAATTATATTGAAAATAGATGTAAAGCTTTGTGCCAGAATAAATTGACTAGGTGTTGAGTCTATGGTATATTGAACTGCAGAAATTAAAGCCACGAAGGCTTTCTAGATATTTAAATTTTATTGTTTTATAACTTTGGGATGAACCCAAAAAAGATGCTAAAGAAATAGCTCTTTTTTGGGTTCTTATTTTATTATTGAAAGGTTGGTATAAAAATGCATATACCAGATAATTATTTAAGCCCATCAACTTGTGCAGTTTTGGGAGCGGCAATGATTCCAGTATGGACAGTCGCAGTAAAAAAAGTTAAAGAGGAAGTAACAAATGTTAAAATGCCTTTACTTGGCATGGGGGCAGCTTTTTCATTTCTAATAATGATGTTTAATGTACCTCTGCCAGGAGGAACAACGGGTCATGCTGTTGGAGCGGTACTACTTGCTATTCTTCTAGGACCATTTTCAGCATGTATTTCTGTAACCGTTGCACTTCTTATTCAAGCATTGTTTTTTGGTGATGGGGGTATACTCGCATTTGGAGCTAACTGTTTTAATATGGCATTTGTAATGCCTTTTGTGGGGTATTTTACTTATAAATTTATTAAAGATATTGTCAAATCTCAAAAGGGTGAATATGTGGCTATGGCAATAGGTTCGTTCATCGGAATTAATATAGCGGCATTGTGTGCAGCAATAGAATTTGGCATTCAACCAATATTCTTTAAAAATGCGTCTGGACAGTCACTCTACAGTCCATACCCATTAGCTGTATCTATACCAGCAATGATGTTACCACATCTTTTAGTTGCGGGTTTTATAGAAGTTGTTTTCACAGTTGCTATATTTTCATTTATAAAAAAGGTTTCGCCAGGTACAATATATGAAGGAGCAAAACGCAAAACTAAAGCTATTTATGCGTTAATTTTTGCGCTTATTTGTTTGACACCAATTGGTCTTCTTGCGACAGGAACAGCTTGGGGTGAATGGAGTATAGACGAGATAAAAGATGTATTTTCCGGCGGTTCAGCTTTAGGATATGTACCAGATGGAATGAAATCAGGTTTCAGCTTTGCAGCTATTATGCCAGATTATAGTGTTAAGGGTATACCTGAAGTTGTCGGATACATAATATCGGCAGTTGCTGGGGTTGCAATTATGATAATTTTGTTTAAAATTATAGGTAGCCTTAAGAAAAAAAAGGTTAAAAGTATTTGAAACGAACTTTAAGGGGAAACTTAAACTCATGCCTGAATGGCTATTAAAAGAAGAAAATTACATAACTAAATCAGATAAGGATACTTTTATAAATAAGAGTATCCTGTCTTTATTGAACATACTTTCAAGGATAAGAGCTCAAAATAGTTCTTCTATGGATAAATTCTACGCAAACCCAGCTCTCAAGATTGCATTTACTTTAATGCTGGTTACACTAATTTCTCTTTCAAGAAATTTTATATTTATAGTTATAATAAATGTGTATTTACTCGTGATTTTGAGTTTTATAGAAGCTAAGGATATAGTGAAAATATTTAAAATAAGCTTTATAATGTCTATGTTTACGTTTATAATTATTTTACCCGCTGCTTTATGGGGCAATGGCTCTAGCAGTATTTTGATAACTATTAAAGTTTTTACAACTGTAACTGCGGTCAACATACTTTCCCATTCAACGAAATGGAACTCGTTGACAAGTGCTTTGAAAAGATTTTTTATACCGGATGTCTTTATTTTTGTTCTGGATATTACAATTAAATACATCGTATTGCTTGGGGATATTATGTTGAATATGCTATATTCATTGAAATTGAGGTCCGTGGGTAAGAATAAAAGCAAATATACCGCGCTTTCAGGTATTGCGGGAACGATGTTTATTAAATCAAAGGAATTGGCGGAAGATATGTACTCAGCTATGGAATGCAGAGGCTTTAACGGAGAATATCATATCAGCAAGAAGTTCAAATTTGCCTTAGCAGATGCCATATATATAATAATAAATATAGGAATAATATTAACTTATTTTTATTTACACTAAATCTCCATGTAAACACATAAATTTCGAACAAAAATCGAACGCACTTACGATTTATGTGAAAATAATTTCTGCCAAAGTTTACGAGAATTAGTGGACTAATTTTCAAAGTAAACACAGGAATTTCGAACATAAATTGAACGCACTTACGATTTATGTGAAGATAATATCTGCCAAAGTTTACGAGAATTAGTGGACTAATTTTCAAAGTAAACACAGAAATTTCGAACAAAAAGAAAGGAATAAAAATGATTGACCTAGAAAATGTGTCTTTTTCCTATGCTGGTATAAATGCTTTAAAAAAAATTAATCTTCATATCGCTAAAGGTGAGTCAATCTCTTTAATGGGGCCAAATGGATGCGGTAAGTCAACCCTATTAAAATTAATTAATGGCATCATATTGCCAGATAGCGGTAGTTATAAATTTAATAATGAAGAAATAAGTCGCAAAAAGCTTGAAAATACTAGCTTTTCAAAGAATTTTCATCAGAAGATAGGATTTGTATTTCAAAATTCAGCTGTTCAACTTTTCTGTGCAGATGTATATGACGAAATAGCATTCGGGCCAAGACAGATGGGTATAGATGAAAAAGAAGTAGAAACGCGCGTAAATGACTGCTTGAAATTACTAAGTATAGAAGAATTTAAAGATAGGCCTCCTTACCATTTAAGTGGAGGCGAGAAACGAAAGGTAGCAATTGCATGTGTTTTATCTTTAAATCCTGAGATCCTTGCACTTGATGAGCCAATGAATGGACTTGATCCGAGAACACAAAGATGGCTTTTAGAATTCCTTGTAAAGTTAAATAATGCTGGTAAAACGTTAATTATTTCAACGCATAACCTTGATTTGGTTCAGGAACTTTCTAAAAGAGCTATATTATTTGACGATACACACACTATTATTGCAGATATGGAAACTAAAAAAATTTTAAAAGATATTGAACTGCTGAAAAGAGTTAATCTTGTGGATGAACATTATTTAGCGTAAATCACAAAATTAAAATGAACAGCTTGCAGTTGTTTGGCACATTCACATATATATGAAAAAATTTGGTTTCAGAATTAATGTAACCTCATTGCAACGTCTCACCAAATTAGCTGCAACGTTGAAGCCATTTTACCCCAAAAAAGCAACGTCCACTGATTTCACATGCAAGGTTGAGTGATATATATAGCAATGTTGAAATTTTATCTTAAAATAAGTCGAATTAAGGACAACGTTGCCTTGAAATCGGAAGGACATTGCAATTTATGCGCAAAATGGCCCCAACGTTGTAAAGAGGTTACACTTTTAGAAATTTTACCAAAATTGTAAATTATCCAGCTTGTAAAATATGTGTCTGAGTTTTGGATACAAAGCAAACTGTAACGAACAATTAGAAAATTAGAATCTTGTGGATAACATTATTCATCTTGAAAAAAAACGACCCATATGGTATTATTATGCAAGTATTATTTTGTTTAAGAGGTGTATAACTTGTACTTAAAGAGCTTAGAAATGCAGGGGTTTAAGTCCTTTGTAGATAAAACTTCTCTAAAATTTGATATGGGTATTACAGCTGTTGTAGGACCAAACGGAAGCGGAAAGAGCAACATTGCAGATGCCGTGAGATGGGTTTTAGGAGAACAAAGTGCAAAAAATCTACGTGGTGGCAAGATGGAAGATGTTATATTTTCCGGCACCGAAAACAGAAAATCAGTAGGCTTCGCAGAAGTCTCTATTACTTTAGACAACCAGGATAATACATTAAAGGTTGACTATCTTGAGGTTAAGATAACACGGAGGTTGTATCGTTCAGGCGAAAGTGAATATTTGATAAATGGTACAAGTTGTAGGTTAAAGGACATTATTATGATGTTTGCTGATACAGGAATCGGCAAGGATGGCTACTCAATAATAAGTCAAGGCAGAGTAGATGAAATTTTGAGCAACAAATCAGAGGAACGTAGAAATATATTTGAAGAGGCCTCTGGTATAATGAAGTATAGGATGAAGAAGCAGGAAAGTGAAAGAAAGATAGAAGCTTCTGACCAAAATATACTTAGGATAAACGACATAATTAATGAATTAGCTAGTCATATAGAACCATTAAATGAACAAGCGGAAGTGGCAAGACAGTATTTAGCATTGAAATATGAGTTGAGAGATATTGAGGTTGGCGTTTTAATAGATGGTATAAGGAGATCGAACGAAAGGCTTGAAGAAGCAAAAAGTAAACTAAATTCTGTATTAGAAGAGATGCAGGATAAAGAAAAAAGTCTTGAGAAAGAAAAATTTGACAACGTTCGCAAGAGTGATTCTAGCCACAAGTTGGACGAGCAGTTGACCTTAGCACGTGAGAAAGGTTTTGAAATTGAGAAGACTATTGAAAGATTAACTTCAGATATACGCTTAAATGAAGAGAAAATACAGGCAATTCAAGACAATTACAACCGAGTACATAATGAACAAAATTTTCTTTCTGGTAAGATAACAGATTTAAATAAAAAGGCACAAGAAAAGTCTACAGAATCAGATGTTATAAAGGCAACTCTTTTACAGCATGAGGAATTAGTGGTAAGCATGGAAGAGCGCTTTCACCAAGTAATGGAGCTTCTTAGCAAAAATGCCAGAGAAACTGATGATTTAAAAGAAAAAATTACAAATAAAAAGCTTGAAATGGGCGAACGGTCTAATGCTATCTCAGCACTAGAGCAGCAAATGACTATGCTAGAAGCAAGAAAAAATGAGTTAGAGCGTGATTTGCAGAAAATTGAGCAAACAAAGCTTGAATTAAATGCACAAAAAGAACTGCTCACAAATCAAAAGGACGCTAAGGATAAGGACTTTAAGGTTCTGTCAACGCAAATATTACAACAGCAAAATAAAATTTTATCAGAAAAAAGTCAAATTGAGAAAACTAGCGCGCAGCTTAATAATACAAATGCTGAGCTACATAGTAAACAATCAAGGCTGAATTTGATGAAGGAGATGGAGCAGAACCTGGAAGGGTATGCACGAAGCGTTAAAGAAATATTAACTTTATGTCGTGAGAACAAAACTTTTGGGCAAGGCATATATGGTGCAGTTGCACAGATAATAAATGTTGACGAAAAATATGAGCTTGCCATTGAAACTGCTCTTGGGCAGGCATACCAAAATGTTGTAACACAATCAGAGGAACAGGCGAAACAGGCAATTGACTATTTAAAAGAGAAACACTTGGGACGTGCTACCTTTTTGCCCATGACGGCTGTTAATGGCAGAAGGCTCGATAATGATATACAAAAGCAATTGAAAGATTTAAAAGGCTTCTTCGGGGTGGCTGCAGATTTGGTAAAATACGAACAGCATTTTACCAATATTATTCTGAATCTTTTGGGGAGAGTTGTAATCTTTGATACGGTGGAAAATGCGATTGTAGCTTCTAGAAAATTTAAATATGCTTTCACATGTGTGACATTGGATGGGGACATACTAAGAACTTCTGGCGCGATAACTGGTGGTAGCTCCGATCAAGGTAGGAAGACTGGAACCTTGGGAAGAACTCGCGAAATTCCAAAGCTTGAGGAGGATGTTAAAGCTCTTCAACAGCTAGCTGTACAGCTAAAGCAGGATTTTGCTACTTTGAAAGAAACCATCTCCGTCGTAGAAAAAACTCAATCAGAATATATGAATCTAGCAAGAAAGCTTGAAGTTAAGCTTGCAGAAATAAACGCGACCTTGAAAAATAGCGAAGAGCGCATTTTACATGAAAATACTCGCTGTGAACAATTAGTTTTAGATACGAATAGTATAAATACCGATATATCGGGAGTTGAAGCTGCGGTTATTCAATTTAAGGACGACCTGGTGGTTATAGAAGATGAGCTTATTGAGCTTCAATCTAGTTTAGATGAATTTGATGAGAAGGCTCAATCCGGAACTAGAGTTCGTGATGCAATGACTAGAGAGCTTACTGAAAAGAAGCTAAAGGCCGCTGATACTCGCAATAGCTTTGATGTTTGTATTTCAGACATGGAAAGATTTTTAAATGAAGCTAAGGATATTGATGAACAGTTAACATACATGAACCTACAAAAAACTGAAGGGCAAGAGCAAATAGAACTTCTTAAAGCAGATATTGAGGGACTTTCACTAACTATCAAAAGAAGCATTGAAGTTAAGACCGGTAAAGCAATAGAGCTTAATAGATTACTTGAGGAGAAGCTCACTATAGACGAGGATTTGTCCGGTATGATGGATAGAATTTCGGATATTACAGATACTATTCAAAAGCTGCGTGAAGAGGCAGGTCGTTTGGAGGTCCGCAAGGCTAAGTCTGAAACTGAGGACGAAGGCTTCAAAAACCGATTATGGGACGAATATGAGCTTACATATAGCAAAGGGCTCGAACTAACTGGTGGAAAGATTGTCGAAAATTTTGCTGCATGCCAAAAACGTATTTCTGAGCTAAAAAATGCCATTAAGGAACTTGGGTCAGTTAATGTTGCAGCCATTGAAGAACTCGAAAAAACCAAAGAACGCTTTGATTTTATGACTACCCAAAGAGATGACATGGAAGAGGCAAGAGCAAAGCTTCAACGAATTATTAATGACGTAACGTCAGTAATGAAGAAACAATTTATGGAGCAATTTCAGCTTATACGCCAGAGTTTTGGTATAGTTTTCAGAGAATTATTTAATGGTGGTAGAGCTGATTTAGTTCTTAGCGATGAATCAAATGTTCTGGAAAGTGGCGTTGAAATACATGTCCAACCACCTGGGAAGAAACTTCAAAATATGATGCTACTATCTGGTGGTGAAAGAGCTTTAACTGCAATAGCACTTTTATTCGCTATTTTACGCTTACGACCCTCACCATTTTGCCTATTGGATGAAATAGAAGCTGCTCTTGACGATGCAAATGTTCTTAGATTTGCAAATTATATAAAGAATTTTAGCGAGAACACTCAATTTGTTATGGTCACTCACAGAAAGGGTACAATGGAGTCTTCTAATTCCATATACGGCGTTACGATGGAGGAGAAAGGCATTTCACGTGTTGTTTCCATGCAAATGGATAAGTAAACTAAATTACAATGAAAAATTTGGAGGCTTATAATTATGTCTTTTTTTGATAAATTAAAACAAGGTTTAAGTAAAACGAAACAAGGCTTCATGAATCAAGTCGATACCGTTTTAGCATCCTTTGGCGTTGTAGACGAGGCCTTACTCGAAGAACTTGAGGATGCCCTAATCTCTGCTGACTTGGGCGTTAGCACAACAATGACAATTATGTCAAATCTACGTTCAAGGATAAAGTCTGATAAAGTTACTAAGCCTCAAGCTATACGAGGTCTAATTCAAGATGAAATTAAAAAACTTCTTGACAAAGGTCAGCATGGCCTAGATATTAACAAAACCCCTGTTGTCATCACAATTATTGGTGTAAACGGAGTAGGCAAAACGACTTCTATAGGTAAAATAACAAATCTTTTCAAGAAAAATAATAAAAAAGTGCTTATTGCTGCTGCAGATACTTTCCGCGCTGCCGCAATCGATCAATTGGCTATATGGGCTGAACGCACAAACACTGAAATGATTCGCCAAAGTGAAGGCTCAGATCCTTCCTCTGTTATATATGATGCTTGCCAAGCTGCTAAAGCTCAAAAAGCTGACGTGTTAATTTGTGATACAGCTGGTCGACTTCACAACAAAAAACATCTTATGGATGAGCTTCGTAAAATGTCAAAGGTAATCGACCGCGAACTTCCTAACTTCCGCCGAGAGACTCTTCTAGTCCTAGATGCAACAACTGGCCAAAATGCTGTTTCCCAAGCCAAATCCTTCTCTGAAGTTGCCGATGTTTCTGGTATTATACTAACAAAACTTGATGGCACAGCCAGAGGTGGAATAGTAGTTTCTATCAGTAATGAGCTTGGTATTCCTGTACGACTGATTGGTGTAGGTGAAGGTCTTGATGATATGCAACCTTTCAATTCCGATGATTTTGCTAAGGCTCTATTTGAGTGATATTAATGTTATTTTATTACCATATAATTTTTTAGGAGGAAATAAAAATGAGAAAGCTTTATTTTAAAATTATGGCTGTATTATTTGCAGGAACTATAGCAGTGGTATTAACAGGATGTAGTAAATTATATGGTCCTCCACCATCTGGATATATTCAGAATTCTACCATTACGAAAACAATCGATGTAACCCCTTCAGCGGCACCAACAACTATACCAACTACAACACCAGTAAGTTCACCAACAAATATTCATTAAACAATGGATAGTATTCTTTGGGGGCTCACTTGATAAATAACAAAGTCAGGAATATAATAAATACAGATAATTCCAATAAATTACCATATAATTTTTTAGGAGGAAATAAAAATGAGAAAGCTTTATTTTAAAATTATGGCTGTATTATTTGCAGGAACTATAGCAG
>Ga0123336_10003552_pt1 | contig 12981 bp, 12 predicted proteins | sample SSSSmetaG_FD_96466 | JGI IMG/M metagenome (GOLD analysis project Ga0123336, IMG submission 96466) | Glacier valley bacterial and archeal communities from Borup Fiord, Nunavut, Canada, to study Microbial Dark Matter (Phase II) - ​SSSS metaG | ecosystem: Environmental > Aquatic > Freshwater > Ice... | reverse complement strand
GTTTTCGTTTTTTAATTTGTTATACACATGTACGTTACTTTTTATATGAAAGTATACACACTTCTCACATGCTAAAAGTTTATTACTTAGTAAATATCCACCAAACAATGTGTATTTACCTGTTTTTTTGCATATATCATAGAATGGGCAATAGCAAAGTGAACAATCATAATCTTCATCTGGTATATCATGACATTTATAGTATTTACAATCACTCACTTTAACTCACCTCATTTTAGTTACATTTACTCCATCCACATCCAGTAATACAAGTTACACATCCACCTTGTGATACTAAATCTTTGCCACATTCAGGGCATTTTCTATTTGTACCATATTGTGGTTTTATTTCTACTTGTTCTACTTTTTTGTATTGTTTTTCTGGTGATATCTTAACCTTAATTGGAGTTTCATCATTTTCTAATTTAAAAACTCTTTTGCTTTTACGTATAACTAATTCTTCTCTTGCATATTCTTGAGTTAGTGCTTTACTAACAATATCTGGACATGATAATCCATCTAATCTGTTACATTTTGCAATTTCTCCTCTACATGCTTGACATTGAATTCCTTGCATTTGTTCAGCTAATACTTCAACTTTTATTCCAGCTCTTAATCCTGCTGATATAAGTCTACCTATTGCATCTATATTTGATTTACATATTCCTGCTTTAGAAGTATTTATAAACAATTCTATTAAATCTCCATCTTGATTACGATTTACAGTTATCCACAAAGATCCACATGCAGTTTTATATTTATTTGTTGTGCCAAGTGTTGTGCCAAAAAATTCTCTTTCAACTGGTTCAATATAGTCAAACATATATTCCGGACTTGCTATAGACGCTTTTACTTCTTTAGTAGTATCATCAATCTCTTGTTGTATATCTTTTTTTGCTTGTTCTAAAGCTTCTGCTTTTTTATCGTCTTTTTTAACCATTAATATACCTTGTCTTACTTCATTAGGTCTAAATATTGTACATCCTTTTATACCATTCTTATGGCAATAGTCATATACACTTTTTGTATCTTCAAATGTAAACTCTTCAGGTATGTTAATTGTTTTACTTGCACTCATATTTACAAATGTAGTTACTGCTTTAAGAACCTTTAAATGTGATTCAACCGGTAACTCTAATGCTGTTACAAATACATCTTCTTTTACTGTTTTATTTGGTGTAGTAAGCCATTTTTGATATCCAAAATCTCTCATTGTAACAACTTGTATATTTTCATCATCTTGTCCACCAATTTTAACTTTTCTATCATATTCTAAAGAAAATATTGGTTCTAATCCTGAAGAACAGTTATTACCATATACTAAACTTATTGTTCCGTTAGGAGCAATTGACATATGTCTCAGGTTACGTATACCGTATTCTAATATATTATTTTTTATATCTTCCCATTCTCTATCATAAGCAATCATTTTATTCATAAATTCTGTATTTACATATTTTTCCTTATCTAAAAATGGTGCTGATCCTTTTTCTTTAGCAAGTTTAATTGATGCTTTATATATAGATTTACTAATAAAGTTCATCATTTTTTCTGTAAATTTAACACAATCGTCAGAACCATAAGTTAAACCAAGCATTGTGTACATTGTAGCAAGTCCCATAACGCCTAGTCCTATTACTCTCATGTTCTCTTGATATTTTTTAAATTTATATACTGGATAATAGTTTATATCTATGATGTTATCTAAGAATCTTGTACCCCAGTATGCTGCATCTTCTAATGATTCCCAGTTAATTCTAGCTTGATCTGTATATGCATTCTCAACAAAATTATATACAACTAAACTTCCTAGATTACATGCACCCCAATATTCAGATGAATCTTCTATTTTATCACCAAAAAGAACTCCTGATACATATTCACCACAAGGATTTGTGCAAATTATATTTTCCATGTAGTTTGTAGGACTTAATTTGTTTAAATTATCGTAGAATAATATTCCTGGTTCACCATTGTTATATGATAATTCCATTATTTGATTCCATAATTCTTCTGCATTTATCTTTGTTTTGATTTTCCATTTAGATTCATCTTTTAATATTCTACCTGCTGCATCATAGACTGGATAATGTAAATATATATCTTCTTTGTTGTTTTTAGCTTTCATAAAATCGTCATCAACCATAACTGATAAGTTAAAATATTTAAGTACATTAGGATCTTTTGATTTTGCAGTTATGAATTCTACTATATCAGGGTGATATATATTTAATACACCCATATTAGCACCTCTACGGCTACCTTGATTTACAGTTGCAGTTTGTTGATCAAATACCTTTAAAAAGCTTATTGGTCCTGACGCAATGGCATCATTATTTGTAGGTGTTCCGTTTGGTCTTAGTGTACTAGCATCATATCCAGATCCGCCGCCACCTTTATGTACTAAAGCTCCACATTTAACCGTTTCAAATATTCCTTCCATATCATCAGGAATAGAGTTAAGTGTAAAACAATTATTTAATGTTAATTTATCTTTTCCAAGTCCTAAATTAGACATTATTCTTCCTGCTGGAAAAAACAACCCTTTATCTAAAACTCTATAAAATTCTCTGTACTCTCTATCTCCATCAATAGCACAACCTTTTGCTATTCTTTCTAATTGTTCTTCATAAGTTTCATCATTTTTTGAGTATCTATCTTTCCAAATTTGTTCGCTTATAACATTTGTAAATGACATATGAAACATCTCCCTCTTTAGCTTATAGCTAATATAACATATTTTGCCACATCTATGCAACGTAATCTTTTGTATATAGAGGTAAGTATTTTTTCCTCTTGATTTATAGTTCCTATTATATCACAATTTAAATCATGCATCAAGTATTTTGCTATATTTTGTTGAAAATTAAGTTAATTGAAACATATATGAAATAATACGTATAATGCCCTTGCGCTGGGGTTTATACGTATTATTAGGTTATTTTTATAACAACTATTGATGTTTAATTTTACATAAGTTTATTTCCAGTTTTCAAGTAATGTTTTCATCCATTCAAAGATATCTATATCATAAGTTTCTTTAATAGTTTCTCTTGTTAAACTTTTTCTAACTTCTCCACATGATATTGTTTTTCCTTCTTTAATTAACAATGATTTTGTAGCATATTTATATACTAAATTCAAATCGTGTATTATTGCAATTATTGCTTTGTTTTCTTTTAAGCTCCATTTTTTAAGTATATCAAATATATCTATTTGATGCTTTAAATCCAAATGATTTGTTGGTTCATCCAAAATGAGTATATCAGGATCTTGAGCTAGAACCAACGCTAGAAATACTCTTTGAAGTTCACCTCCAGATATATTATTTATGCTACTATTTCTTAAACTTTTTATATCAGTAAGTTCCATTGCTACTTCTATAATCTCTTTATCTATATTAGATAGATTTCCAAACATATCTTTTATATAAGTATATCTGCCTAAACTTACTATATCGTAAACTGTATTATCAAATTCTAAATTATGATTTTGCATAAGTACACCAATATGTTTTGATATGTCTGACACACAAAGTTTCTTTATATTTTTGTTATTTAATTCAATATTACCTGTGTATTTAACATCACCCATAATAGCTTTAACAATGGTTGTTTTTCCACTACCGTTTGGTCCTATGATCATAAATATATCATTATTGTCTACATTAAATGAAATGTCTTCTAATATATTTTTATTATCTAACTTCACTGATAAATTATCTACTTTTAACATATCATATCACTTCTTTTCTTTTTTTAAAATTATATAGTATATATACAAATATAATTGCTCCAAATAGTGATGTAACTGTTCCTATTGGTAATTCATATGGAGCTATTATTGTTCTACTTATTAAATCAGTTAAGCATAAAAAACATGCTCCAAGTATCATAGAAAATGGTAATATGTATTTGTAGTCTGTTTTTACCAGCATTCTAACTACAGATGGTATTACGAGACCAACGAATCCTATATTTCCTGTCATAGCAACTGACATACCTACTAAAACCGAAGAAAATATAAATAGTGATATTTTTGTTTTCTTTGTATTCACACCTAAATATTTTGCTCCATCTTCACCAATCTGAAATACATTAAGTTCTGGTATTTTAGACAATATATATGTAACACATACAAGAAAAATTGGTAATATTATTAACACTTTAGATATACTACTTGATGATAATGAACCTAATGTCCAAAAAACTATTTTTTTAGTATCATTAGAAAATATTGCAAGTATTAAACTTGAAATACTGCTTGCAAACATAGAGAATATAACACCTGCTAGTATAACTGTATTTGTAGACATTTTTGCATCAATTTTTTTAACTACATAAAGCACTAAAAATAGCGATAGAAATGCAAATGTTATACTTGTAATTATAATAGAAAATTCACTAAGTATAGGCAACGAAATTCCTAATGCTATAGCAATTGTGGCTCCAATACTTGCGCCACTAGAAACTCCCAAACTAGATCCATCTGCAAGTGGATTTTTAAGTAATCCTTGCATAACTGCTCCAGCTAAACTGAGTGAGGCTCCAACTATTGAGGCCATTATAACTCTAGGCAATCTTATATTCATTATTATAGTAATTATTGTTTCAGATATATCAGAAACATTTCCAATATTCAAAAATCCATGTAATATTACTCTAGTGGTATAAGAAAATGGTATTTTTACGCTACCCGCAGATATTGATACAATGCATATAATTAAATATATGACTACGGAAATAATAAATATATATTTACTCATCTTCATTCTTTTAAACATATTATTCTCCATAAATTAGTTTTTTAAGTTGTTTTGCACCTTCTACTAATCTTTTAGTTGGTCTAGCCATTATGTCTGGATCTATAACATATACTTGTTTTAATTTAATTGCTTCTATATTGTTCCAATTTTTTCTACCCAATATTTCATCTGAAGCTTTAGTTTGGCCATAATCAGCTGTTGTAGTAACAATATACTGTGGGTTTTTAATTAAAACTTGTTCTTCAGATACTTGTGACCAACCATTGATATCACCAAATATATTATCTATATTTAGCATTTTCATAATTTCATTTTCAAATGTATTGTTTCCACTAGTCCATAACCCATATTCCAATGGTGATATTTCATAATATATTGTTTTAGGTTCCTTGTTTTTTACACTATTTTTAATATCTGTAAAGTCTATCTTCATTTGATTTACTATTTTATTTGATTCGTTCTCTTTTCCTAATACTTTACCTATTAAATCGATCATTGTATATGTTTGCTCTATAGAACTAGCATCTACCATAATAACTTTTATCCCAGAATTAATTAAGTTGTTATACTGATCTATTGTTTGTCCCATTTTACTCATAAATACAACATCTGGATTTAAACTAACAATACTTTCTATATTAAGACCTGTGTTAGTATCCAATTTAGTCTTGTTTTTCGTATCCTCAGGATAATTTGAATAACTATCTATACCTATTAACTTTTCTTGTGAATTTAAATCATAGATAATTTCTGTTGCAGCTGGTATAAGTGATATAACCTTCTCTGGCAACTTTGTAAATGTAACTTCCTTGTTCGATGTATCAGTTATAATTAATGGATTTTTTTCACTTATTGTATTTTGATTTACAAAGTATGATAAAGAAAAAATCACTGAGATAACTATTATTATTATAGATACAACTAAATGGATTTTATTTTTCATAATATTCTCCTTCTAAAATATAAATTTGACAATAGATAAGAATTCTTCTTTAAAAAAAATAAACTGCTCTTCTTCTTTAGAAAAGTAGTTTAAAAATACTATTTAATAAGAAAACGAGCTTGAGCAGATTTTCTATTTATATATTTTAGTATATCTTAAACCCCAGAAGAATTAAATATATAAGCAGGTCTACCGACTGAATTTCATCCTACTCTGACATCTTCCCACTATAAATAGCAGTGATTTTTCGTCATTTCGTCATTATCACGGTTGCTGGGACAGTTTAAGAATTTATCTTAATTCCCTATTAAGCTTTCGCACTTATATACACTTTATATTATCATGAAACAATTATATACTAATTTACTTTAAAAATCAAGTATTCACTTATAATAATTCTTGATTATACGTAAAAAAATCTTGATTTATCGTTGATTTTACGGTATAATTAATTAATATTTTATATTTTTCGAAAAACTTTTTTTATTTTTTATTTATAAAAAGTTCAGATTTCATTATACTATATAGGTTCACAGGGTTTTTGTAATATAGTTGTAACATAAATGATATATTTATGTAGTTGACTTTTTGTTAAAAATCTAGTAAAATATATTTGTAATAATAAAATAATTATACATACCAATGAGGAGGAATAGAATATGAATAGTTTTTGGAAAAACGAATGGAATATGTTCGCAAAGGAAGTTGATACAACTTTAAGTTTTCTTATGCAACCAGTAAAATTTTCAAATAAAGCAGAGGATAATTTAATGTTAAAACCATCAGTTAACGAAATAGTAGAAAAATGCGAAACAAATTCATTTTGGAAAAACGAATGGAATATGTTTACAAGCGAAGTTGATTCAGCAGTTGATTATTTAATGCAACCTGTTAACTTCAAATAATTTAGATAGTATAAAAAAGAGATGTGAATTATTAATATTCGCATCTCTTTTTTATACTATTTGTTTTTATAGTTGTAATATTTACATCTCATCTTTTGAGTATTCTGTATATTCCTCTGGTTTTAATCCGACTCTTTTTTTCATAAACATTAGTATTAGTGCCATTACTACAAATCCAACACCACCAACAATTATATAACCATAATTCATATCTAAATTATCTAATACAAAAGCTCCAAATAATAATATAATTGATGTGCCGATGTTATCAATTAGAGTGCTTGCAGTTAATACACTAGTAATAGTAGCGGGAGTAGTAAAATTAACAGTATATTTTTTTATTGATATTTGGTAAGTTCCTTCAATTATTTTCTGTATAACTAACAGAATAACTATTAGCGAAATAAGAGGGGTAACTGCCAATCCTGAAATTCCCAATAAACCTATTGATATAAATGTTATTGTATACATAAATGCAATCCAAGTTAATGTTTTATTTTTAGTTTTTCGTTCAACTATATATTGTCTTTGACATGCAATACCTTGAATAATTGTAAGTAGAGCAAATACTATTCCAAATTCTGCAGTATCCATTCCTAAATTATTAAGAAAGTTTTTATAATAGCATGTACTAATTGTAATAATACCTGTAAACACTGATGAGTATAATATTAGGGCTTGTAACCTTTTTTTACTCATTACATGTTTAATACTATCCTTCAGACTGGTTAGATATTCTTTAAATGAACCGAACTCTTCTTCAATTGTAGCTTTAACATTTTCAAATTGACATGCTATAATTAACGATATGATCGACATTATGGTTCCTAATATAAATGGAATATACGGATTTATTACAAACAAAAATCCTGCAAGTATTGATGTTATTGTTTCAATATAATAAAATTTTCCTACTCCCGCACCTTCTAGTTTGTTGAAACTATCTTCCATATTTTCTTCTTTTAGTGCTTGCATTAAAATTGCTGGCTCTGTTATCTGTTTTAATATATTTCCTATCGCAAGTGTTATATCTGCTATTGCTATAACTAACATACCTGGAGCTATCATATAAAATATGAATGCCATAACCCACAATAGATTTCCAATTATAACACTGTTTTTTGCACCTATCTTCTGAACGATAGTGTTGCAAGGAATTTGAAATACTATTCCATATATAGGATACAGTGCTTCTAAAAATAGTACTTGTGATATATCCAAATGTTTTACGCTAATGTAGAAAAAAAAGTAAATTACATTATAGAAAAATATATCATATGAAAATATTCTGTACAGTGAGTAAAGTTTAATATTCTTTTTCATAACAACTTTCCTTTCGACATTTGTTTTTTATTACTCTATTTATATAGTTTTAGGTCTACTTATCTTCTTTCAAATATTCTTTATAATCCTCTGGTTTTAATCCAACTCTTGTTTTCATAAATACTAGAATCAATGCCATTAGAACAAAACCTATGCTTCCAAACACTATATATCCATAGCTCATATCCATATTATCTAATATGAACGCTCCGAAAAATAGTATTAAAGATGTACCTATATTATTAAATAAATCACTTGAAGTCAGTACATTGGTAATTGTTCCGGATGTTGTAAAACTTACCATATATTTCTTAATAGATATTTGATATGTTCCTTCAATAATTTTTTGAGTGATTAGTAAAATAATAAGTAAAACTACTATTACACTTGTTTGTAATCCAGAAATTCCTAATATACCTATTGATATCAGACTTCCTGTAAAAATTAATGCGGTCCATGTTAATGTTTTGTTTTTAGTTTTTCTTTCAACTATATATTGTCTTTGACAGGCAATTCCTTGAATAATTGTAAGTAACGCAAATATTAATCCAAATTGTTCAGTATCCATTCCTATATTATTAAAAAAATTTTTATAATAGCATGAACTTATCGCTATAATACCAGTAAATACAGATGAATATAATATAAGAGCTTGTAGTCTTTTTTTATTAATTACATCTTTAATTCCATTTTTCAAACCATATATATATTCCTTAAACGATCCATATTCAATATCAATTGTAGCCTTTACATTACTAAATTGTGATGCTATAAGCATCGATATAGTACACATCAAGGCACCTAAAATAAACGGAATATACGGATTTATTACAAATAGAAAACCTGCTAATACTGCTGTTATAGTTTCTATATAATAATATCTACCCACTCCCTCTCCTTCTAATTTAGCAAAACTATCCTCTTTATTTTCTTCTTTAAGTGATTGTATTAAAATTGCAGGTTCTGAAATCAATTTTAATATATCGCCAATCGCAATTAATATATCTGCAAATATTATTGAAATTAAATTGGGGGCTATTATATAAACTATAAAACCTATTATCCACAATAAATTTCCAATTATAATACTGTTTTTTGCTCCTAATTTTTTAGCAATTGTCGTGCACGGAATTTGCAAAATTAATACGTATATAGGATACAATGCTTCTATAAACAGTATCTGTGAGACATCTAATCCTTTTACAGTGGTAAAATAAAAGAAAGAAATTACATTGTAGAAAAACATATCATATGAAAATATTCTATATAAAGAGTAGAGTCCAATATTTCTTTTCATTCTATCTAACCTTTCTTCACTAATGATTTTTTTGATTTATTATATTTTTACGAAATAAGTATTCATAATTGAATTAATAAATCCATTATATCATATACTGTTTTTTTTTCAACTTCTTTGTCAATTATTGTTGATTTTCTTTGTAAAATGTTAGAAAATAAAAAGGCAACACTTTAATTAAAAAGTATTTCCTTATAAAAAAGTATGAAATTTATATTTAAATATCCATTTTGGTGCTCCTGAGACGAATCGAACGTCCGACCAACAACTTAGGAGGTTGCTGCTCTATCCACTGAGCTACAGAAGCATTTATACAATTATAACATATTTTATTTATTTTTCAACCTTTTATTGAAATTCAAATAAAATTAGTGTATAATATTTATATTGTACCTATAGCTTAGCTGGATAAAGCATTTGGCTACGAACCAAAAGACCGTGGGTTCAAATCCCTCTAGGTGCACCATAATAAAAGGAAAGAATATATTAAATATATTCTTTCCTTTTTTATTTAAGTGCTTGTCCATATTTATTAACTAGATTTACTTTTATTATCTCGCAATTCTTTAAAAAAATTAGTTAATATTTTAGAACATTCTTCTTCGTTTTCTATCTCATATTCCACTTTTGTGGTTGTTTTAATTTCAAATACATTTGCTATAGATTCTACTACACCATTTTTTTCATCTAATGCACCAATTACAACTTTCTTGATTCTAGATTGTGTTATTGCGCCAGCGCACATTAAACAAGGTTCAAGAGTAACATACATAGTACATCCATCTAATCTCCAACTATTTAGTTTTTTACATGCTTTTGCAATCGCTAATATTTCCGCATGTGCTAAACTAGTTTGTTTATATTCTCTTAAATTATATGCTTTTGCTATAACTATATCATCTTTTACTATAACTGCTCCAACAGGAACTTCTTTTCTTGAATATGCTTTTTTAGCTTCAATTAAAGCTATTTTCATAAATTTATTCATTAACAATTTTTCCTTCCTGTTCAAAATAGTTTTGTATTCCTATGAATATACCCCATGCTAATTTGTTTTGATATGCATCCGTTTTTAAAAGCGCTGTTTCCTCTTGATTAGATAGAAATCCACATTCAACTATTATAGTAGGTATCTCTACCCTATCCATTATATATACACCCGATATTTGATGTGGGACTCTATTATTGTCATAATCAATATTTAAATTTAAATTATTTTGAACACATTCAGATAACAATTTACTTTTTAAATTGCTCTTTTGATAAAAAGTTTGCCAACCCCTATATGCTCCTGATGGTGGAAACTTATTTAAATGTAGCGATACAAATATATCACTACTAGATTCATTTCCAAGTTTAACTCTATTTTTTATATCACTTACTTTTTTATTTCTTATACTCTTACTATCTACAGAGTATATTCCATTTCCATCACTTCTAGTAAGTAAAACTTTAGCTCCACTTTGCTCAATTAATTTTTGTAGTTTAAGTGTTATACTCAAATTAATAGCTTGCTCACTTGTTGCATAAAAACCGCACAGCGCCTTCATCAGGCAGACCGTGACCTGCATCTAGTATAATGATTTTATTAGTTATTGGAGTACTATTAACATCAATTAATTTATCTTTTTTTAAATCCCACAAATTATTAGCAGCAACATATATAAGACACACACATAGTGTCATTACAACATATATAATTCTTTTTCTGTATATTTCAAACATAGAATAATCACCTTGCTCTATGTATATGATTATTTATAATTTTGTATAACAATTTTTAAACAATTCTTTTTAATTATATTATCATTGTTATATATATAATTAAAAATCTAAAAAATCTTCCTAATAATAAAGATACAATAAATAACGGTAAAAACAATATTATTTGTTTTTTGTATGAGTTAAGTAAAGTATTTGTTTCATTGTCTTCAACTTTATCTTCAATATATTTTTTAGTTAAATTAATTGATTTTAAAGTTGCATTTAACTCTAGTATTATTCTAGGAATAACAGAAATTATATTCAAAATCATATAGCTATAAAACACAATGTTAACATTAAATTTAATTACCATGCATATAAAAGTTATAACAAATGCAATTAATTCAATATTTGATAATATAAAATTAATTGTCTGAATTGTTTTGCTTTGGATTGAGTGTATACATTCATGTGCCATAACACATATTCTTTGATACCCATTTTTATTTACTTCTTTATTAGATAAATATATTGTATCAGTTAAAAACACATAGTAATTATTTTTTATATCATTATCTACTTTTATTTTAGTTGTTTTATTGTTTAATAATTCTAACATTTGTTTCGCTACTAGATCATTGCTAGAAAATTTATCGGATATATTAGACAATTTTCTATTTTCTTGTTTCCATTTTCTTAAATAATTAATCATACATATTACCTAAAATTCAACTATCTCATTTATTCCTTCAGCAACTATTTTTTGCATATCTGCAAGTAATATATCTAATCTCATTTCACATTCTAATAATCTTCTTACTTCTTCATTTTGAATAAGAATTGAATAAAGGTTTTGAAGTTCTTTTTGAGAATCCTCATTAATTTTGCTTGTATTTATATATTCTATTTGATGTAATTTTTGTTTTTCTTTAAAATCTTTTAACATGGCATATTTTTTTTCGTCTTTTACTAGATTTTGTTTTAGTTGAATAAATTCCATGTACTCACTTGTTTCTTTAAAACTTTTAACTAATTCGTGTATTTTATCATGAAAATTCATATTAATCACCATTTTACCCTTCTAATACAGATATTATACAACAAAAACAAAGAAATGCCAAGTATTTTTTGACATTTCTTTGTTTTTATTTATATTATTATACTTCTATTTTAAAGTCTCCTTTAAAGTATCTTGTGCAGTTTTTATTGCTTTATAGTCTTTTGCATCTAATTCAATTTTATCTTGATTATACTCATCCAAAGTTATATCTATAGGGTAATTAGTTGTTTTAAATGTAGTGCTAACTTTTGTATAGAATGATAAAGTATTATTTACAAGCATATTCTTTTTTGTTTTTTCTTCTATTATATTACCGTCTTTATCTTTAGTTATTTTTTTTGTAAATGTAATATCTGCAGCTATAGATAATTTTCTATCATCTGTATCCATATCTCCTATAAAGTCGCCCAAAGAATATAATACATAAGTATGATTTTTAGTTTTATCTGAAAGTTCAAATAAATCTTCTGATTTTTCTTGAACTATTTTAGAACCTGTACCAAGTACTACATTTACTCCGTTTTCTAGTAGCATTTCAACATATTTTTTTTGATCAGAATTTACTCTGCTAGCATCTTCATTTGGAATATTTAAATAACTAATTACATAATCAACGTTTTGGCTTTTAACATACAACATATCTGCTTTAATATTTTCCTCAGTAAGGGTATTTACTAAATATTCTTTTCCTTTAATTACTTTTGTTTTAGATACTGTCATATATGATAATATTGCCACTTTTATATTGTTTTTATCTATTATATAAGGTTTTATTCTATCACTTGATAAATTTAATCCTATTTGCTTTATACCAGCAGTTTCAATTGCAGTAATAGTTGATTTAATTCCGTTTTCACCTTTATCCATTAGATTATTTCCTGCTGTAGCTACAACACTTATACCCAATGATTTTATTGTTTGTAACAATTCATTTGGTGCGTTGTACAACGTTTTTGTACTATAACCTCCAGTAGCTCCAGCTAC
>Ga0123336_10003551_pt1 | contig 12984 bp, 9 predicted proteins | sample SSSSmetaG_FD_96466 | JGI IMG/M metagenome (GOLD analysis project Ga0123336, IMG submission 96466) | Glacier valley bacterial and archeal communities from Borup Fiord, Nunavut, Canada, to study Microbial Dark Matter (Phase II) - ​SSSS metaG | ecosystem: Environmental > Aquatic > Freshwater > Ice... | reverse complement strand
CGACCAGCACGAGCTGGCCCGCGACCGTGGTGCCTATCTCAAAGCCACCGTGCTGGAAAAGCTGGACGAGTATCTGCTGCAATTTGAGGCGGCCTTCACGGCGCGGGGCGGGCGCGTGATTTGGGCGCGCGACGCGGCCGAGGCCCTGGCCGAAATCGGGAAGCTGACCAAGGCCCGCGCCACCAAAATGGTAGTGAAGGCCAAGAGCATGACCACCGAGGAAATCCACCTCAACCAGTACCTCGCTACGCAGGGCATCGAGTCGGTGGAAACGGACCTGGGCGAGTACATCGTGCAGCTGAATGGCGAGCGGCCCTACCACATCGTGACGCCCGCCATGCACCTGAGCAAGGCCGACATCAACGACATTTTCGTGAAGCACCTGGGCACCAAAAGCACCGACGACGCCCAGCAGCTCGTGCTCACGGCCCGCCACCTGCTGCGCAGCAAGTACACCGCCGCCGAAGTAGGCGTGACGGGTGGCAACTTCCTCGTGGCCAGGGAAGGAGCCGTGGCCGTGACCGAAAACGAGGGCAACGCCCGCCTCTCGGCCACCTTCCCCAAGCTGCACATCGCGGTGGTGGGCATCGAAAAAGTGATTCCGCAGCTGACGGATTTAGACCTGTTCTGGCCGCTGCTCAGCACCAGCGGCACGGGGCAGCAGGTGACGGTGTACAACACGGTGTACTTCGGCCCGCGCCAGCCCGGCGAAGTGGACGGCCCGGAAGAAATGGTCGTGATTCTGCTCGACAACGGCCGCACCAACCTGCTGGCCCAGCCCGACAAGCGCGCCGCCCTGCGCTGCATCCGCTGCGGGGCCTGCCTGAACGTGTGCCCGGTGTACAAGAACATCGGCGGGCACACCTACGAAACCACGTACTCCGGGCCCATCGGCTCGGTCATCAGCCCGCACCTGAGCGGCCTGCCCGAGCACATGCATCTGAGCTACGCCAGCAGCCTGTGCGGCGCCTGCACCAGCGTGTGCCCGGTGCGCATTCCGTTGCACAGTCTGCTGCTGCTCAACCGCCAGCAGAGCGTGCGCGAGGGCCACGCGCCCGTGGAGGAACGCGCCGCCATCGGCCTTTGGAAGTGGAGTATGCAGCACCGCTGGGCCCTCGACGTGTTGCCGGCCGCCGCCAAGGACTGGAGCCTGGGCCGCCTGCTGGGCCAGGTGGGCTGGAGCAAGCGGCGGGCGGCGCTGGCCGTGGCCCCGGCCTCGTTCCGGGAGCTATGGCAGCGGCGCGGCTGAGGCGAGCGTGGCCGCGCCGGGGGTTTTCGCGTTAGAGGCCAGTATGTTTTCTTTTCTATTGTTGGCGCGCGTGCTGGCCGGCCTCGGCGGGGTGGTGCTGGTCGTCCTGACGCTGTCGGCGGCCATCCGCTCGTTTGTACTGCCGCGCAACGAAGTAGTGCACCTCAACATCTTGGTGTTTCGCGGCATCCGGGCCATTTTTGAGGGCGCGGCGCGGCTGGCCAACACCTACGGCCGGCGCGATTCCATCATGGCCCACTACGCGCCCGTGGGGCTGGTGGCGCTGCCGGTGGTCTGGCTCACGCTCATCAGCCTGGGCTACACGGCCTTGTTCTGGGCGGTGGGCGTGGGCAGCCTGAAAACCTGCTACGAGCTGAGCGGTAGCTCCTTGCTCACGCTGGGCACGGCCAAAACCTACGGCCTGTGGCTGAATATGCTCACCTACTCCGAAGCCACGATAGGGCTGCTGCTGCTCACGCTGCTCATCTCCTACCTGCCCACCATCTACCAGGCGTTTTCGCGGCGCGAAATCACGGTGGCGCGCCTGGAGCTGCGCGCCGGCACCCCGGCGTCGGCCAGCGCGCTGCTGAGCTGGCTGAACAACAGCGGGGCCGTGGACGACGACGACCCGCAGTGGGAGCTGTGGGAGCAGTGGTTCATCGAGATTGAGGAAAGCCACACCTCGCTGCCCATTCTCACGTTTTTCCGGTCGCCGCAGCCGGGGCGGTCCTGGGTGACGGCCGGCGGGCTGATTCTGGACACGGCCAACCTGCTGCTGAGCGCCGTCGACGTGCCCCAGCCCAAGCAGGTGCAGCTCACCTTCAAGGCCGGGTGCCTGGCCCTGAACCGCGTGTACCGATTTTTCGAGGGCGAAACCAAGACCAAACCGCTCGATATTCCCGCAAACGCCCCCGTGGCGGACCCCGGCCGGGCCGACTTCGACCACGCCTGCGACGAGATGGCCGCCGCCGGCCTGCCTCTGCGCGCCGACCGCGACGCCGCCTGGGTCCAGTACCGCGAGCTGCGCACCCGCTACGGCACCGCGCTCGACTTCCTGGCGCGGCTGACGATGGCGCCGAACCAAAAAAATATTTAGCGGCGGCGGCGCGGCAACGGCCGGCAATCGAAGCTTTTTGGGGAGCACCCGGCGGCGCGTAAAATTTAACTTATTCGGGGAGAAAATCGCGTCAGTGCGCGGCAGCCGACGGCGGGTTGGACTGTGCTTTATTTGATAATAACAGTTTTATATAAAATTATTTTGTCGCTAACAAGTCCTTTAGACCAATCAGACAGCCTGCTAACCACCTAACCTGATTGCTTTACCTCGGATAATGTGCGACCTTTAAATCTTGGATAGGTCACAATATTGTGAAATCCAATGGGAATAGACTTGGCGTAAGCTCAAAGAATTGCCACCAAACCGAACCGTTTTTACTCATTTTCATGCTAAAATTCTTACGAATTGCTTTATCGTCAACTTTCAGACTTTTGGGGCGGCAACTGCCGCTGCTTGGTTTCATAGTGCTGGGCACATTGGCCGGCAGCCCGTCCAACGCGCAAGTACCCGACTTTATTGGCACCGAGGTGTTTAATGGCGGCCCCAACTACGGCCAGTACGGCCTGTCGGCAGTGGGGGGATTTAAGCAGTACCGGGCCCAGGCTGCCAACTCCTCGGGTAGCGCCAAATGGGAGTTTTACACCGGCAACTACTTTTTCAACTGGCGCCCTTATGGCACCGGCGGCAACCCGCCCCTGGCGGGCTTCAACCAGTTTGTTGCGCCGGTAGGAGGCACGGCTTCGGCGCTGCGCAACGACAATTTCGGGGGCGTTACGGGGTTCTTGCCCGCCAGCACGGCCGGCCGGTACTACACCTTCAACGTTACCCAGAATAACAACCAGAACCAGAACATGGCCGTGCTCGAAACGGCCTACAACCCGGTTGCCGTGGCGGCGATTAGCCAGAGCCCCACTGCCCCATCCTTTGGACGGGCCGTGACCGTGACGGCCACCACCAGCGCAACACCCGATGCTGCCGAATACTTGTACCTGCGCTATTCTATGAACGGTTTCGCTGCTTCTACCATCGTGCCAATGATGGGCAGCGGCACGACGTGGACGGCGGCCATTCCGGGGCAGGCTGGCGGCACCGCGGTGGCCTACTACGTGTTCACGTCGCCGAACGCGTCCGGCGCCACCGGCGGCGGCGCCGTAACGCCCGCCACCGCCGACATGCTGACGTTGACGCTCAACAACAACGGCGGCGCCAACTACAGCTACACCACTTCCCGCGCCCTGGAAGGCACGTACACCATCGACCCTGCCGGCGGGGGGCTGCCCAACTTCACCACCATGAACGACGCCTTTTCGGCGTTGCTTTCCTTTAACGGGGGCAGCGTATCGGGGCCCACCGTGTTTCAGGTTAAGGACGGCGCCACTTTCACCAGCAACAACCTGACCCTGACGGCGGTTACGGGGGCCAGCGCTACCAACACCGTCACGTTCCGGCGCGATAACTCGGGCGTGGTGCGGCCGCTGGTGCAGTCGACCACCTCGGTGAACCCCGGCCAGCAGGACGCCATCATCAAGCTCGACGGCGCCGACTACGTGACCTTCGACGGCATCGACGTGGCCGAAAACCCCGGCGTGGTGGGCGCCCCCGCCGGCAACAACGTGCTGATGGAATACGGCTACGCCTTGTTCCGGTCCAACGGCGGCGACGGCTGCCAGTACAACGCCATCCGCAACTGCGCCGTGACGCTGAACCGCAACAACCCCAACCGCACCGTGGGCATCTGGCTGGCCAACACCGACCTGGGCGGTTTCGGGGTGACGGCCACGAGCGCCGCCGGCGCCAACTCGTTCAACGTGCTGGCCGGCAACACCGTGATTAACTCCCAATGGGGCATTGCGGCCGGCGGCAGCGGCCTGCCCGACCAAAGCAACCAGCTAGGCAGCCTCACGGGCCCCGGCAACACGATTTCTACGGTGGCCGCCTTTGGCATTCTGGCGTTTATTCAAGACGGGCTGGCCATTGGCAGCAACACGGTTTCGTTTGCCACCGGGAACACCGGCTTGCAGTACGGCATCGTGGTGGGCGAGAGAACGGCCGGTGCGGTGGTGGCCCGCAACACCGTGCGTACGCTCAAGTACATCGGCAACGGCGGGCAGGGTGTGCGGGGCATCTCGCTGGACCCCGGCCCCATCGCGGCCAACATTGTGGTGCGCAACAACGCCGTGAGCGACCTGACCGCCGACGGCAATGACAGCAGCAACGACACGCAGGTGATGGGCATTGGGGTGCTCAGCGGCACGGGCTACGCCATTCACAACAACTCGGTGCAGCTCAATGGCGACCGCGCCGACAACGTCTTTGGCGGCAAGGTGTCGGCGGCGCTGTTCGTGGCCAGCACGGCCGGGGGGCTCGACGTGCGCAACAATGTTTTGAGCAACGTGCAGACCACCTCGGACATCGACGCCGGGCAGACGGGCACCAACTACGCCGTGTATGCGCAGGCGGCCACCGGCAACCCGTTTTCGGCCATCGACTATAACCTCTATGACCTGCGCTCGGGGGCCGCGGCCCGGGGCATACTGGCGGCTTCGCCGCAGTTTGTGGGCCGGCTGGCCGGCACCGACGTGGCCACGCTGGCCCAATGGCAGGCGGCCACCGGGCAGGACCGCAGCTCGATGGTGACGGCCGGCCCCAACACGGCAGGCTTCACCTCGGCCCTGAATCTGGCCCCCAACCCGGCCGATGCCAGCGCCTATGCCCTGAACAGCACCGGGGTGCAGATATCCGATGTGGCCACTGACCTGAACGGGACCCCCCGACCCACCACCGTGCCCGCCGGCGCCCCCGACCTGGGCGCCTACGAGTTCGTACCCACCGTCGAGCCCAACCCGCTGGAAGTGACCGGCCCCTACGCGCCGGGCGGCACCCAGTCGTTCTTTTTTAACGGCCGGCCGGTGGCCAGCATCACGTATGGTACCGCGGGCACCCTGCCGGCCACGCTCACGGCCCGCTACTCACCGGGGGCCGTTCCGCCGCCGCCCTACACGCCCGCCACCACGCCCCGCTTTGCCAACGCCACCTACCAGTTCACTGATTCGGGCGACGGCGTGGGGTTCAGCTACGCGTTGGTGCTGAACTACGAGCCGGCCCTGCTGGGCACCATTGCCAGCGAGGCGGCCCAGCGCGTTTCGTTGCGCAACCCGGCCGGCACCGGCTACGGCACCTACTTCGGCACCATCGTGAACACGGCGGCCCGCACCCTCGACGTCCAGTACACGCTGACCCGCTTCGGCCGGTTCGCCATCTCCGACGCCGCCGCCCCGCTGCCCGTGGAGCTGGCCCGCTTCGAGGCCGTGCGCGAGGGCGCCGACGCCGCCCTGAGCTGGGCCACGGCCAGCGAGAAAAGCAACCGCGGCTTTGCCGTGGAAGTGAGCACCGGCGGCGAGTTCCGCGAGCTGGCCTTCGTGGCCGGGGCCGGCAGCAGCAGCGCCCCGCGCGCCTACGCCTTCCGCGACCGCGAAGCCAGCAAGGCCGGCCCGCGCTACTACCGCCTGCGCCAGCTCGACTTCGACGGCACGGCCAGCTTCTCGCCCGTGCGCGCCCTGGCCTTCGGCGAAGGGAGCGGCCCCAGCGCCCTGAGCGCCGCGCCCAATCCCTTCGATGGCGGGTTTGTGCTGGCGGTGCAGGCGCGCACGGCCCAGCCCGGCGCCGTGCTCACGCTGTTCGACGCGGCGGGCCGCCCGGTGGCCCGACGGGTGCTCGACGTGCCGGCCGGCCGCAGCCAGCTGCCGGTGGCGGGCCTGGAAGGGCTGGCCCCGGGCCTGTACGTGGGCCAATTGACCCTGGAGGGCCAGACCCTGCACCTGAAAGTGGTGAAGCGCTAAGCGCGGAAACTGGCGCGTGGCGCCGGATAATTACCTGCAACAGCATCCCCGGCCGGTTTTTGGCCGGGGATGCTGTCGTTTACGGCCGTTGCTCCCGCCGCCGGAGCCGGCCTCGCGGGCACTTCCCCCCGCTGCGCAACCACGAGCAGGCACGGCCGTTCCGGCCCGTTGTCGGCGGCCCGGCTTCGTTCCCGCAGCAGCTGGTCGGGCGGCTTGAGGCGGCCCGACCGGGGCAGTGGCGGCGGCGGCGGCGGCGCATTCGGCCCGGCCCGGCGGCCCGTTGCGGGCCGGAGGCCCGCGAGTAGCCGGCACGGGGCGGGAGCCCTACCGGGGACGACCCTGCGCCAGCGGCTGCCACCCTACTCCTCGTCGGCCAGGATGTGCACGTCCTGCACCAGCACCATCTTCTCAATCTCGCGGCCGCGGATGGTGTTGGCCAGGCCGCCGAGGGCGGTTTCCTTGTAGCGGGTTTCCATGGCCTGGCCCACTTCGCCCAAGGCCGCCACGCACTGGTCGACGGGAATGACGGGGTCGATGCCGGCGATGGCAATCTGGGCCGAGCTGAAGGCGATGGCGGCAGCCGAGGCGTTGCGCACCACGCAGGGCACTTCCACCAGCCCGGCCACGGGGTCGCAAATCAGCCCCAGCATGCACTGAATGGTGACGGCCACGGCGGCAAACACCTGCTCCACGGGTCCGCCCAGGCAGTACACAATGGCCCCGCTGCCCATGGCGGCGGCCGAGCCGGTTTCGGCCTGGCAGCCGCCCACGGCCCCGGCCAGCGAGGCGTTCTGCTCAATGATGAGGGCGATGCCGGCGGCCACCAGCAGACCCTCCAGAATCTGGCGGTCGGTGAGGTGGTGCAGGTCCTGCAGGGTAACAAGCACGCCGGGCAAGATGCCCGAGGCCCCGGCCGTGGGCGCGGCCACCACGCGGCCCATGCAGGAATTCACTTCCTTAGCGCCCAGGGCGCGGGTGATGAGCTGCTTGAACTCGGGCGAGAGGACGGTGACGGGCGAGGCGGCCAGCTTTTTGGCGCCGTTGTTTATCATGCCCGAGCGGGAGGTCATGTCGCCGGTCAGGCCCTCGTGCACGGCCTCGCGCATCACGTCGTAGGCCCGCTGCAGGCCGGTCCAGATTTCGTCCTCGGTGCGGCCTTTCTGCTCGATTTCGTAGTCGAGCACGGGCTGGTGCAGCGGGGCACCGGTGGCCGCGCAGTGCGCCCCCCAGGAGGCAAAATCGGTGAAGAGCAAAGACATGGCGGGTGGGATTGGGGAGGATGGGAAAGCACAAAAGTAGAACGTCATGCCGAGCGCAGCCGAGGCATCTCGCAAGCGGCAGCAATCAAAACCGCAGAACGATTGAATCACTCCCCCACGCGAGATGCCTCGGCTACGCTCGGCATGACGTTCGGTTGGTTCGGCTGTTTAAACCGATGCTACGCCGCGGGCTGGCCTTCCGTCACCAGCTTGATGCTGGCCGAGTTGATGCACAGGCGCAGACCGCTGGGTGCCGGGCCGTCGGGGAAGACGTGGCCCTGGTGGGCGTCGCACACGTTGCAGAGCACTTCCACGCGGGTCATGCCGTAGCTGGTGTCCTTGTGGTAGCGGATGGCGTCTTCGTCCACCGGCGCGGTGAAGCTGGGCCAGCCGGTACCGCTATCGAACTTGGTGCGCGAGTCGTAGAGCGGGGTGCCGCAGCACACGCAGGCGTAGAGGCCGGCTTCGTGGGCCTCGCAGTATTCGCCGGCGAAGGCGCGCTCGGTGCCGTGTTCGCGGGTGACGTGAAACTGCTCGGCGCTGAGCTGCTGGCGCCACTCAGCGGGGGTTTTCTCCACGCGGCGCGGCGCGGGCGTGGGGTGGTTGGCGAGGCGGATGACGTCGTTCCAGGTTTGCATAAGCTAGGGTGATGGAGTAGTGAGGTAAACGTGGCCGTGGCCGGGAGGTTTAGCGCAAGCTCTTGAACAGACGGCTGCCGGCCTCATTCCTTACGACCAGCCGCGAAGCATTTTCAGGCCGGCAGGCCACGAACCGTGCCCGCTGGCGGCGTTAATGTGCCCGGCCGGGCCGATATTGACGAACTCGCTGCCCCAGGCGGTGGCAAACTGCTGCGCCCGCGCCAGCGTCACCCACTCGTCGGTGCTGCTGGCCACCAGCTTGCTGGGAAAAGGCAGCCGCTGCAAAGGCATCGGGCCAAAGCCGATGGTGGGAAATGCGGCGTAATGGGTCGTATCAACATCGCTGGGAGCCACCAGCAGTGCCCCTTTGACAACCCGCCCGTACTGCCTGGCCCAATGGGCCACCGCCACGCAGCCCAGGCTGTGGGCAATGAGCACGACGTTGCTCAGGTCTTCGCCCGCTAAGGTTAGGTCGAGCGTAGCCACCCATTCCTGGCAGTCGGGCGCGTCCCACTCCCGTTGCACGATGCGCGTGAAAGCCGGGCTGGACTGCTCAAACTGCGTTTGCCAATGGTTGGGGCCCGAATTGCCGAGGCCGGGCACAATGAAAAAGCGGGTGGTTTCTTGCATGTTCAAAAGTAGCCCGCCGCGTCCTTCCCATCCGCCCATGAAAATCCTCGCCGCCGCCCACACCCGCGCCCTCGACCAAGCCACTATCCAGGAGCAGGGCCTCACCTCGACGGAATTGATGGAGCGGGCCGCCGGGGCTTTCGTCGAATGGTTCTTTGGTCGCTTCGACCCCGACGAAGCCGGTGAAACCCTGGTGCTCTGCGGCCCCGGCAACAACGGCGGCGACGGCCTGGCCGCGGCCCGGCTGCTGCACCAGGCGGGCTACGCGGTGCGGGTGGCCCTGCTGCCGGCCGGGCCGCAGTCGGCCGACTGGCAGCACAACCGCCAGCAGCTGCCCGACGCCGTGCCCGTAACCGAAATCAGCCCCGGCCACCTGCCGGCCATTGCCCCCGGCACGCTTGTTATCGACGCCCTGTTTGGCACCGGCCTCAGCCGGCCGCTGGCGGGCCTTCCCGCCGCCCTGGTCGCGCACCTGAACCTGGCCCACGCCCGCGTAGTGGCCGTGGACCTGCCCAGCGGCCTCTTCGCCGATGCGCCCCAGCCGGCCGGCAGCCCGGTGGTGCGGGCTGCGCACACCGTCAGCTTCGGCTTGCCCAAGCTGGCGTTTCTGCTGCCGCAGAACGCAGATTTTGTAGGTGAGTGGCACGTGGTGGATATCGGGTTGAGCGAACAGTTTGTTACTGATACCGCTACGCCCTGGCACTACACCGACGCGGCGGCCGTGGCCGGGGTTCTGCCGGCCCGGCCGAAATTCAGCCACAAGGGCACCTTCGGGCACGGGCTGCTGCTGGCCGGCAGCCGGGGCAAAGTGGGGGCTGCCGTGCTGGCGGCGGGCGCGGGGCTGCGCGGGGGCCTGGGCCTGCTCACGGCCACCGTGCCCGGCTGCGGCTACGACATTATGCAAACCAGTGTGCCCGAAGTCATGTGCCTGGCCGGCCCAGCGGTTGATTTCATCAGCGAGCTGCCCGACCTGACGCCCTACCAGGCCGTGGCCATTGGGCCGGGGCTGGGCCAGCACGAGGCCAGCCTCGCCGTGCTGCGCCAGCTGCTCACGGCCGCTGCGCCCGCCGCCGCCCACCCGCGCCCGCTGCCGCTGGTTATCGACGCCGACGCGCTGAACCTACTGGGCCAGCACCACGAGCTGCTGGCGCTGCTGCCCGAAAACACCGTGCTCACCCCCCACCTCAAAGAGTTTGAGCGCCTCACCGGGCCGGCCCGCGACGACTACCACCGCCTGGAGCTGTTGCGTGACTTTGCCCAGCAACACCGCTGTTTGGTGGTGCTCAAAGGCGCCTACACCTGCCTGGCCACGCCCGCCGGCGAGCTGCACTTCAACAGCACCGGCAACCCCGGCATGGCCACCGGCGGCAGCGGCGACGTGCTCACCGGCCTACTGCTGGCCCTGCGCGCCCACGCCCAGCTCCCGGCGTTCGAGGCGGTGCGGCTGGGCGTGTATGCCCACGGCCGGGCCGGCGATTTGGCGGCCGTCGAAACCGGCCACGCGGGCCTGGTGGCTGGCGACATCGTGCGCTGCATTGGCCCGGCACTGCGGGAGCTTACGGTTCCGGCTACGTGATGGCGGCTACCTGAAAACGAAATAAGCCGCCGCTTGCAGCAGCAACAGGCCGTCGGTGAGCAGGGCGTAGAAGTAGTCGCCGCGCGACTCTTCGGCGGCCAGCACCACGGCGGCGGTGAGCAGCCCAGGCAGTAGCACGGCCAGCGGCGCGGCATCGCGCCCCAGGCCCAGCGCCACCGAGCCGGCCAGCAGCAGCAGCGCCAGCTGCTTGGCCCGCGCCACGCCCAGCACCCCCGGAAACGTGCGGGTGCCCGCCCGCCAATCACGCCCGTAATCGCGGATGTCGAACACGATGGTGAGGGCCAGCACCAGCAGAAACCGCTGCCCCGCCAGGCCCGACACGGCGGGCAGCGGTTGGCGCAGCAGCAGCGCGGGCAGGCCCACGGTCACGGCCGTCCACACGCCGGCAATCAGCAGGCCCTTCAGCAAGGGCACTTCGCGCAGGGCCCGGGGCCGGCCGGCCCACCGACCCAGCGGCCACGAATAGAGCAGCGCCAGCGCCGCCAGCGGCAGCACCGCGGGCCAGTAGCGCCACCAGTTGTCCAGCAGAAACAGCGCACCGCCCGCCACCGCGGCCCCGCTCGCCACCGCCACCAGCCCTCGGCGGTGGCGCTGCTGCCAGGCCTTGCGGGCCGAGGTGCCGGCCGGCTCGCGGTGCTTGAAGGGCAGCGCCGCGTCGAGGTTGTACACCAGTAAGGTAGCAGCGAACACCATGGCCACCAGGCGGTAGCCCGCGGGCCCAATGGGCGGGTGCACCTGCAGCGTAACTGCCGTTTGGGCCGCCGCCGCCGCCGCCAGCCACGCGCTGCTGTAGAGCACGGCATCGAGCAGGGCGCCGGGCCACGGCCGGAGCGGGGCAGAGGCAGAAGGGAGCGGATGAGCCACGGGCCAAAGTACGGTGGCAAACTACCCGCCCAGGGCCAGCAACACCAGGATGGTGACGACCAGCAGCAAACTGTTCTCGTTGCAAAAACGCCAAAAAGGCGAAGCAGGCCGAGTTACGGCCATGCTTCGCCTTTACTGGAAAAGGAACGGGAGCGCCGGGGGACGCGGCGATGCGGCCTACCGGCCCCTCGCCACTTTCTTACTTCGTCACCCGGTCGCCGAACGTGTCCTGGTAGAGCGTGATGCTGGCGTTGATGATGCGGTAGGCGTCCTCTTTGCCCATGAAGCGCTCCACGGTGACGTGCTTGTTGTGCTCCAGGGCCTTGTAGTCCTCGAAGAAGCGGCGCATTTCGAGCAGGGTGTGGGGCGGCAGGTCGGTGATGTCGTTGTAGTGGTTCACGGAGATGTCGTGGGCGGCCACGGCGATGATTTTGTCGTCCTCCTCATCCTGGTCCACCATCTGCATCACGCCGATGACCTTGGCCTCAACCAGGCACATGGGCACGATGTCAACCGAGCAGAGCACCAGAATGTCCAGCGGGTCCTTGTCGTCGCAATACGTCTGCGGAATGAAGCCGTAGGCGGCCGGGTAGTGCACGGCCGAGAACAGCACCCGGTCGAGTTTGAGCAGGCCGCTCTCCTTGTCGAGCTCGTACTTGCCCTTGCTGCCTTTAGGAATTTCGATGATGGACTGCACCACGGCCGGGTTGCCGTCGCCGCGCGACACGTCGTGCCAGGGGTTGAAATGGTTGGTCATGCTTGGGTAATGTGTGGTGTCAGTTTTTTAGCGCAGGGTTTCGCGGAGGCAGCGGAGTTTCGCAGGTTTTTTTTACAGAACAACTCTGCGAAACTCCGCCATCTCCGCGAAACCCTGCGCTCTTATTTGAGCACTTCCAGCAACGGCACCCCTGAACACCCGCTGGGCTCCTGGATGTGCAGCAGCCGGGCCAGCGTGGCGGCGATGTCCACGACGTTGACCGGGGCGGCCGATTCGCCGTGCTTTACGTGCCAGCCCCAGAAAAGGAGGGGCACGTGCGTGTCGTAGGCCCAGGAGGCGCCGTGGGTGGTGCCCTTGCTGCCGGGGTAGGTGTACGACTCGTACCAGCCGGGCTCGAGCACCACCAGCACGTCGCCGCAGCGCTTGGGGTAGTAGCCGTTTTCGAGGTACATCAGCGTGCCGCTGTCCCAGTGCGACTTCTGCACGTCTTCGGCGGTGAGGGCGCGGCTCACGCCGGGCTGCTGCACCATGAGCTGCACCACTTCCTCGGCCAGGTCGGACAGCCGGAGCTTGCGGTCGGCAGCCAGCTGGTGGTTGAGGTAGACTTGCTGGTTTTCGTAGTCGAGCACCCAGTTGCCGGGGCCGTGGCGGCGCACAAGGCGGTTTTGCAGGGTGTCGCGCATCAGGGCGGCGCCCACTACGCCCGAGGGCAGGCGGTGGGCCTTCAGAAACTCGGGCGAGTGGGCCGCGCCGTGGTCGGCGCTGAGGAACACCAGCGCCTGGCCCTGGCCCACGGTCTGGTCGAGCACGGCGAAGAGGCGGGCCAGCTCCTGGTCGAGGCGCAGGTAAGTGTCCTCCACTTCGACGGAGTTCGGGCCGAACTGGTGGCCCACGTAGTCGGTGCTGCTGTAGCTCAGGGCCAGGAAGTCGGTGGCGCCGCGCTGGCCCAGCTGCTCGGCCCGGATGGCCTCCAGGGCCATGTCGGTGGTGATGCTGTTGCCGAAAGGGGTGCTGGGCAGCAGGCCCAGGTTGGGCGTGGCGGCGTTGGCCGGCGTGGCCCCGGACTTGGGCGTACTGGAGATATTTTTACCGTCGGCGGCCGTCTGGCTAGCGGGGCCGGGCAGGTTATCCTG
>Ga0123336_10003547_pt1 | contig 12988 bp, 14 predicted proteins | sample SSSSmetaG_FD_96466 | JGI IMG/M metagenome (GOLD analysis project Ga0123336, IMG submission 96466) | Glacier valley bacterial and archeal communities from Borup Fiord, Nunavut, Canada, to study Microbial Dark Matter (Phase II) - ​SSSS metaG | ecosystem: Environmental > Aquatic > Freshwater > Ice... | reverse complement strand
GGAGTTGGTGATCTGGTGGGTGGTCTCGTCGCAGATGCGGAGCTCCTCCTCATCGATGAAGGTGTCGTAGATGCGGTCGATCATGAGCTCACGGAGGACGGCGTCTCCGGCTCCGTACTTGTACTCGTCGCCGGCGATGTAGTGGTTGAAGCCAAGGGCCTCGAAGAAGTCCTGGTCGACGATATTGGCGCCGGTGGAGACGATGGCGTCGACCATGTTGTTGCGGATGAGGTCGACGAAGATCTTCTGTAGGCCGGCGGAGATGAGGGAGCCGGCGAGGCAGAGGATGACGCCGCAATCGGTGTCGCGGAGCATCATTTCGTAGATGCCGGCGGCGCGGGCGGTGTCACGCGCGGAGTAGGCCATGGAGCTCATCGCGTCCACGAGTGGGACTACGTTGTGCTGGGTGATGTCGATGTGCTGGATGGGCGATTTTAGGAGTTCTTTTTTTGTTGGCATGGCAGATCCAAGGATAACAAGTTTGGGGGGAAGTGCTGTTGGGGGTTTGTAAATTTAGGAGCTTGAGTTTCGAGGTGGTTGCAGTTCCGGAGGTGCCCCCCTCCCCCCTTTTGAGCGCAAAGTCTTCGAATGATGGGAGTTGAGTCCGGAATCGAAAAATCAGCGGGCAGAATCTAGTGCGGCGTAGTCTTTCCTGGCGGTGATGAGGATGGGGAGATTCGGGTCTGCGTCTTTCCATCGTGCGAAGAATTGCTGGAAGGCTTGCTTCGCGCTTTCGGGATCGTTGGCTAGAACGGCGACGTGCGCCAACTCCAGGTACGAGACGGAATAATAGAGTCCCCAGTTGGGAGAGCGCCATGTTGCGGCCCAGCTGGCACCCTTGTGGTCGACGATCTTATGAAACTCGGCTGCGGCTTCCTGACCTTTGTGCAGCCGGAGGTAAGCGAGGCCGCGTAGATAGATGGCTTCTGGATAAGCGCGTTCATAGGGTGAGGCGGAGGCCAGAAGAGTGATTGCCTTCGCAGGCTGGTTGTTTTGAAGTTCGATGGCGGCGCGAATCTCCGGCAGTTGGACGGCATTCCAGATGGTCCCGTCCGGAAGATGCTTTGAGGTTTCGGCGGCGATCTTTTCTGCCCCGTCCAAGTCCCCGCAGAGGGCCAATGCCAGCGCTGGCCGTCCGAGATGGCGCGCGGTATTGCAGTTGCCGGACAAAACGTCGGCACGCGCATCTGCTTCTTCGAAGCCTGCTGCTGCATCATGGAGACCGAGACGCTGGGCGGCTTCCGCTGCCCGCTTGTATAGTTTGCTCGATTCGGCACGTTGTCCCAGCACGTTCCGATAGGCGGCCTGCAAGCCAAAGCTGAGGTACTCTTCCGGCTTGCCGGCATACCATTGGATCTCCCGGTTTGCAGCGGCCAAATCTTCCTGAAGGTAGGCCATTTCAAGGAAACGCTGGTGGATTCTGGCACCGCCCATACTAGTGGCCTGCAATTGTTGAGCGACTTTGCTTGCCTCGTCCAGTCGGTCGAGGCCCATGTAGGCATCGAGGATGCGGCGATACGGATGCTCCGCATCTGGCTGTAACTGGGATGCCAACTGGCCTTGCTTGAGTCCCTGTTCGAAGTCGCCGAGGTTGATGTAGTTTTCGCTGAGGAAGTTGGGAAAGTTCCACAGCCGAGGATAGTTTTCGCTGCCCAGGCGATACACGTCGATGGCTTTGTCCAACTCGCCCGTGGACTCGTAGTAGCCCCCCGCGATATGGACCCGCTCGAATTCGGAGACGCGGTCGATTAGCGTAAAGGCCTTCCTCTTGTACAGGGTCTCCTTGGCTGTGTCCCCGGCGTTATTGAAGCTAAGCGAGAGGTAGTAACAGGCGGAGGCGAAGTCGGGGTCGAGCGCGATTGCCCGCTCGAAGAACGGACGAGATGCCAAGAAGCGTCCCTGGGTAAGGACAGCCTTACCTTCGGTGTAGTTTTGCAGCGCCTCGAGCGAACTGGTGGTGACGGCTTCGAGAGGACGATTCAACTTCTGTATTGAGCTTCGTGATTCCCCGAGCCGGGCGCGTAGTGCGGTGGCCGCCGTCCCCAGAGCGCTTAGGACGTGTTCCTTATCGTCTGCCTGAACCTGCTCCCGGGCGAGTGTGGCGCCGCCCTGGCAGGCAATCGCCTGGAGGGTAAGGACGTAGCTTTTACCCAGCGTGGCGATGGAGCCATCAATCGTCGCGGCGGCTGCGTCGCGAACGCAGATATCGTGGGCGATTGGGTTGGTAATTCGAGCAGCCGGGGAGAGGTTCATCAGCCGCATGGTCTTCTGAACCTGCTCGTCGTCCATGATCTTCAGAAAAGGCGACTGTTCGATCTGGATGGCGAGCGCCTGGCGGAGGGTGCCGTCAAAGACGGGGTCTCCGGTAGCGTTGGCGAAATCGGCGATTACCAGCAGGTCTCGTTCAGTCAGGGGCTTGACCTGGGTGCGGACGTGCCAAAAAAAGAAGGCGCCTGCAGCAAGAATCAATAATGCTGCTGCAGCGAGCCCATAGAGGAGCGGAGTGCTGAGTCTAAGTTTTGCTGCTGGAGGAGACGCCGTAGGGGTTGTCGATCCAGGAGCGTCGGGCAGGGTTTGGGTTTGAGGGGCGTCTTCTATGCGGCGCACTTCAACGACCAGGAAGCGGTAGCCGCGCTTAGGAGTTGTCTCGATGTAGCGAGGATTTTCTGCTTCATCACCGAGGGCATCCCTGAGTTTTCGAACAGCGACACGGAGGCTGCCGTCGAAGTCGACGAAGGTGTCACCTGGCCAGAGAAGGGTGCGTAGTTCTTCGCGGCTGATTATCTCTCCGGGTCTGTCGAGGAGAGCAAGCAGGAGCCGAAATGGCTGTTCCTGCAGCTTGATGCGCCTACCGTTCTTGAGGAGTTCTCCCGAGGCGGGTTTTACCTCAAATGGACCGAACTGATAGGTAACTCCGATATGTGTCTGCACGCGGTGGCACCCGACGCCATGGAGAATTGGATCGAAATGAGTCTATCATCAGGGCTTTACGGGTTTACGGCCACCCGCTATGTGTAGGAGCCCTATGGCGTTGGTAGTTAACGTAGCCTTCACGACTAGTTCCTTTGACCGGAGTGTTGGCGTCGGTTGAGATGGCGCTACTGAAACCGATTGAAGGCAAATAGTCAGTCGGTCATCTCATAGGAGGACTACCCAATGCGACTCAAATCCATACTGAAGGCAGCACTGACCATGACCAGCCTTGGCATTTTTGTTTCTACCGGAAGCATGCCGGCCCACGGTTCGACAGTCGACTTTACCTACAACCTATCTGGCGGGCTAACGGGGCCGCCGGTGTTTATCGGCACTGGACTTATCCTAGATGGCCTGGCCACCGGCTCCTTCCTTACGAGCTATCCGGAGCTGAACGCTGTGTGGAGTCCGGCTTCGCTGCATACGCACGATACGCTGGACTTTGCGACCGCACAGAGCAATGGGCTCTTCAGCTTCTCGTTCGCCAATGGCGATAAGTTGACTGGATTGTTCGCTGAGGACGACTCGGCTGTGATCGCCACCAACACGGGACCCTTCACCGAGATGCTGACGATCACCGGAGGGACAGGTGCGTTCGCCGGCGCCAGCGGATTTGCCCTCGGAAGCGGAGTGATTGGCGAAACGGGCTATACGGTGCATGGGAGTGGGAAGGTAAGTGGGCCGGGCGTCGTGCCGGAGCCAGCATCGATTGGGTTTTTCTGCGAAGGATTGCTCGCGATGGCTGCGAGTCGAAAGTTGATCAAACGGCAGCGATGATGGGTTGTCATTGCCCCGTCCACCTTTGCAGCGTAGTCGTGCTGTGAAGGTGGGCGGGGTCGTGGCTTACTGATTGGACCTGAGGAAGGTTTGGACGGCTTGATCGAAGGCTGTGGGTTGGTCGTACATGATGAAGTGGCGGGAGTTTTCGATTTTGATGAGTTTTGCGTTGGGCATGGGGGCGTAGGCGGTGGTGTAGAGGGCTGTGACGTTGGCTTCGGGGCCTTCGAAGGTGGCGTAGGGGTAAAGGATGATGGTGGGGGTGTTGACGGTGGCGAGGGTGGGGCGAAGGTCGGTGGCGAGGTCTTCGAGCATGGCGTTGAGGAAGACGTTGCGGTCGGAGGCTGCGGAGGAGGCCTGGACTAGTTTGAGGCCGGTGGGGTCAGTGACGAGCATAGCGGCGGTGGCGCCGGAGGTGAGGGCGAACTGGTCGGCGGGCATGTTGCGCATGGTGTCGCCCATGACCTTGGCCTGCGGGGCGATGTTTTCGACGGTGGCGGCGGGGTTGAAGACCATGCCGTAAAAGGGGAGGGTGTCGACGATGAGGAGTTTGGCGACGTCTTCGGGGTGGGCTTGGGCGAGCATCATGGCGAGGAGGCCGCCGAGGGAGTGGCCAATGACGGCGGGGTGGAGCTTGTTGGTGGTGATGTACTCATGAAGCTGCTGGACGATGGGGGCGAGGAGCGGGCCGGTGGCGTTGGGGCCGGCGGGTTCTCCGGCGAAGCCTGCTACCTGGATGAGGTGGAGGCGGTAGGTGGGGGTGAGGAGTTTGGTTTCGGCGGCGTAGACGTCACGGGAGCTGGCGAGGCCGGGGATGAGGAGGACGTCGGGGCCCTTGGTTCCCTGGATCACGACGGAGAAGCGGGTGGGAGCGGCGGTGATGGTTTGGGTGGCGGGTTTTGCGGGAAGCGGGGTGGCTTGGCCCAGCAGAGGCTTGCGGAGGAGGAGCAGGCTGGCGAGGACGAGGAGGATGGTGATGATGCGGAGGGTGGCGTCTTTTGCGGTGTGGCTGGAGTGGATTTGCATGGTGAAGCTCCTTGTGGTGTTTTGCGAGTTCCAGTTTCTGGTCTTTCGAGTGCGGCGGACAGTGGTTTACGTCATGAATCGGGTGTGACAGTTGTCATGGTGCTGGAAGGTACTCTGCTTCGTCGTCTATTCAGAATCGTCGTTGAAGATGGCTTCGATGGTGCTGTTGAAGAGGCGGGCGAGTTTGAAGGCCAAGGGTAAGCTGGGGTCGAACTTGCCGGTCTCGATAGCGTTGACGGATTGACGGGAGACTTCGAGGTGCTCGGCGAGGTTGGCCTGGGACCAGTTGCGTTCGGCGCGGAGGACGCGGAGGCGGTTCTTCACTGGTTGCTCCGGAGGTGGAAGCGGAGGGCGAACATGGAGGCGATGAGGAAGATATCGACATAGATCATGGCGGGGGCGTCGGGAATCTGCAGGGAGTTTTGCAGGAAGGCGTAGACGACGGTGAAGCCGAGGGTAAGGAACGACCCCTGGAGGAGGGCGAGGAGAACCTGGGCACGGATGTACTCGTCTTTTTCGGACCGAAGGTAACGGAGACAGAGGACGATGGTGCCGAGGAAAGGCAGCGCAGGGAGCAGAGCCAGAAGCCATGCGACGGGGCCGAGGTCGGTTGCGTGGCGGTGGCCGAAGTGATCGTGCGTGAAGACGGTGAGGGCGGCGGTGAGGAGGATGCTGGAGCTGAAGAGCTGCAGCGAACGTCGTTGGAAGCGGCTTAGATTCTTGTTGAACATAACTGTCCTTGGGTGCCTCGGGTTGCGGATAAATGCGGGGAGCTAGCGGTATCTCCACTTGAGGATGGGGGTGGCGATGCCGACGCAGAACCAGAAAAGGGGATAGGCGATCCAAGGCTGGAAGTGGGGGACGCCTGCGAGCATTTCGAGGAAGCCCCATACGGTGGTGACGGCGAGGGTGACGCCGATGCCCCAGAGCATGGACTGGACGAGGACGGTGCGCTGAAACTCATCCTGCTCTTCGACGAGATAAAGACCGACGATGACAATGGTGCCGACAAGGGGCAGCGAGGGCAGGACGGCCAAAGTGTAAGCGAGGACACCGCTGGGATGGTGATGTTTGAAGATCCATGCGGAGCCGAGGATAAAGCAGACGTAGAGGCACATTGCTGGAGTGAATCGAGCTCTGTAGCGGCGAGCGGCAGCGTTACTGGGCATGCAGTTCATGAGTGGTTTCCTTTACCTAATGACAACTAAACTTTACATAAGTGGTTGTGCTGTGTCAAGCATGCTTGACGTTATTTTCTGGCAATTTGTTTTGCGGCTGGGGTTGTAGGCTTACTGGATGCGGTGTGCAGGCGTGTGGGGGGATGAAACGTGCAGGTGAACTTTGCGGAGCGGGCGCATAACCATAACTGGAAGCTGGATCCTATTGTGCGGTCACTGCTGGATACGGACTTTTACAAGCTGCTGATGCTGCAGTTCATCTGGAAGAACTTTCCGCAGGTGACGGTGACGTCGGAGGTATCGAACCGGACGTTGTCGGTGCGACTGGCGGAGTTGGTTCCGGTGGAGATGCTGCGCGAGCAGATGGAGCATGTGCGGGGATTGAAGTATCGGCGGTCGGAGCTGGTGTGGCTGGCGGGTAATACGTTTTATGGTGTTCGGAGCATCTTTGAGCCGGGGTTCCTGGAGTGGCTGGAGAACGACTTCAAGCTTTCGGAGTACGAGATTGCGGTGGAAGAGGGGCAGGTGGTGGTTCGGTTCTATGGGCTGTGGACCGAAGTGACGATGTGGGAGGTGTATGGCCTGGCGCTAGTTTCGGAGATGAAGACGCGGGCGGCGCTGAGCACGATGACGGAGCTGGAACTGGATGTGCTGTATGCGCGGGCGAAGACGAAGCTGTGGGACAAGATTGAGAAGCTGCAGAATGTTCCGGGGCTGATGGTGTCGGACTTTGGGACGCGGCGACGGCATAGCTTTCTGTGGCAGGAGTATGCGGTGGATGCGATGCGGGTGGCGCTGGGGCCGCGGTTTACAGGGACTTCGAATACTGCGCTGGCATACAAGCATGACCTGGAGGCGATTGGTACGAATGCGCATGAACTGCCGATGGCGATGGCGGCGATGGCTTCGCGCGGGACGGATGAGGAGTTGCGAGCTTCGCAGTATCGTGTTCTGGAGCTTTGGGCGAAGAGCTATGGCGGGGCACTGTTGATTATGCTTCCGGATACGTTTGGGACGACGCAGTTTCTGGCGGGGGCTCCGGAGTGGGTGGCGGACTGGACAGGACAGAGGATCGACAGCAAGGATCCGGTGATTGCGGGGGATGAGTACATTGCTTGGTTGGAGGCTCGGGGCAAGGACGCGAAGACGAAGAGGCTGATTGCTTCGGACGGGCTGGATGTGGACGATATTTTGCGGCTTCATGCTTACTTCCATGGGCGGATACGGTTCAGCGCAGGCTGGGGGACGCTGCTGACGAACGATTTTCGCGGGTGTGATCCTCGGGGGCTGGAGGCGCTGGAGCCGATCAGCCTGGTATGCAAGCTGAAGACGGTGGAGGGGATTTCGGCGGTGAAGCTTTCGGACAATGCGCGGAAGTCTACGGGGCCGGCGGCGGAGATTGCGCGGTACCGGCGGGTATTTGGGAGTGCGGCGGTGAGCGGGGCTGCGGTGTTGGTATAGGCCGGATATACTGCGGGGATGATGAAAATTTCTGGTGTGGTGCGTGTTGCGGTGGCGGCGGTTCTGCTGCCGGTGATGATGGTGGAGCCGAGTTTTGCGTGGGGGCATGACGGGCACTCGATGATTAACCGGATTGCGGTAACGTATCTGCCGGGGGATGTGCCGGCATTTCTGCGGTCGCGGGCGGCGCAGGATGCGATGGATTATTACGGGCCGCAGCCGGACCAGTTTCGCAACGGCGATCCGAAGATGTATTCGACGATGGTGCCGGAGCACGATATCGATCTGGAGTGGGCTGACCTGGGTGGGCCGCTGCCGCGTCGTCGCTATGAGTACATGAAGGCGCTGGCGGCTGCGCAGGCGAAGCATCCGGATATTGATCTGTCACCGCAGAATGTGGGGTTCCTGCCTTACTCGACGTACGAGTACTACGTGAGCCTGCTGAGCGCGATGCGAGACTATCGGCGGGAGTTGGCGGCGAACCGGGATACGACGGCGGCGGAGCATGAGGTGGTGTTTCTGGCGGGTGTGCTAGGGCATTTTGTGGCGGATGGTTCGCAGCCGCTGCATATGACTTATAAGTACAACGGCTGGGTGGGTGAGAATCCGAACGGGTATACGACGTCGAAGAAGACGCATGGGCTGGTGGAAGGGGATTTTGTTCACAACACTGTTAAGGCTGCGGATGTGGCGCCGTTGGTGGAGACGACGAAGGTGACGGTGCTGGCGGATCCGTTTGAGGACTTTGTGACGTATCTGCGGCACTCGCAGACGTTTGTAGAAGAGACCTACAAGCTGGAGAAGGCAGGTGGGTTTGTGGGAGCGGGCACTCCGGAGGCGAAGGCGTTTACGGAGGCGCGGCTGGCCGAGGGAGCAATTGAACTGCGGAACATGATTTATACGGCGTGGCTGCGGTCGGGGGATCCGCTACCGCCCTACAAGTCGAATTAGTTTCGGATGGGCATTACTCTTTCAGGGCTGTCTCGGGGGAAGATGCGGGGAGGATGGGGTACTCGCGGAGTTGGACGCGCACGAGGAGTCTGCGGAGTAGCGGCGTAAGTGCGGCGACCAGCAGGGGTGCGGCGAGGCAGGAGATTGCGGCCCAGACGAGGAAGGCGTGCCACTCCCAGAGACCCAGTTGACGGGTGAGGTCGAGGGGGTGAGTGCGGGCTGCGTGGAGGAGTTCGGCGGGGGAGAGTGGCATCTCCGCGGTATGGAAGATGCGGCTGCCGAGTCGCAGGAATGGGATGAGCAGAATGAGCTCAAATGGGTAGACGAGGTGGTTGCCTATCTGCGAAGCGGCGATGTTGAGGCGGAAGATGGAGGCCACCGCGAGACAGAGGACGGTGGTGCTGCCGAGGACGGGGTTGATACCGATGAGGAGGCCGACGCTGATGCTCCAGGCTAGACGCTGGGGGGTGGCTCCCATGCGGAGGAGGGCGAGGACGGGGAGGACGACGCGGCGGTAGAGCCAGTTGTGGTGGACGGGGGTGGTGGTGTCGCTGTAGTGCACAAGGTACAGGATAGACTGCGGAAGAGAGGAATTGGCGATTGAGCGTGTTTCGTTCGGTGTGGCGTAGCATGCGTCTGGTGGGAATGTTTGTGTATGCGGGGGCGGAACTGGTGGTGACGCGGCCAATGACGCGGGCGGCGAGAGCGGACTGGCTGCATCGTTTCTGTGCGCGGGCGATCCAGGGGATGGATGTGACGGTGACTGTTTCGGGAAGTTTTCCGGAAAATGGCGCAGTGATTTCGAACCACCTGAGCTACCTGGACATTATCGTGTTCTCGTCGACGCGGGCGTGTGTGTTTGTGTCGAAGGCAGAGATAAAAACGTGGCCGGTAATTGGGTGGATGACCACGATGGCTGGGACGGTGTATGTGGAGCGCGGGCGGGGCGGGTCTGCATTGAAGGCGCGGAGCGGGATGAAAGAGGCGGCGGATGCTGAGCTTCCGGTTGTGTTCTTCCCGGAGGGGACGACGAGCAATGGAGCGCAGCTCCTTAAATTTCATAGCGGGTTACTGGCGCAGGCGATGGGGGATAACGAGCCGGTGACGGCAGCTTATCTGAAGTATTTTCTGGATGGGGACAACGGACCCGATGTGACGGTTGCCGAGGATGTTTGCTACTGGGGCGATGGTTCGATGTGGAAGCACATCTTCAAATTTCTTTCGCTGCGCGGGGTAAGAGCGGAGGTTTGTTTTGAGGATGGGCCGATCCGCTTTACGACCGATGTGCTGCATCGCAAGCAGGCGGCGGTGGAGGCACAGGCGGCGGTGGCCGCTCTGGGCGGGTCGCGAATACAGCAGGAAGAGTTTATCGAGTCGTAACAAAGGGTGGATTCACTTTCAGGATGCACCATTTTTTGTTCAACGAATCTTCACCCGCCATGAACGTGGCGTAGCTGATGACAACGCAGAATCGGACTCGACACACATCCTGAACGTGTTCAAGGAGAGTCGATGCTGATTGCAAGCGAGTCGTCCGCGGCGCTGTTGCTTCCGGGTTTGATTGAGGTTCTTCCACTTCTTCCGAAGACGGATGTGCGCCTGGAGGTGGGGCCGTATGTTGCACGTCTGGCGTTGACGGAGAAAGAGCGGGCGGAGGTCTATCGGCTGCGGTTTACGATCTTCAACCTGGAGTTAAATGAGGGTTTGATCTCGGCCTACGCGGATGGATATGACCGCGACCGGTATGACGATGTGTGTGACCACCTGGTGGTGGAAGATCGGCAGAGCGGGCAGATTGTGGGGACGTACCGGCTGCAGATGGGCGATGTGGCGGGGCGGCACTTTGGCTATTACAGCGAGCAGGAGTTCTGCTTCGCGCCGTTCGAGGGGATGCGCTCACAGATTGTGGAGCTGGGGCGGGCGTGTATTCATCGGGACCATCGCTCGCCGGAAGTGCTGCATCTGCTGTGGCGTGGCATTGCGCGGTATGCACTGGCGAATGGCGGGCGGTACATGATGGGTTGCTGCTCGTTGACGTCACAGGATGCGGACATGGGCCATGCCGTGTATGCGTCCCTGCAGGGGTGCATGGTTGAGCCTAAGTTGCGGACAGTGGCTACGGCGACGTATCGGCTGCCGGAGGTGACAGTTGAGATGCCAGAGGAACGCGCGCCTAAGCTGCTGCGGGCATACCTGACGATTGGCGCGAAGATATGCAGCGAGCCGGCGATCGACCGGGAGTTCAAGACGATTGATTTTCTGACGCTGCTGGACCTGCACGCGCTGCATCCGCGGATAGCACGGAAGTTTCTGGAGGGGTGCTGAGAGCGTGATGCTGCGCTGGGTGAGATGCACCGTAGGATGTGTGCGGATTGCGTCGCTGCTGTTGGCTGCCGTGATGGATTTCTGTTTACGGCGGCCTCATGCGGGGGCTGAAGGTGCGGTGTGGATCCATGGGTGGTGCCGGCGAATTGTGGCTGCGATGGGAATTGAGTTTGAGGTGCAGGGGGTGATGCCTGCGGATGGTGCCGTGGTGTCGAACCACTTGAGCTATCTGGATATTTTGCTGTACAGCGCGGCGCGGCCGTTTGTGATGGTCGCGAAGAACGACGTGCGGCGGTGGCCGCTGCTGGGGTGGCTGACTTCGCTCGCGGGCACGGTGTATGTGGAACGCGGCGGCGGGCCTGGAACGTACGCGGCAGTCAATGCTGCGATGGCGGACGCGTTTCGGAGCGGGTTGCCGGTACTGTTCTTTCCGGAGGGGACGACTACGGATGGAATGGGCGGAGTGCTGGAGTTTCGGCGTGGTTTGTTCCACTCTGTGCTGAACGAAGGAGTGGCTTTGCGGACGGCGGCATTGGGCTACACGCTGGAGGATGAGGACGCGACGGTTGCAGAGGATGTTTGCTGGTGGGGTGATGCTTTGCTGGGCCCGCATCTGTTTGGTTGCCTGGGATTGCGTGGGCTGCGGGCGCAGATTCGGTTTGGTGATTTGGTGATGGTGCGCGAGGATCGTTTTGTGCTGGCGGAGGCGGCGCGTGCTGAAGTCGCGGAGATGTACGACGTGTTAGGCGGTGGGGCGAGGAGTGTTTTTGTGGGTGGGCAGGAGGCGGCGCTGATGGAGACTCTGCAGAACTTGTTCGACTGACCAGTCGATGGAGTCTGTGCCTTCTACGGTGAGGGTGGCGCGGGACTGGGAGGGTAGGACGTAGAGGTCGGCCATGGGTTTGGCGGTGGCTTCGAACTGTGCGCGGACGCTGGCCTCGGTGCGGCCCCGCTCGCGCATGTCGCGATAGATGCGGCGGTTGAGGCAGACCTGGTTGGGGGCGTTGACGTAGATGCTGAAGTCGTAGTGGGGGACTAGCTCGTCGTAGTGGAGGGCGAGGATGCCTTCGACGATGACGACGTTGGTGGGGATGAGGTGATCGTAGCTATCGTGGACGCGGCAGTGGGTCTTGAAGTCGTAGACGGGACGCTGGATGGGGAGGCCGGTGGCGAGGGTGCGGACGTGCTCGAGGATGAGCTCGGACTCGAGGGAGTCGGGATGGTCGAAGTTCTGCTTATCGCGCGCGTCGAGGGGGAACTGGGAGAGGTCGCGGTAGTAGAGGTCGAGAGGGAAGAGGGTGGCTTCGAGCTGGGTGGTGAGTTCGCGGGCAAGGGTGGTCTTGCCGGAGCCGGAGCAGCCGGCTATGGCGAGCATGAGGGGGCGGTTTGGAGAAAGTTCAGGCACGGTCACAAATTGGTGGGTGTGATCTGGGGGATGAGGGCGGTGATGAGGTTGGTGAATTGGGCTTCGGCGCGGCGGCCTACTTCGAGGACTTCGTTGTGGTCGATGGCGGTTGGGAGGACTCCGGCTGCCATATTGGTGACGAGGGAGATGCCGAGGCAGGTGATGCCCATGTGACGCGCGATGATGACTTCGTGGACGGTGGACATGCCGACGAGGTCGGCACCGAGAACGCGGAAGGCGCGAATTTCCGCAGGGGTTTCGAAGCTGGGGCCGAGGACGGCGAGGTACACCCCCTCTTTGAGGGTGAAGCCCTGCCTGTTGGCTTCTGCCAGGGCCAGGGTGCGGAGGGCGAAGTTGTAGGCGGTGGACATATCGAAGAAGCGTTGTCCGTAGTCTGGCTGGATGGCGAAGCGGGGTTCGTTGGCTCCAAGGGCGGCATTGGTGCCGGTGAGGTTGATGTGGTCGTGGATGAGGACGAGGCTGCCCTGGGTGTAGTCGAGGTTAATGCTGCCGGCGGCGTTGGTGACGATGAGGCTGGTGCAGCCGAGGAGTCCGAGGACTCGGGTGGGGAAGGTGACCTCTGCCATGGAGTAGCCCTCGTAGGCGTGGACGCGGCCCTGCATGACGGCGACGGACACTCCGGCGATGGTGCCGAGGACGAGCTGGCCGGAGTGGCCGACGACGGTGGACTGGGGGAAGTAGGGGATGTCGGCGTAGGGGATGGCTGTGGGGTTCTCGACCTGGGAGGCGAAGTTGCCGAGGCCGGTGCCGAGGATGATGCCGAGGCGGGGCTGGAGGTCAGTGAGGGAACGAATGTGGGCTACGGCGGATTCGGCGCGCGTATAGAGCTCTTGATTAGACATTTGAAGTTACAGGATACCGGATTGGCTAG
>Ga0123336_10003546_pt1 | contig 12988 bp, 9 predicted proteins | sample SSSSmetaG_FD_96466 | JGI IMG/M metagenome (GOLD analysis project Ga0123336, IMG submission 96466) | Glacier valley bacterial and archeal communities from Borup Fiord, Nunavut, Canada, to study Microbial Dark Matter (Phase II) - ​SSSS metaG | ecosystem: Environmental > Aquatic > Freshwater > Ice... | reverse complement strand
GTCCCATCCGCAAACAGCTCCACCGTCGCTTCGGTCCCCATCCGCTCTGCAATCCACGAGCAGCCCGCCATCCCCCAGCCCAGCGTCACGCCATCCTGCTTCATCGAGCCCACTTCAGGCGTCCGCTTTGCCCAGCCAAACTTCTCCGCACCCACCTTCATGCACTCCAGAAAATGCCGCGAAGAAAACGGCATCTTCAGCCCTTCATCCGTCGCCGGCTCATTCAGCTCGCGAAGCTTCATCGGGTCCATCTTCAACTGCACCGCCAGCTCATCCATCGCGGACTCCAGCGCAAACAAGCCCGGCACCGCGCCCGGCCCACGCATGGAGGTAGGTGTCCCCACATTCCGCCGCACCAGTCCAGAGGTCGCCCGCAGGTTCGGCGTGCTGTAGCTGTACGCCGTCGCCTCCGCACAGTTCTCCTCATAGTCATCCAGCACCGACGTATGGTTTAGCGAGTCATGCATCAACGACACCAGCTTGCCCTCCGCCGTCGCCCCCAGCCTCACCCTCTGCTCCGTCCGCGGACGATGTCCCACATTCTGGAACATCATCTCCCGCGTCACCACCAGCTTCACCGGCTTGCCCAGGTTCCGCGAAGCCGAAGCTGCAATCAAAGAGTGCGGCCAGGGCCACAGCTTGCCCCCAAAACCCGACCCCAGAAACCGCGAAATCACCCGCACATTCTCCACCGGCACACCCAGCATCTGCGCCATCACATTCCGGTGCGTCACCACCGCCTGCGAGGTCTCATACAACGTAAACCGCTGCCCATCCCAATCCGCAACCGTCGCATGCATCTCAATCGGATTGTGCGTCTCCACCGGCGTCCCATACGTCTGGTCCAGCTTCACCGCCGCATCCCCAAATCCCTTGTCAGCATCACCCCGCTCGCTATCCACCTTCGGCTTACCCTCAGCCTCCAGGTGGTCGCGCACATCATGCTTCTCGGCCTTATAGCTCACCTTCACCGCACGCGCCGCCGCCGTAGCCTGCTCAAAAGTCCCCGCCACCACCGCCGCCACATACTGCCCGTAGTACCGCACCACATCATCCTCAAACGGAGGCCGCCGCTCATCAATCACCAGGTCAAACCCACCCCCGGGAGCACACCGAAACAGCTGCCCCACATTCCCCTTCTGCCCCTCTTTGGAGCGATAGAAGACCGCCTTCACCCCAGGCATCCTCTCGGCCGCAGCCGTATCCAACCCCGCAATCGTCCCACTGGCAATCGTCGCGCACACCGGCACCGCATACAGCATCCCAGGCAAATTATGGTCCGACGCATACATCGCCCCACCCGTCACCTTCAGCGGCCCATCCACACGAGGCGAAGAGCCGCCCTTACCACTAGGAACCTGCGGAGGAAGTGTCATCAAATTCGCCATCAAAGTCTCTCCTTCAAAATCAACCATTGCTTTTGCTCTTGCTCTTGCTCTTGCGTTTGCTTCTTACTAAAACCACCTCAAAGACGTGTCATCCTGAGCGGAGTGACTCGCGCACTTTGCGAGTGATGGAGTCGAAGGACCGGCGGTTGCCCTTGCCTTTGCCTTTGCCTTTGCCCTTGCCCTTGCCCTTGCCCTTGCCTTTGCCCTTGCCCTTGCCCTTCGGATTAACGTGGGGCTTCAGCCCCACGAATAGTCCCATCGAAAAAGGGCTTTAGCCCCGGGCATTCCTTTACCAACCGCCTGCCCTTATCCGCCTTCGCCCCTGATCCGTTCCATCCGTAAAATCCGTTGTCGCCCCCTACCCCGTAGCCATCACCAAAGCATGCGTCAAACACCGCTTAGCCAACTCCACCTTGAACCCATTCTCACTCTGCGCCTTCGCCCCCTTCAAAGCAGCCTCCGCCGCCGCACGAAAATGCGTCTCACCAGCCGCCCCATGCAACAAGACCTTCTCCGCCTCCACTGACCGCCAGGGCTTCGTCCCCACGCCACCCAGCGCGACCCGCGCATAACTCACCTTGCCACCCGTAACCTCCACCACCACCGCCGCCGAACTTAACGCAAACTCATACGAAGCCCGGTCCCGCAGCTTCAGATAAACCTGCTTCGCATTTGCCCGCGGAGCAGGCAGCGTCACATGCGTAATCAAATCCCCTGGCTCCAGCACCGTCTCCCGCTGCGGCGTACTCCCCGGCACCAGAAAGAAGTCCGCAATCGCCACAGCCCGCTCGCCCTTCACTCCCTGGATATGGATCACCGCCTCCAGCGCCGCCAGCGCTACATTCATGTCCGATGGGTTCGTCGCAATACAGTCCTTGCTCGTCCCCAGGATCGCCAGCGAGCGGTTATCCCCTTCAATCGCCGAGCAGCCCGACCCCGGCTCCCGCTTATTGCACGCCATCGCCTCATTGCGGAAGTACAAACACCGCGTCCGCTGCAGCAGGTTCCCACCCGTAGTCGCCATATTGCGTAACTGCCCCGAAGCCCCCGCCAGCAGCGCCTGCGACAGCACCGCATAATCCTTCACCACCGCAGGATCGTGCGCCAGGTCCGAGTTCCGCACCAGCGCGCCAATCTTCAGCCGCCCGTCCGCCAGCTTCTCCACCTTGTCCAGCCGCAGCCGGTTGATGTCTACCACCTGCCCCGGCTTCTCCACGTTCAGCTTCATCAGGTCCAGCAGCGTCGTCCCACCCGCAATGAACCGAACCTGCGCACCCTGCTGAGCCGTCTTAGCCTGCGCACCCGCCGCAATCGCCTGCGACACATCCGCCGCCTTCACAAACCGAAACATCTCCATAGCAAACCCCTCAAATCCAATTGCCGCAGAACCGGAGCCCTGTGCACTTCCTGCCCTACGCCCTTAGCCCTGCCTGTATGCCCTTTAGCCCTGCCTCTATGCCCTTAGCCCTGCCTCTATGCCCTTAGCCCTGCCTCTATGCCCTTAGCCCTGCCTCTATGCCCTCAGCCCTGCCTCTACACTCTCAGCCCTGCCTCTACACTCTCAGCCCTGTGCCCTTACGAACTGCACCGCTGCCACAATATTCGGATAAGCCCCACATCGGCAGATATTGCCGCTCATCAACTCCTTCACATCCGCATCCTTCGGCCCGCAAGGCTCCTTCAGCAAAGCCACTGCCGACATGATCTGCCCCGACGTGCAATATCCGCACTGGTAGCCGTCATGCTCCAAAAACGACGCCTGCATCGGGTGCAGATTGTCCGGCGTCCCCAGCCCTTCAATCGTCGTAATCTCATCGCCCTCATGCATCACCGCCAGCGTCAGGCAGCTGTTCACCCGCCGCCCGTTCACATGCACCGTACACGCCCCACACTGCCCATGGTCGCAACCCTTCTTCGTCCCCGTCAGGTTCGCCCGCTCCCGCAGACAATCCAGCAAAGTCGTCCGCGGATCCACCACCACCGCCACCGCCTTGCCATTCACCTTCAGGCTGATCGCAACCTCGCCCTCAGCTTTCTCAACTGCAACAACCCCACCACCAGCCTCAGCTTTCGCGCCCGGCTGCGCTGCCGCCAGCCGACCCGTAGCCGCGACCCCCGCCGCCCCCAGCTGCGACAAGAACGACCGCCGGCTCACCCCACCCAACACACCACCTTCCACACTCTTCTTCTCGTCCACAAAACACCTCCCAAAGCGTGACCTGATTAGGCCTCACAAATCCCCGCAAATCAAATTGATTTCCAGACACTTTCTCACTCAGATGCACGAAATCAACAATCCGCAACTTCTTCCAGCAGCCCGTGCGAAGTGTCCACGAATTGGCAACAAGCCACCACAAAATGTCCACGCCAAAACGCAGAAAAGCCCCGCCAAAGCGGGGCCCTTCTCCAGTCCACCGTGCTCTTGTCAGACGCCTAGACGCTGAAGCTCGAACCACATCCGCAAGTGCTCTTCACCGCGGCATTCTCAAACTTGAAGCCCGCAGCCTCCAGCGTCTCCACGTAATCCACCGTGCAGTTGCTCAGGTACATCGCCGAGGTCGCGTCCACAAACACCTTTAGATCCTCAAACTTATAAACCTTGTCCATCATGCCGCTCTGGTTCTCGAAGCTCATCGAGTACTGAAAGCCCGAGCACCCGCCGCCCACAACGCCAATACGCAGACCAGCCGGAACCGGCTCCTGTGTCGCCATAATCTCCCGTACCTTCACGATTGCCGCCGAGGTCAGCGTCACCGGTGTCGTCGAAGCAGGCGCTCCCGTAACTACTTCAGCGCCAGAGTTTGGGGTAACAGTTGCAGTGGCCATGGGTCAGTTCTCCTTGTTAAACCTTCTCGATTAGTGTATGCGCCGCGCACCGTCGCAGCAAGCGCACAGATGTATCACATCACAATAGATGCCGCACCTCACCCAAGGATGCACATGCTCCCACACCTCAATGTATCCTTGCCTTAGATCGGTACATCCAATCTCTATGAAGTTCCTGCTCCTCATCGCGAACGCCTTCATCAATACCTTCGGCATCACCCAGCCCACCCCGAAGGCCGCAAATCGCGCCGCATGGTTCATTGCCGCACTACTCCTCGCCGTTCTCATCTCCGTCGCAATCGCCGCGACGCTCGCCATTCAGGTAGCTTTGCAGCGCTAATGCCCTCCGCGTAACCCTGTAGAGACTCCTCAAGAAACGCTGGCTATTTTTCCACACGAAGGCATATCATTCATCCGAAAGGCAATTCTGCGCTGCAGCGTGTCTCATCCGCCACGCTCAAGTCTCAGCCTTTCAGCCATTAGCACCTCAAAAGAAAGGGGAACTGCCTTGCATATTGCATCCATCACCGCAGCGTTACCCACCTTAATCATCGTATGGGCCGTCCTCACCGCCTGCTTTGTCGCCCTGGTCACCTATCGCGGACAGCTTACCCGCTATGAAAACGACCGTCTCTTTCTCAGTGAAGCCGCCGTCGGCGAGCGCCAGCAGACTGAAATAGTTTATAAAATCAACAGGATACAGCCATACGTCCGCACCTCCGGAATCGCCGCCGCCCTCTTTACCGTGCTCATCGTCGCAATATGGACCGCTGACGCCTGGGTCACTATCCACTCCTAGAGCATCGGCTCGTCTCAGCCTTTTTCACTATCCAGATGGGCCATCGAGTGCTTGTCATACCGCGCTCCTGCTACCTTTTCCGCCGGAACCGCCACCTCCAGCATCCCTATCTCTTCCTCTGACAGCTCAATACTCAGCGCCTCAAGCACCTCTTCCATCTGCGCCACCGTCCGCGCCCCCAGCAGCGGAATAATATCCTCCCCGCGAGTCAGCACCCAGGCCACCGCCATCTGCGTCGCCGTCACCCCCCGCTCCGCGGCCGTTCGTTGCAGAGCACCCGCAAGCTCCTGATTCGCCAGTAGATTCGCCCCCGTAAACCGCGGAAGGAACCGCCGAAAATCCCCTTTCGCCTGCGGAGCCGACCCACTCAGCAAACCCCGTGACAGAACCCCATACGCCGTCACCCCTACCCCCAACTCCCGAAGCCCCGGCAGTATCTTCTTCTCGATACCCCGCGTCGCCAATCCATATTCAATCTGTAAATCGCAGATCGGCGTCACCGCCTGCGCCCGCCGCACCGTCTCGACACTCATCTCGCTTAGCCCCACGTGCCGCACAAATCCCTGCTTCACCATGTCGGCAATGGCACCCATCGTCTCCTCAATCGGGACCGCATCATCCAGTCGGGCCGGCCGGTAAACATCCACATAATCCACACCCAGCTTGCTCAACGTCTGTCCTAACGCATTCTTTACGGTCACCGGACGGCAATCCGGCCCTAGCCACGTCCCATTCGGCCCCCGCATCGCGCCAAACTTCACGCTCAACACCACCTTGTCCCGCCCACCCGAACCCATCTCCTCCAAGGCGCGCCGCACCAGCAATTCATTCTGTCCCATCCCGTAGAAATCCCCGGTATCCAGCACCACCTTCGCCCCTACTGAAGACGCAGCCTCCACCGCCGCATGGATCGTCCGTATCCCTTCTGCCGCGTCGCTTTCCCCATAAAGCGCCGCCTTCCCCATCCCCATGCAACCCAACGCCACCGGAAACACCTCCGGCCCCGTAGCCCCCAAACGTCGTTTAGCAACTTCGCTCATCTTCTACCCTCTAGCCCCAATCCTAGTCCGCCCTCCATGTCCAAACTTCAAAGCAAAGGGCCGGAGGGAAAAATCCCCCCAGCCCTGTTGCTCCGCTCAAAAGACATCACAAAAAAGTAGGCCCGCCGCATGGACGAGCCCCCGCGAATCGCCCTAAGCGTTATAACTCGACGAAGAGACTCGTCCACCTCGCCCAGTCCAGTTCGTATGGAAGAACTCGCCCCGCGGCTTATCCACTCGCTCGTAGGTATGCGCGCCAAAGAAATCGCGCTGCGCCTGCAGCAGGTTTGCCGGCAGCCGCTCCGTACGGTATCCGTCGTAGAACGCCAGCGCCGTGGAGAACGCAGGCATCGGCACTCCAATCTCTACCCCGTGAATCACGGCCTTCCGCCAAGACTCCTGGTACTTGTTCAATGCGCCCGAGAAGAAGTCATCCATCAACAGGTTCAGCAGCTTCGGATTCTTATCAAACGCCTTCTTGATATCGCCCAGGAACGCGCTCCGAATAATGCAGCCGCCGCGCCACATCAGCGCCACCCCGCCCATATTCAGATTCCAGCCCTGCTCCTTCTCCGCCGCCCGCAGCAACATGTAACCCTGCGCGTAGCTGATCATCTTCGAGCAGTACAGCGCTCGCCGCACGACCTCAATAAACGCTGCCTTCTCGGCAATCGTATTCGTAGTCTTCGGCCCATTCAATAACTTAGACGCAGCCACCCGCTCATCCTTCAGCGAAGAGAGGCAACGCGCAAACACGCTCTCGCCGATCAACGTCACCGGCTGCCCCAGGTCCAGCGCGGAAATCGCGGTCCACTTGCCTGTCCCCTTCTGCCCTGCCGTATCCAGAATCTTGTCCAGCATCGGCTGCCCGTCATCGTCCTTCTTCGCAAAAATCGTCGCCGAAATCTCGATGAGGAAGCTGTCCAGCTCGCCCTTGTTCCACTCCGTAAACACTTCAGCGAACTCGTCCGGCGTCAGCCCCAGCCCATCCTTCAGCAACTGGTAGGCCTCGCCGATCAACTGCATATCGCCATATTCAATCCCGTTGTGCACCATCTTCACATAGTGGCCGGCACCGTCTTCACCTACCCAGTCGCAGCACGGTGTTCCGTCCTCCACCTTCGCCGAGATCGCTTGGAAGATCTCCTTGACATGCGGCCACGCCTCAGGATTTCCACCCGGCATAATCGAAGGACCAAACCGCGCCCCTTCCTCACCGCCAGAAACGCCTGTACCGATAAACAGAACGCCCTTGTCCGCCAATTCCTTGGTCCGCCGGTTCGAATCCGTAAACAACGAATTTCCGCCATCAATAATGATGTCGCCCTTTTCGAGATACGGCAGAACATGGCCAATGGTCTGGTCGACCACGTCGCCGGCCTTCACCATAATCATCACCCGCCGCGGCGTCTTCAGCAGCCCGCAAAGCTCTTCAGCCGAGTGCGCACCCACAACCTGCGTCCCCTTGGCCTCGTCGTTGATAAAGTCGTCCACCTTTGAGACCGTCCGGTTGAACACCGCCACTTTGTACCCGTGGTCGTTCATGTTCAGTACCAGGTTCTGCCCCATCACAGCCAGACCGATCAATCCAATATCGCAACTACCCTTTTCCATAACGCTCCTTGCGGCAACGGCCCGAAAACACAAGCGCGCCGCCCGCTCTTTGTCGATGAAGATCTTTGATTGGCAAGCACGGAACTGGATGCATCATGGCACCCAAACCAGCACATCAGGAAATTATTCCCAAAATCATTCCCAGCCCCGTCTTTGTATCACAATCGGCCCACTCGCCGCCTGCCCCACCTGCGACGCATCGCAAAAAGGAAGGGGGATGCAGATCGCTCTGCATCCCCAACACTTCGGTTCGTTTCGGTTCACTCGCTTAGAAGTGCAAGCGTGCTCCCAACTGAACCAGCCGGGGGAAGCCCAGCGTGCCGGTGATTTTACCCGCCGTCCCGCTGTCTGCTGCCAGGTTGGGTCCATTGAACTGCGGGGTGTTGAACGCGTTCAGAGCTTCTGCTCGGAACTCGGCACCCACCCGTTCTGTGATGTGGAAGTCTTTGTTGAGCGACAGATCGGAGTTAAGGTAACCCGGTCCGTAGCAAGTGCTGGTGCGAGGCTGGTTGCCATACGTCGTTGCTGACGTCGCAGAAAAGGCCGCAGGGTTGAAATAAGCGTTTAGACGGTCTTCCGGGCGCCCGGAGTAGCAGGCCGAGATTCCAACATTCTTGGTGGGGCGGGTCGTTGAGTTGCCGAATGGAGAGTTGGTGTTCGTCGCTTGCGTGATAGGTAGCGGTGCACCATCCTGGATAATCATGATGTCATTGAATCGCCATCCACCTACTGCCAAGTCGACCCAGCGGTTTGCTCCGCCCAGGAAATGCTTCCCGTGTCCGAAAGGCAGCTCATAGGTCACAGCAAGTGACGTCCGCTTAGGAATGTCGTTGACCGAGCGAGAATACTCAGGAGCTAGGTTGTAGATATCCTGCGGTCCATTGTTGCCGGGATTAAGCGTGCTGCCTGCACCCCAAAGGTTGTCCCAGTTCGATGCCCAGGTAAACGCCGCCAAAACCGTGAGGCCTTGGCTTAGCCGCTTCTGCACCTTAACTGCGAGGGAGTTGTAATTGTTCACGCCAGTGCTAACGGAATCGGTGAGCGTCGTGAATTGTGGGAACGGGCGAACCGTCTGGTTGAAAGCCTGTGCGCTGCTGCTCCACGATCCAGTACTTGCATATTTGAACGGCACCTTTGTCGTCAGCGCCGTGTTGCCCTGCGAGTAAAAGCTGTCTGCAAGTTGATTGATGTTCAAGTTGTTTGGCTGATTGCGAGCATGACCACCAACGTAAGCAACCTTGATTGCGAAGCCATATGGCAACTCCTGCTGCACATCCGCTGAATAAGACTGGTACAGGGGCGCCTTGCGGTTTTGGTCAATCACAGTGAGAGTGCTGCCGATACTCGTGCTCAGGCCGAGAGAATTCCCAGTTGCAATCGTGCTCAACGTTGGGAAAGGGTTGGACAAGCTGATGGCGGGAACACCGCTCTGCGATGGGATTGTGTTGGTCAGCACATATCCTGGTGCCAACGCAGCCGAGCCGCTATAAACAAGGGGCTGATAGAACAAACCGTATCCGCCCTGCACAACCGTCTTAGGAGTAATTGCATATGCGAAGCCGGCACGCGGGGACCACTTATTCACGGTCTGGCCCGTAGTCGTGGGGTAACTGTTCTGACCAGCAAACTCTACCCCGCCTACTGCTGTGACCGAAGATCCAGCAACTGTATACGCAGCCGTCCGATCAAACCCAACCGAGTAGTGATTGCTGCGCTCATGAACGCCCGGCTCATGCTCGTACCTAATGCCTAAGTTGAGCGTCAGTTTCGGAGTAACGCGCCAGTCATCCTGAAGGAAACTCGACTGGTATGGGGTAGTGATTGCAAGCTTGGCCGGAATGATAAGCGATCCCGTCAGCGGATAGCCTAGCAACAATGAGGCTGCGGTCGCGCCCGTACTGTTTGTGTATCCCGGAACCGTCGCCGGGGTGCCAGTCGGTGCCGAGACGCCTGAGTTCGTTAATGAACTATCGAAGGTAAATGCACCGCTCGTGCTGCTCAAACTGGTAAAGGTAAGGCTAATGGCACGGTAAACGTAACCCAACTTCACACTGTGATGACCAAGACTCTTGGACACACCAGCGACGAAGTTACGGGAAAAGTAGACAGCTGGGCCGGAGTTCGAAGTTCCTTCGCTCGCTAATCCAGAATCTCCAGTGATGGCCGGAAAGCCCGATTTCGATAGTGCTGCCAGATAATTAGCTGGGAGACCAAGCGCGGACTGGTTATAGCCCTTGCTAATGTCCTGCGTTTCGTTCGGGAAACGGTTGAAACCGAAGCCGACGGTTGCGACGGTCGTCGGGTTAATCGTAACTGTGTTCTGGATACCGAAGGCGTCAACCTTACGGTAGAGAAGATAAGAAGAAGAGCTGCCGGCAAAATTCTGCAATGCGTTGCCGCCCGGCTCTTTAGAGCCGTAATGCATATAGTAGAAATCGGCATTCCAGCGCGAACCAAACTGGTGATCAAGCTTTCCAATGAACTCATCAGCGCGGTCACCCAACGTGTCGCTACCATTGAAGTTGAAAGCACCATAGCCGGTGTAACTGCCATTCTGCTTCGGATAGGTGTTTAGGATCAACTGGCCCACAGCGTTGATGCGGCTCGCAGGGATTTTATTGCCGGCAAAAATTGTTCTCGGACTCGTCTGCGGATCGTAAATGCAGCGTCCGGGCAATCCAGCAGGCGTTAGAGGTCCAGGTCCGCAAGTCCCGTCAGGATTTTTCGTGCCAATTTCGGAGAAGTCACCCGTCAATTGCAGCGGAGACGGCACCACGAACGAGTTTGCGGCGGTCAAGGGCGAACGTTGACGATAGCCTTCTTCGGTAACCCAGAAGAATGTTTTGTCTTTGCCGCCTAATACCTTCGGCAACGGAATCGGCCCGCCCAGTGAGCCTACATAGCTGTAAAACTCAGCAGCACCGCGCGGAATCGTGGTGGAAAGAACATTCCCTGCAGCATCTTTTACTGCGGTACGGTTGTTGAAGAAAAGGTTTGCGCCCCAGTTCGTCTGGCGCGTCTCGCCCTGTAGAACACCATGAAGCGTGCTTGAGCCAGAGCGCAGCGTCGTGTTGAACATACCGCCACTTGTGCGGCCAATTTCCGCGTCGTAGGTATTCTGCTGAACCTTCACTTCCTGCACCGACTCAATCGAAGGGATAATAACCGCGCGGTTGCTCATGTCCGTGATCGGAATACCGTCGACGGAGTAGTTATTCGAGCTCAACGGTCCACCGGCAATTGAGATAGTGGAAGAGCCGCTTTGGTCCTGGAAACGCACGAAACGGGGGTCCCCCACTGCGGTAACGTTGTTGTCCAGCTTGGAGAAAAGGAAGGGGTTACGACCGGGATTCGGAAGGTTCTGCAGCTTCTGCGAGTCAATGAGTTGACCGCCATACGAAGTACCGTTGTTGACGATCGGTTCAGCCGCCGTCACTTCAATGCTTTGAGTCGTCGAACCAATCTCGAGTCTCATGTCCAATGGAATCGTGTTACCCGAGTCCACCGTAACCGACTTATTCTCAGACTGCTTGAAACCTTCAAGCGAGATCAGCACGGAATAAGCACCAGGATCAACGGCACTGAATGAATATTCTCCAGCTCCATTCGTTGTTGTCGTACGCGCAATCTTCGTGCCTAAGGATGTCAAAGTCACCTTGGCGTTTGCCAGGGAAGCTCCCTGTACGTCCGTTACGATACCGCGTACCGCACCATAATTGGACTGCGCCATTGCACCCGTTACTGCCGTCATCATCAGCACGGCTAGTACGAGCAAGCTATAAATCTTCTTATGCAGGTATGACATGAAGCGACCTCCTATGGTGAGTGATGCGTAAACGTCCTTCGATCCACCCTGTTATTCACATACTGGTCGACATACCAGGGATAAATCACTGCTAAATTTTTCCAAGTAAATGGCAGAATAAGTACAGATACAGCAAGGGCGGGGCGCCCGAAGTGGCGTCTGAGGTGGCCGGATACAGGACTCCGTCACCCTCATCATGGCTTGCAGGAACATAATGATCCGAAACAATTGCGAACTGGCTGCTGAATCTCTGCGATCTGCTCTTCCGCATCTACACGGAAGCCCTGCGTCGGTGCATGTTAATCGACAAGCAAATTGAACTTACGAGATACTCTGAAGAAACATCCGGCTGGCGCCTTCTTGCTCTTCATGCTGCTGAATCCCAACTACGGAGGGAACTACATACACTTCAGCGACTCGGTCACGGCTTTACCCGTGAACCTCACTGACGTGAGAAATAGCCTTTTTGGTAATGTTCCCGAGACTATCGGAGTGTCAATATCGTGTCAATAGAAATCTATGCAGTATTTTCACGTGCAATCTCGCCCCCAATCCATCAGCAGGCTGACTCCGGGACCACCTCCCGCAATCAGCCATATCACCGCGGTACTTAGAAGCTGATACGTTCCCCCCATCTGGATCAACCATGTGTAGTTGATCTGCGAGAGCTGCCCGAAGGTACTCGTTGACGTCAGAGCCGCTGGCGTCACCGGCAAAGCGACGGAAGAAAGCCCGTACTGCGTAGTGTTCGTTACATTCAAGGCCTCCGCGCGGAACTGGACCTTCACCCGCTCCCCAATGGAAAACGTTTTATTAGTAGATAGATCGGTATTCGAGAGCCCAGGCCCTTTGCAGGCAATCGTGCGAGTTACGTTGCCATAGGTAAACGCCGGAGTGCCGGTAAACGCATCCGTATTGAAGTACCGGCCGCTACGCGGCTACCCAGTCCGCTCCGATGCTTTACCTGAGTAGCAAGGGTCAACAGGGTTCGCTGCAAAGACCGCAAACTGCGAATTAGGCAACTGGCTAATATTTACAGCCAACAGGAAGTTCTGAGCATGAGCGCCCGAGCAGGCCACCTTTATTGTCGTTGCCCAAGGCAGTTCGTGCTGAATATCCAGCGAATACTGCTCCACAAACGGGAACCGCCGCTTGAAGTCGACCACCGATACCGTACTGCCAATCGAAGTCAGCAGACCCAGACTGTTCTGCGAGGGCTGAACAATGGAACCATTCGTGCCTCCAGAAAACGGGCTCGAAAGATAAGTTCCGGATCCCAACTGTGTTGTTGCCAAAGGAGCGGTGATGTTACCCGAAGCATACGAGCTATCCTGCGAAAATCCCTCTGTATAAGCTGCAATGCCTAGCGGAGCGTAGAAGATTCCGAAGCCACCGCGTACGACAGTCCCCTTCCGAATCTGATAAGCCATCCCGATGCGGGGTGAAAACTTCGCTTTGCTGTTGTCGCCGGTATGAATCGGGTAACCGCTCTGCCCCGCATAAACCAGACCACCAT